>ERZ791624.1101-NODE-1101-length-13906-cov-4.237456_pt1 | contig 13906 bp, 15 predicted proteins | sample MGYA00510058_ERZ791624 | MGnify/ENA primary metagenome ERZ791624 (study PRJEB30046, sample SAMN00715158) | human gut metagenome | study: EMG produced TPA metagenomics assembly of the A metagenome-wide association study of gut microbiota in type 2... | reverse complement strand
TTCATCAGCCTGGGGCAACGCCCCAGGTATGCAACACACCTAAAAAAGCGCTCTGTAGGAGCAAAGAGTTTTATTGATTGTGCTTGGCGAGAATTACCTCAAAGACTTATGGCAGTTAGGTCAATCCCACAACTTTTTGCTACTGAGTCCAAGGACTCCCTGCAAAATATAGACACGGTGAGTCTGGTGCTCAACTAAACTACTAATTTATTGAAAATAAAAAAGCACTCACAAGTGAATGTAAGTGCTTAATTCTCAACTTGTGGTCCTACTTGGGCTTGAACCAAGGACTCCCTGATTATGAGTCAGGTGCTCTAACCAACTGAGCTATAGGACCGATTTTTTACGTTTAGCGAATGCAAAGGTAAGTAATGTTTGTCAATTATACAATACTTTTGCGATTTTTCTTTTATTTTTTTATTGTTTGTGTGCAGGTTTTGCTTTTTTAATGTCCTAACTTATGGTTTATAGCAATGTTATTGTTAACTTAGCAAGAAAATTATTATAATGAAACTACAACGTATATTTTCAACTTTTACTATTGTTGCACTTCTGGGCTTCGGTTTGGCTGCCCAATCATGCAAAAGTTCGAAACCACTGACTGTTAGCCCGTCAGATAGTCGCATTTGCTATAGCGGACGTATTAATTTCAATAATCCTGAAAAGCCTTTGTTCGTTTTCCCAGCTACTCAGATAGCCGTTAATTTTGAAGGCAAGGGGATTTCTATGAAGGCAAAGCCTGGCAGTGGTCACTTTATGGTCAGCCTTGACGACAAGGAGGCATATAAGATCGTTTTTACCGAAAACGACTCCATAATCCGTCTTGCTGAAAACCTTTCAAATGGAAAGCATTCTTTGAAAGTTATGCTTGCTATTGAGGGATATGAGAAGCGTCCGGAGTTCCACGGCTTCGTTATCGATGGTGGCAAGTTGCTTGACAAGCCCGCTGCTCCGAAGAAGAAAGTTGAGTTTATTGGAAATTCGATTACCTGCGGTTACGGTAGCGAGGCAAACAGCCAGAAAATCCACTACAGTTACGACAATTCAAACCATTATTATACATACGCTGCTATCCTGGCTCGCGAGTTGGACTTTGAAGAAATGTGCGTTGCCCGCTCTGGCATTGGCGTTTACAGAAACTATAACGGCAAATTTCCTGGCGAAAATATGACAAAATGGTATGACTATACCTGCATCTACGACTCTACACAAGTATGGGATTTCAACCGTTTCCGTCCTGACGTTATTTGCGTCAATCTTGGAACAAACGACTTGAGTACAAAGGGTTACGATATTAACACTTATAAAGATTCATACCGCGCATTTATCAAGCATCTTGCAGCCGTTCAGCCACAGGCAAAGATTGCAATGCTTTCAAGCCAGATGCTTACAAGCAAGGCTCGCCAAACTCAGATTGAATCACTGAAGGCTCTTTATAACGAATTGAAGGGAGAAGGTTTGAACGTTTACTTCTTTGAACTCGACACTCAAGACCCGAAATTAGGCTATGGTGCAGACTGGCATCCGTCAAAGGCTCAGCACCGCCAGACTGCCGAGCAACTGAAGCCATTCCTTAAGCAACTTTTAGAGGACTAAACCGCTATGACAGAGAAGGAAAAGATGCTCGCAGGATTGGAATACGATGCCAATTTCGATGAAGAACTGATTGCGGAAAGGCTCAAATGCAAAGACTTGCTTTTCCGCTTCAACAATACCCTTCCGTCAGACGAGGTTAGCCGTCGCCAAACCCTTATCGAAATCTTTGGCGAAGACTATCCAGAGGTGTGTATCGAAAGTCCTTTTCTTTGCGATTACGGTTACAACATAATCTTTCGCGGCCGTGCGTTTATCAACTTCGGTTGCAAGATTCTCGACGAAGCAAAGGTAATATTCGGCGAAAATGCCTTTATCGGTCCAGGTTGCGGGTTCTATACCGCTTGCCACCCGCTGGACCATAGCAAGCGTAACAAGGGCATCGAATGGGCAAAGCCGATAACTGTCGGCAATAATGTTTGGCTGGGAGGTGACGTAACAGTACTTCCTGGTGTCACAATCGGCGATAACAGCGTTATCGGTGCCGGCTCAGTAGTGACAAAAGATATACCCGCAAATTGCGTTGCAGCCGGAAACCCGTGTAAGATAATTAGAAAATTATGAGAACTGAAGAACTAAAAGAACATATCATCAATGAAAAAGCATCATTGATAGAAGCGCTTGAGCAGTTAAACTCCCTTTCAGGAAAGGCAATGACGCTATTCGTTGTCAATACCGACGGGAAACTTGTAGGAACGCTTACCGACGGCGACATACGCCGCTCGCTGATAACGAAAAGAGAGATTGGAATAACAGTTTCGGAAATTATGCACACCTCTTTCCGCTACCTGCAAGCCGAAAAAATCGACCTCTCTGAAGTAAGGAAGTTCCGTAAAAGCAAGATTACCTTCGTTCCAGTTCTCGATAAGGATATGCAGATTGTCAACGTATATGACTTTGCCGAATACCACTCTATCCTTCCTCTTGATGCAGTACTGATGGCTGGCGGAAAAGGTGAAAGGCTAAGACCAATGACGCTGACAACGCCTAAGCCTCTGCTGAAAATCGGAGACAAGTGCATAATCGATTATAATGTTGAGGAACTTGCAAGAAACGGAATAGAAAACATTTTCGTAACAACAAACTACCTTGCAGAGCAACTCGACGAACACTTCTCAAAGCCAGTGGGAGGCGTTTCTGTGAAATGCGTGAAAGAACCGAAAAAATTAGGCACTATCGGTTCGGTAAAACTTGTTGACGGCTTGACCAACGATAACGTCCTCGTTATGAACTCCGACTTGCTTACGACCATAAACTACGAAGATATGTTCCTTGAGCATATCGAACGCGGTGCAGACATGACTATCGCAGCAATTCCATATATGGTTTCCATTCCATTCGCAATACTTCATTCAGAAGACGGGGTCGTTACCGGACTTGAGGAAAAACCGACATTCAACTATTACGCAAATGCCGGCATCTACATTATCAAGCGCGAATGTCTAAACAAAATCCCTTGTAACCGCGTTTATGATGCAACAGACCTTATCGACGACCTGATAAAAGATGGCAGGAAAGTTATCTACCACCCTATCAATGGCGTTTGGCTCGATATCGGCTCTCCCGACGATTTCCGACACGCTCAGGAAATTGTCAAAAACAAACAACTATCAAACTTATAGAAATGAAACCACTAATATTAATAACAAACGACGACGGAATCCAAGCAGAAGGAATCCACAGACTTGTTGACAGCGTAAGCGACTTGGGCGAAATATACGTAGTAGCCCCTAACGGCCCAAAATCAGGAGGCTCTTCATCAATAACGGTAGAAGTGCCTCTAAGATCTAAAGCCCAAGACGACTATAACGGAGCAAAGATGATTTCAGTTAACGGAACACCTGTTGACTGCGTAAAACTTGCCCTACATGTAATTTTGCCACGCCGCCCGGACTTCGTTCTCTCAGGCATCAACCACGGAGCAAATACAGGAAACAGCGTTGTCTATTCAGGAACTATGGGCGCCGCCATGGAAGGTGCATTAAGGGGAATACCCTCAATCGGATATTCGCTAATCTCACACACTCCCGAAGCGTCTGACTTTGACAGAGCAATGCCATATATCCGCAAGATAACCGAAGGAGTTATCAAAAACGGATTGCCCGACGGCGTTTGCCTCAACGTAAACATACCAGTTGGAAGAGAAATAACAGGCATTGAAATGACTGAATCTTGCCGTGGCTCTTGGTTAGGCGAATATAAGGAATACACCTGCCCTTCTGGCAACAAATTCTATTGTCTTACAGGAACATACAAAAACGAGGACCCGGATAATCCCAACACCGACATTGCCCGCCTCGCAGAGGGAAAAATCGCAGTAACACCAGTTACCCCCTACCGCGACGTCAAACTTGACAAACTTCCAATATAATAGCATACTCACCGAATGCCTATTCGACATAGTTAATTGTGTCTCAAGTTTTTGGTCGGATGATTGCGAGAATCATCCGACCTCGCTCGAGCAACACAAATAGATCTTGCAACCTTGTGCGATGAGTTATCGCACCCTGCAGGTAACACATACAATCAACCTATTACACATTAAAATCTCAAAAAACCGCAGGGATGATTCTCGAAATCGTCCGTCCACGCGGGAAGAAATGCATTTTTGACAAATGACTGGCTGTACCTAATAATTTTCCATCTAATAGGTTTATTTAGCATAGATGGGTATTATTATTGCACATAGAGGGTTGTAATTTTGCAATAAAGAAAGACACCAATACCATTGACGCCTTTCGAAACGGAAACCAAACTTCCACAAATTAATGACTAACTAAAAAATTACAATTATGGTAGCAGACATTTTATTTTGCATGATGTATCTTATTCTTTGGAAACTGACCGTTAGCAAAACCCAAAATGATAAGAAAACGGCATAGGGATTAGGCAATATTGCACAAAACTAATATAATTAAACATGAAAAAATTATTTTCACTATTGTTGCTACTTGCAGCAATAAGCATTGCTCTTCCAAGCTGCTCTGACGATGATGAGCCGGATATGGGAATTAAGCAAAACATTGTCGGAACATGGGAAGGTATCGCAGCAAACGTTGACGGCAAATGGATAGACCTAACAGAATATCCATATAACAGGTTGGGTTTTTCTGCAACGTTTTACAAAGACGGCACTTATTATGGTAAAGGTGCTTTTGGTACAGGTAGCGGAACATATCTTGTTAAAGGTAATACCATAGAAACATACGTAGCGAATCAACTGTACTTAAAGTACATTGTCAAGGAGATGACAGAATCAACGGCTGAACTTACTATCGCCGACGGAGGCTCAACGCTCTACGTTAGGGTAAGAAAGATTATTTAAGGGTAAGTGTAAAAGGGGTTGTATCAAAATGATACAACCCCTTTTACATACGTTAAATTCGTTATTTTAATCAAATACTTTGTCCCAGTCTTTCCAAACGACTTCGTAACCCAGTGAGCGAATGTCGTTGGCAACATCGATCGGACTACGCTCGTCGCTGACGTGGAACTGCTCAAGTGCTTCCTGCGCGTGAGTGTATCCGCCAGGCTCGGTCTTGCTACCGGCACTCATCGACGTAACGCCTAATTTCATCATATTTTCGCGGAACGTAGGATTCTCGCGGGTAGAATATGAGATGTCAACGTCATGGTCGAAGATACGGAATGCAAATGTTACCTGAGCAAGTTGCTTGTCGGTCATCGTAACGTTAGGTTGGAAGCCACTTTCCGAAGGACGCATTCTAGGAAAGTTGACAGAATATCTTGTTTTCCAATATTTCTTTTGGAGATATCTTAAATGGTACGCCATCATAGCAACATCTGTTCTCCAGTCTTCCAAACCGATAAGAACGCCCATGCCAATCTTATGCACACCAGCCATACCCATTCTGTCAAATCCGTTCACTCGCCAGTCGAAGATAGATTTCATTCCCTTCGGGTGGTAAACGTTGTAGCGTGCTTTGTTGTACGTTTCTTGGAAGCATACAACTCCATTCAAGCCCGATTGAGTAAGGCGGTAATAATCTTCCGACTTTAGTGGCATTACTTCGATAGAAAGGTTATTGAAGTATGGTCTTGCAATCTTCAACGCCTTTTCTATGTAGTCAACGCCAGCAATTGATGGATGCTCGCCAGTGACGATAAGCAGATTTTCGAAAGGGCCAAGTTCTCTAATCGCCTTGCACTCTGCTTCAATCTGCTCTTCAGTCAACGTCGTTCTCTCAAATTTGTTATTATGATTGAATCCGCAATACACGCAAAAGTTAGTACAAGCATTACTGATGTATAAAGGAATATACATGCTGATAGTTTTGCCGAATCGCTCTTGCGTATATTTCATCGACAGTCTTGCCATTTGCTCGAGATAAGGCTCAGCAGCGGGCGAAATGAGTGCCATAAAGTCCTCAACGGTCAGCACCTCCTTATTAAGTGCAGCAATAACGTCATGCTCAGTTTTTGCCGCTATTTTGGCTGTGGTTTCCTCCCAGTCGATTTTTTCTAATTCTTCTGAAAACATTTTATTTGCAAATTTCTTTAGGGCGTTTCTATCCCTAATAATTACTTCGTTGAATCCAAATCGCAGGACCAACCTTTTGATACTTTCTGAGAAATTCTCATTGCACAGAAATTAGGTCCGCACATTGTGCAGAATTTATCGTCAGTACCGTGACTTTCAATATAGTATTGCTTTGCTCTATCCGGGTCGAGGGAAAGGTTAAACTGGTCTTTCCAGCGGAATTCGAAGCGAGCCTTACTCATTGCATTATCTCTAACATCAGCGCCAGGGAGCCCCTTTGCAAGGTCAGCCGCATGGGCAGCAATCTTATAGGCGATAACGCCGTTTCTAACGTCTTCCCTATCAGGAAGGCTCAAGTGCTCTTTCGGGGTAACGTAGCAAATCATTGCAGTACCATACCAAGCGATTTGAGCAGCACCGATAGCAGAAGTTATATGGTCGTATGCCGGAGCAATATCGGTAGTAAGCGGGCCGAGTGTGTAGAACGGTGCTTCGTGGCATGAAGCAATCTGGCGTTCCATATTTTCCTTGATTTTATGCATTGGAACGTGTCCCGGACCTTCTATAATAACCTGAACATTGTGCTCCCACGCTTTTGTAGTCAATTCACCAAGGACATCGAGTTCAAGGAATTGAGCCTTATCATTAGCATCATAGATAGAACCCGGACGCATACCGTCACCAAGAGAAACCGCAACGTCGAACTGTGCAAGGATGTCGCAAATTTCATCAAAATGAGTATATAGGAAACTTTCCTCGTTATGGATAGTACACCATTGAGTCATAATACTGCCACCACGAGAAACGCAACCAGTCATACGAGAACTTATAAGTTCCGCATGTTCCTTGAGAACTCCGGCATGGATAGTGAAGTAGTCAACGCCCTGCTCTGCCTGCTCAATAAGGGTATCGCGATAGATTTCCCAAGTAAGTTTAGCAACGTTACCGTTAACCTTTTCAAGCGCCTGGTAGATAGGAACGGTTCCCATCGGCACCGGGCAGTTACGGATAATCCATTCTCGTGTTTCGTGGATATTCTTTCCTGTTGAAAGATCCATAAGAGTATCGCCACCCCAATAGCAACTCCAAATAGCCTTGTCAACCTCTTCCTTGATGCCTGACGATAATGCAGAATTACCGATATTCGTATTCAACTTAACAGAGAAAGCCTTACCGATAATCATCGGCTCTGCTTCCGGGTGGTTGATATTAGCCGGAATGATTGCACGACCAGCCGCAATCTCTTGACGGACAAACTCTGGAGTAATATAGGTTTCAATACCTAATTCCTTGTTGTTCAAGTTCTCACGAATGGCAACATACTCCATTTCGGCAGTAATTTTGCCTGCTCTTGCATATGCCATTTGGGTTATTTCCTTTCCTTCCTTGGCACGGTAAGGCTTGTGGTGCTTAGGGAAGCGGATAGCGTCGAGCGACTTGTCGTTCATTCTCGCCTTTCCATACTCTGAAGTGATGCCATCAAGTTGGAAAACATCTCCACGGTCGTTAATCCATTGCTCGCGAGTGCGAGGAAGACCTTCGTTGATGTCAGTCTTTATATCAGGGTCAGTATATGCGCCACTTGTATCGTTAACCACTACAGGAGCGTTTTCGCTGAAAACCTTTTCGCCATTTTCGATTGTTACCGTAGGTGTAAGGTTAATTTTTCTCATACCCACCTTGATAGGGAAAAGTTCTCCGTCAACATAGATTTTCTCTGAATCTGGATATGAGTTCACGTTAATGTTGTTTAGTTCCATAAATTAATCATTAAGAAAAGAAGTTAGAGGACTGCTTGCAATAGCGTGATTGCTTGTTTCACCCAAACCGGCGAGATATGCCATACGGCCCGCTTCAGTTGCCATCTTGAATGCTTTAGCCATTTCAACAGGGTCGTTAGCAACAGCGATAGCGGTATTCACCAAAACGGCATCAGCACCCATTTCCATTGCTTCTGCAGCGTGAGAAGGAGCGCCAAGACCAGCATCGATAACAACAGGCACGTTGCTCTGGCTGATAATAATTTCAAGCATTTCTTTTGTTTTCAAGCCCTTGTTAGTGCCGATAGGCGCACCCAACGGCATAACGGCTGCTGTACCAACATCCTCAAGACGCTTGCAAAGAACAGGATCTGCTTGAATATAGGGAAGCACAATAAAACCCTCTTTTGCAAGCACTTCTGTTGCCTTCAATGTCTCTATAGGGTCTGGAAGCAAATATTTCGGGTCTGGGTGGATTTCGAGTTTGATAAAGTTAGTGCCGAAGCAGTCGCGAGAAAGTTGTGCGGCAAGGATAGCCTCCTCAGCATTTCTAACGCCTGAGGTATTAGGCAAAAATTGCACCTTTTCACGGTTGATATGCTTCAGCATATCGTCGTTTGCAGCATCGCTTGTGTCCAAGCGCTTCATGGCAACGGTAATCATCTCTGATTCTGATGCCAAAATGGCTTGAAGCATCAAGTCATTTGATGAAAATTTTCCTGTACCAACGAATAGTCTGGATGAAAATTCACGGTTTCCAATCTTTAATAAATCCATATTATATGTTATTTATTCGTTCTTCAACAATTTTTTCAAGCAAGTCAATCATCTTTCCAGTAGTTTCTGGGATATTGCCAGACTTGATAATAGAGCCGGAAACGGCAACACCGCTAACCCCGGCATTCATAATTTCCTGTATATCGTCATACTCGATACCACCTATCGCAACAACTGGGATGCGAATGCTTGCATCCTTCATCTTCCGCATAATTTCACGGTATCCCTCCAAGCCGATAACAGGACTTAGTTTCTGCTTAGTCGTTGTAAATCTGAACGGGCCAAGACCGATATAGTCAATATCAAGGTGTCGCAAGCCTTCTATATCTTCAAAAGTGTTTGCCGTTGCACCAATGATAAATTCTTCACCGAGGATTTCCCTTGCCTCAATAGGCGACATATCACTTTTTCCAAGATGAACGCCGTCGAGTTCCAGTTCCTTTGCGATATCCACATGGTCATCGATAACCAAAATACATTCTTTTTCTTTGCAAATCTCTTTTGCTGCTTTTGCCGTTTCAATGATTTCCTCTCTTGAAGCGTCCTTCATTCGCAGTTGTACCCAACGGCAACCTCCGTCAACAACTTGACGGATTTCGTCGAGAATAGATATTCCCTCTTTCGGATGTGTGATGAATTGCAACATAATTATCTATTTTTATTTATTAATTTCAATTTAGCATCTAACTCACTGATGTTAGCAGAGTTAAATATATATCCCAAGAAAGCGGCACCACCAAAACCGAGTGACTTTATTTCGGTAAGTTTTTCTGCGGTTATGCCACCAAGAGCAAAAACCCTATTATTTATAATGCCCTGAGCCGACAAATTGTTCAGTTCCACGAAAGAGAAGTTCGATTCGTAGCCAACTTTACTGATACTGTTATATATCGGACTCAAGAAAGCATAGTCCAACGATTTAGCATCCTCTAACTCGCTGACAGAATGGCACGATTTTGACAATCTTCCAGAAAAGCCTTCAATCGGTTTGGGGTTGCGTCCGTTAAGATGCAAACCGCCAACACCAGTAACCAACGCTACTGCGTGACAGTCGTGCAGGGAAAGGCGATTGCGATAGTGTTGAGGAATTGATAAAAGGTATTCCTTCATTTCTACTTCAGTCATGCCTGGCTTGCGGATATGGACGTAGTCAAAGCCATTATCAAGGATATGGCATATTATGTCCTTTTCCACAGGCGATGTAACCTCAGGAGTTATGGCAATCAGTTTCAGCCTATCCACCATAAGACGCCTGAATGATAATCATATTGTCCCCATCGTGTAGAATATGGTTTTCCCACTCCTGACGAGGAACGAGTTTGCCGTTGACCGCCAATGCAATATTTGTAGAAACGAGATTATCGCCCTTTATATATTCACTTAGCGGCATTTCGCCAGCCAATTCTTTTTCTTTGCTGTTAACTTTAATTTTTATCATAATTTTCTCAACTGATTAGGATTGAAGAAATGATTTACCGGTCCGTGGCTATGCCCTATGGTCACATCAGAACCAGAAACAAGGGCGCTCTGAAGGTACTCCTTAGCCATAGCAACTGCATTTTCAGCAGAATTGCCCAACGCCATATATGAGGCTATTGCAGACGAAAGAGTGCAACCCGTTCCGTGAGTGTTTAGCGTTTCTACTTTCTCTGCCTCGTACTCCCTAACAATCCCATTACGGTCAAAAAGGTAGTCAATCATCTTTTTACCGTCGAAATGACCACCTTTGATAAGCACATATTTTCCACCAAATTCAAGTATTTTCGCTGCTGCCTCACCGCAATGTTTTGGCGACGACAGTTTAACACCAGAAAGCAATTCCGCCTCAAAGCGGTTAGGGGTAAGGATTTCTGCGATAGGGAAAAGATCTCGTTTAATGGTTTCAATAGCATCATCGGCAATCAGTTTGCTCCCAGAAGTAGAAACCATTACCGGGTCAAGAATGATATTAGCACTCCTATGATAGCGAAGCCGATTAGCAACTACATTTGCTATTTCAGCAGAGAATAGCATTCCGATTTTCACAGCAGCGGGAGGCATATCGGTGAACACCGCATCAATCTGAGCCGCAACGACATCTGGAGAAATGCCCTGAATGGCACTAACGCCAGTTGTATTCTGCGCCGTAATGGCAGTAATCGCCGTTGTGGCGAAAACGCCGATAGCCGACATCGCCTTGATATCCGCCTGGATACCAGCACCACCGCTCGAATCAGAGCCCGCAATAGATAAGACAACAGTATAATTCATAAGCATCGAAATTAGGCAAATGGGGCTTATGAAAAAGTCGAGAAAAAACACAATCCCTGCGCCGGCATTATCCGTATCAGGTTCTTAGGGTATAATCTCAGCCACTTGGCACCCCTTTGCATTGCAAAGATAGTGAAAGTCGAATGCAAAAAAAAGAAGTTTACTCATTTTTTTTGCTGAGACGCATCCTATCTTGGGCGAAGCCAAAGATAATGCAAGGTGAGAGCAAAAAAAAATAAAAACAAATGTTTTTCGTCCGCCGCGAGCAATTGCGCATGCAAAACGGCACATATAGCGGACGCTTTTATTCAAAGCGTCCCTACAGCAGCATAATCGCAAGATATTGATAATTATCCAACTGTAGGGACGAAATGTATTTCGTCCGCCGTGAACAATAGCGCATGCAAAAACGGCACATATCGCGGACGCTTTTATTCAAAGCGTCCCTACAGCAGCCCCATATAATTAGTTGAATATCTGCCATTTGTAGTGACTCGTTGCAAATGAGTCCGCAACGCACGAACAAATGTAAACATTTATATAAAAGGGGAAAATGGTCTTCAGCCTGCTACGACACAAAATGAATGGCCCAAAAAAGAAGGCATGCAAAATGGCACGCCTTCTCGAGATACTCTTAGTTACTATATTTCAATCACTTTATTTTGCTGAATTTTTTCAACCCTTTTTGAACATCAGGATGACTCATAAACAGGTTCCAAACCAACTGGCTGCGGTAGTTCTCAATCATAACAGCAACTGGTCCTTGATTCAAGCCCATAAATATCGGTGACACCCAATTTTGCGTAAGGTTGAAGGCGTCATGAAAACCATACTCTCCCCAAAGGAATTTACCATAATTGCGGTAATAATTCTTCAACGCAGCCAACGATTCTTCTGGAGTATATGGCATCGACGCCAACGCTCCTGTTGGTGCAATAGTGCCATTATCATGTGCAGGCACAGGCTCACGAGCGTCATAACCCCAAGCATAATCACTTGCGGTCAAGCCCCAACAATCAGAACCATAACCTTGAAATCCGCCCTGATTCTCCACGCAATAACGATGATTGATCAGTGCTATATTTCGACTGTTTTCAAAATAGTTCGTGTATCTGTCATTAAACTTATGCGGATTCAAGCCAAGGAAAGAATAATGGACGAAGAAAAGCGGACCGCCATTAGAAACTCCAACATCTAATTTTCTGCCAAAGAAAGTATTGCCGTTTGTATAATGCAATCCGTATTGAGAATTACCCCATAGGCGGTAGTCCTGTGCCATCTTTTCCTGACTTGCCCAACCGCTGTAGTACATTTCCGGTTCAATGGCATGCGTAGGCGACATAATGGAAATCATATATGTTATCAACGTTTCATTCCAACCAATAAGCGGATGACTGATAACCCATTCCTGATCAGGCGACCAATGCCAAAAGAGATATTTTGAATCTTTCGCCTTTTTATACCAATTCCACTCGCATTCTCTCCATAACTTATTGATGCGGCTGCGAATAAGTTTTTCTTCTTTTGAATCTCCATCGAAATACTGGTGTGCAGCAAGAAGTCCGTGGAAAAGGAATGATGTTTCAACAAGGTCACCGCCATTATCCCTCTTTCCGAAGAATGGAACGACCTTACCTGTTGTACCGTCCATAAAATGGGCGAATGCGCCGTGGAAACGGTCTGCCTTTTCAAGGAAAGAAGTTATTTTAAGGAATCTTTCAATACCTTGCTCACGAGTAATAAAACCTCTGTCAATGCCGACAAGCATTGTCATTATTCCGAAACCGGAAGCACCACAGGCAATCATATCAGAGCGACCGGGGATATTTTCGCGGGCAAGTCCACTATTAGGCTCTGCACCTTCCCAATAATAGCGGAAATTTGCTTCTTGAACCATGTCAAGCAATTCATCATCGGTCATCGGTCTTGTTGACGAAGAAACAACATTTGAGCAAGCAGATTCATTAAACCCATAATCTACAGCCGACACCTTATAAGAAGCCTTCGCCCCAACTTCTCCAATAAAATCTGAATAACGGTCAGACCATGGCTTTACTATACCAACCGCCTTAAACTCACCGCCATTGAGAGAGCGATAAATCTTATAGTATCTCAACCCTTTAGACTCTCCTTTCCAACGCAAGTCAATATGCCTTTCATACCCCTTGCACTCAAAAACTTCCGGAGCCTGCAAAAGTGCCTTTTCACTTGCCTTTGGCAAAAGTTCAACATCATCAATATTCAGAGTATGCTCCTTTCCATCGGCTGCTCCTTGCTTGAAGATAACGGCAGAAATTTTCTTAATCTCAGCAACTTCAATTTCTGAAACATTAAAGAAATTAGAAGCTCCCATAGTCTTTGCATTTTTCTCTCCAAGAGCAACTCCCATATCATTCAAAGGGATTTCCACGCGCGACCAGCCATCCTTAAAAGGTTTGACATATTTCGCAACATCAACAAACTTAGAGCGAGTACTGTCGGCATACTGAATTCCAACAACAGGCAAGGTAGCAGCGTCAGAATCCGCATACTTCAAGTTGAACGCAAGAACATCAGGATGACGGAAAAAATCATTACCCCTAACAGGGCAATAAAGCACCGAAGCCGTCCAATCGCCAGAATAAGCAGCAACATAACGCAATCTCAACGAATTACCAGGAGAAAAGCAGTCATTGTCAACAGGAAGTTTTTTTTGGGAATTTTCTATCCACGAAGGGGAAGTATATTCTGCTTTTGAATAGAAATAATCGCCGTCCATACGGCTGTTTTCAAAGGAAACGTAATCATACGGTTTCTCCACAGCAAATGCCATCCCCGACAGCATTGCCATTGCAAATAACATTATCTTTTTCATTTCAAACAGTTGTTAGGTCAATGCAAAAATCGCAAAAAATACCCTCACAACAAAATTTCCCGATATGTTTGAGAACATAAAAGCCCTATTCTCTTGGGCATCATAACGGAACAAACGGAGGTGTGTCAAAATGCGCACCTCCCTCTTTTTACGCACAAAGCCCCGACTTTC
>ERZ791624.1100-NODE-1100-length-13912-cov-1.992423_pt1 | contig 13912 bp, 12 predicted proteins | sample MGYA00510058_ERZ791624 | MGnify/ENA primary metagenome ERZ791624 (study PRJEB30046, sample SAMN00715158) | human gut metagenome | study: EMG produced TPA metagenomics assembly of the A metagenome-wide association study of gut microbiota in type 2... | reverse complement strand
TGTGCCTTATATCCCAAGCCCTAAAGGGCGGGGTTTTACGGCGCTTTCGATAAAAATTACGATATGCATTTTATGTGATAGTTACAATTCTCTTCATAGAACCCGTTTGTTCTTTATAATCTGCAATCATATGATAAAAAGTACCTCGTTTCAAGCCACATTCTTTCATGAAATATCTTGCAGTAATCTCCTTGTTCTCCCATTTTTCAAAAAGATCTTCCCATTTTTCTGGATAATCAATGCGTTTTTTACGTATGACCTGATTAAATGGAAGGACCTTCTTTTTTTGATAAGATGATATTACGTAGTCTTTTAACAACCGCAAATGTTCTTGATTATTTTCTGGATGTTCTAGCATCGTTGTATAAGTAAAAAATATACATGAAATAGACTGGGTTAAAAACCAATCTATTTCATGTATCTGGGTAATTGAATCAAACGATAAATCATTGATACTATCCATTAATACTATTGTGTTCTTATCAGAAATATCTTCCTTCATTTGCTGATAGGCTAGTGAATCTCTTGTTTGATCTGTATAAAGTGTATATTTTTTTACAGGCGGAAAATACTGCTTGATTTTATCCTGAAAGGAAGATATCTGTTCATTATTTTTTCGATATACAACTAAATTTATAATATTAATCACCCCGGAAGATAGATGATATACGGCTAAAGAAATCCTTCTGTTTTTGAAAATCTATACCAGTCACTTCTTTTGTTTTAGAGTATCGCAATTGCAGGACATTACCAATCATATGCGGCTCTAGAGATACAGGCAATTCATTTTGAAGCATATCAAGAAACTTGTTGACTTGTTTTGATTCGACTGTCGAAAAATCAACACGAAGGGAATCTGTTTCCTTTTTTACATGAAAACAATCACTGTAATCATCAAATAGAGCACTCAATATATAAATCGCTTTTTGAGACTTCGTCATCTCTCCCATGAAATCCTGCCAGGTGAATAGTTTTATTGATGGATATAACTCCATATCTACATCAGCTATAACTTTTTGCAGGATTTTTGCACCAACTTTGAATATATCTGGAAACCACCCATCCATTTTCTTGGTATCAGACACCATGTAATCCGAGAATGCATCGATTTCATCGAACATACGATGTAAAAATGCACGATACAAGGCATTCCCCATCTTTTTCTGCAATTGCGCAAAACTTGAATCACGTTTGACACTTTCATCTTCTGCCAACTGATTCGGAATAGTAAATACCAAGGTTCGCTTAATGACACTTGGATCTAGTACCTGACCATCATTTGTTGTAATTAAAAATGTTCCATGATTTATATTATGACCTCGAATCAACGCATCATCTGATTTTACGATATCTTTCAAATATCTGAATCTTGAATTAGTCACATCATCAATCAGAACAGGGCATCCTTTAATCCCCACCTTATATGCATCCAGCTTTATAGGCGATATAACGCTTGTTGGCAACGTATGCAAACTTTTGCCAAACATCAAATGTTGGCCAGTTCGTATAATAGAGGATTTCCCTCCGCTCTTAGGCCCACGTATAATCATGTACATGGGAAAATATTTTCCTACAGAATTTTCTGGTGCGTATGGACTATAATCATAACGGAGTTTCGCCATAAAGGGTGACAGAAACATGTACAATAATATTTTAGTATAAGTTTCCTGTAACTTCTTGATATCTCCAGTGAATCCTTCTGTCCCATCTAGATATTGATACAAGCAATGAATATCGCGTTGGACATCTTCTTTAGATGGATTTAAATTCCATGCCTTTCCTGAAAAAGACGCACTATGTTCCTTATAGTCTAATAAAAATTCTGGATTCTCTACGACACGCAATTTTTTCTCATGCTCAGACCGTTTCATATATGCCTGCATGCGATCAACGGTCTTCGATGTGAAGTGTACAACACCATGATTATCTGGCTTTACATATGCATGATTTACACGCTCAGCCCATTCCTTTCCTTCTTGTGTAACAGAAAAGGTATATTCCACCTCCTCTCGTGACGGTACTTTTTCGATAATAACGGGCTTACGAGCTTGGACGACTTTCTGGATAATCGGAAGATCTTGTAAATTGGATCCATCCGCACGTAAAGGCTTCGCCTTGATGCTGACCTTTGATGATGATTCGTCGCGCAAAGCTTCATAAAGCTGCATGTAATGCTCAAAGAATCGTGAGTTGTCTTCAAACAGATATGTCTCTAGCTGCGTACCATTCCACGCTTGCCGAGAAAAGTTTGCCGAACCAAGTATGATTCTATTCCTACCATCATCAGCACGCAAAAGATATATCTTTGCATGGACCCCGCCATCTTCTAAATAAAATTGAAAGCTACCATCTTTGATACGCTGCTGCAAATAAGCATTTTGACAAATAGTCTTTAAGTCAAATTCCTGTTCCGCTAACAGCTCTTGTACTGCCTGTCTTACCTGGCTAGGACTGCCGATAACCACATCACCACGTTGGAACAGTCCCATGACGCTCTCAACCTGCTTAATACCAAGAGAATAGGTGATGGCATGGAGCTCATCAAAACCATGGAAAAGTTCCTGCCACGTTGTCTGCACTTCTTCCATCATCTGAATCTTGTACGCAACAATGTCAGATGCCTCATGACCACCCCCTGGAACGATAGAGAACAAACTGTCCTGTTGAATATCATTCTGCTCTTCCATGAAAATTCCTCCATTTCGTCTATATCTTCATCAATATCACACCCTTACTATAGTGTCCATTTTAAAAAATGTCAATTGGATACCTAAATACAGAATCTACTTCCCAGCAAATCCGGCTACGTGGAACCAGCACAGCACCATATCAGATGCGAACGGACTACTCTCGCTCCTGACAGTCTCCACCTGCTGCTCGATGATGCGGTAGGGCTGAGCAAGCGTTCGCCTTCCCATGGCAGCTGGACGGCGGTGTACGTCTGCTCACCGAGCTGCTGCTCGAAGATATCGCGCTGCATGGCCAGAAAGATACAGCCCGTGTGATAGTGGAAGCAAGCAACATCATCATTGCCGACAGGTGCTCCGTACCATCGTCGGTCCAGAAGCAGAGTGACTTGGGCATGGCGGCCTTGGTGTTGCCGATGTAGTCTCGCGTGCTGGCCGTGCCGAGATAGCTCTGATGCAGGGCATAGAGCTCTTTCTTCGACGGATTGCGGCCCCGCTTCACCCAGCTCTGCAGGACGCCGACCGTCTTGTCGTCAAGGGGCAGCGGCTCATAGCCCATATGCTCCAACGCCAATGGCCAGTAGCGATGGAAGATATCTTCGTAATGAAGGTCATGCTGATGGCCGTGAATGTTGATGTCAGCCGTATGGCCGTACTGCGGCGCATGCGAGAAAAGAACCCGGATGCCCTGCAGCGTCATCGTCATCGAGTCGACGACGAGATCAAAGCCAGCTTCCATGTAGTACGGCGTCGACTTCTTGTCGTGATTGCCGCGTACCAGGACCTTATGGCCGGGCAGCTTCATGAAGCGCATAAGCTCTTCTTCATTCCACGCCACATCACCGAGATGGATCAGCGTGTCATTGCCCCTGACCATCTTGCGGCAGTTTTCGAGGATGAGGTTCGTGAATCTTGCCGGACGACCGCAGCTCTTCAGCATATTCTGATGGCCAAGATGCGTATCCGTAATCAAATAAAGCATTGTCTATTCCCCCATTCACCACAAAGACAAATTCACATCACCGCTATCATCCACGATTGTCTGGGCCCCTTCCCCATCTGCTGGCACTCTGCATAGAGCGGGTCATGGAAAAGGTCGTACCGCTTTGTGCGCAACGGCTTCTGGCCCCGGTGGAACAGCAGCTCACGGCCGATCTCCATGTTGAGGATATCGGCACGAAAGCATCGAGTCTCTCGTGGACCATGCCGACCAATACTTCCAGCCCGGTGATGACATCGAATACTACGCCCCCACCACGACTGGTACGTCACGAACTGGGAAGGAGAGGATATTCCCGGCACTTCCTGGCTGAAACTCAAAGATGACGATGATAAGACAGATAAATAAATACCTGCCACGCAAAAGTCTCGAACCTATAAATGCTACTTATAGGTTCGAGGCTTTTATTGCTCTAGCTCATATCTTGACATGTTATATGATAATTACAGAAGCATACCACTCTGTGCATTCCGAAGGAGACGAAAATATCTCCCCGGATGCCGCAAGAACTGCTGTTTTTCCACTTCTAGCACAATCTTTCCATCTCGAATAGCCGCAACCTATCGTCACTTCCGTCCAAGAGACAATCATGCCACCTATAGCACAGAGGGGCCGTCGAATCTTCTGACTGGTTACCTGTGAGACGACGGAGTTCTGAGTACATCCGAAAATCCTCTTCCGACTGGATTAGCAAGTCCGGTACTTCTCTGCTGTGCAGCAGCTGAAAGAGAGTAGTAAACAGCGGCTTCCTTGGCCCCAGCTCTCGCACGCCAACGGAACATCCAGCTGGTTCCATGCCTTTACGACAAATCGATAATACATGTCATCAGACTGCTTGGGGATTTCTTGGATCTCTCTTCGCTTCACTTGTTCCGTGCGAATCACTTCGCCCCAGTACCTGATACCAGCTTCACTGCCGAAAAGATTCTTCGACTGGTATAAAGCTACATAATGGATGGGCAGATTTTTATCCGTTATCTTGTCCGCGGGAACGTGATAAAAGTATTTTTTTAGACAAATTTTCAGTTGATCATGATTCCGCAGTGATCCTATCAGCACATCCCGGTGCGACCAGTCCATTTTCACCAGTTTCTTTTCGATTCCTGAAGGAAGGATGGTTTCTGCCAAAGCTGTTTCCGGCGAATCATCCACCAGTTCCGTCAATTGCCTTTCTACCAACTTCGTTGCAGAAGGCAGAAATGGCAGTCCTCCAATATTCACCTTCTCTATGCTCTGATAAAATTTGTGATGGCAATATTCTTTCTCATTTCCGTAAGGAAACAGCACATAAGCTCCGAACATGGTGCGTCGGAATATCTCCTGCCCGCTTTCACACACAATGGCATCCCGATAGCGATGCATAGTGTTAATGTCTTCCTCCCGCGGCCCGGGTTTGGAACTAATGACATTGCAGTAGTAGCTTCCCGGCAAAGCCGGATCAATCCGGTATTTAGCATCAAACACATATCGACAGGTCATTTCTCCACTGTTTAAGCTTTTCTTCACCAGAGTCAGCACATTATCCGGCGTCTGTGGTACCGTAGGCAATTCCCGTCCGCGAGGATTGTAGCGAAGTGCTATAGCCTCTCCTGTTACTGGATTCCGGTAACTTACCTGAGAACCTTTTCCCTTCACCAATGTCACAAATAGTCGACTGCCTTCCGTCCGAATAATATTCTGGGAGACCAGCTGGTACCTCTCTTTTAGAAGGTGATTTAATTTGATGAAACACCAATACTCATACAGCTGAGCTAAGTCCTTTACTGACATCCGGAAAATATCTCCAGACACATCCAGTCCTCGTTCCAACATCAAAAAATACCGGTACAACTCTCGATAGCCTGGCGCCATGGAAAACACAAGAGACATTCCCGTTCCTCCAATGGTTTCCTCCAAATTGCCTAGGAAGGACCTCTGTACTCGTCGTTCCAGCTGTCCAATCATGGAATCCACCTGTCTCGTTACTTCGCCGCTTCCTTCTCGTCCTATCAGCAGAACCTTTTCCCGAAAGCCACGCAGACGCCGCAAAGTAGAATCTATCATAAACCGGACCAATCGGTTTTCACGAGTATCACAGGTACTTCGCTTTTCCAAAGCCAGTATCTTTCTCGCCATAATTCGTCCATCCTGACGCCTAGCACAATCTGGATGATATTCCAGCCATTTTAAGGTCATCCTGTCCGTTCGTCTTGCTTTGTAACTAGGCATAATTCTGTGAACACTTTGCAATTCATGATGAGGCTGATAGAGAATCCGGTCCAGAGCTCTAAGATATTCGTCAAAAATCCGACAAATTACTCCGTAAAATTCTACTGCACTGCTCTGTCTTTTTCCTTGCTGTCCCCATCCAGAATAGGTCTTTCTGAGAAAATCAAAGATCAAGCTGTACAACTCATCCATCACATCTGTCATAATAGCCCGGTAATCTTTCCGATAACTGATTTTCTCAGGGAACACCTCCACTGTAAACCGTAGATACTCTTTCCATCTACACAGACAACAAAATCCGAGTAACCGATATCATTACCAAAATTCACCACACCGCTAAGTAACCGTCCACTGCTCCCCACAGGCGTGATACATTTCTGTATTCGAGAATTTACATGGCGGAACTTGATTTCACTCTCTCCTCGGTTTTCCACTACAAGCTCATAGGGAGACTGTTCATAGAATACTGGCTTCACTGCCATGTTACCAAGCCCTGGATCCATCTCTTCTCCTAAGAAACGACTTTTTCTGGCTCATCTTTGCAAGAAAGCGCAAAGGAAGCAATCGGTTCCTCCGTCCCCAGCACTGTTGCTCGAGGATACAGAGACCGCCCTTTCATCGTGACACTTATTTGAGGCGTCTGAATAAAGAATAATTCCTCACTGCCAGTATGATGTGAATCCATCTTCCTCATATCTCCTCATCATGGAAGCCAATTTTGCTGCACTTCTAGGAAACCGTACCTTTTCTCCAGCCTCTTTCAGAAGTTTGCTCATCTTCCGATTAATTTCTCCAGAATCCGTCCTCAGGCCTTCATAATCACCTGCACAGAACTGGAACAGCTCTCCAAGCAAATCACGCACCGCACTACTGCTTCCTTGAATTCTAGGCAGGATTTTCTGGAGGATTTCCCAGTCCATGGCTTCCCTTTTCTCCATCAGACTATACTTCTGGCTGTAGAGCAGATAAAATATAATTTCGTCCCGAACTCGATATCCCACCTGAGCATTGGCCTTTTTCAAAATATCGTTACACTGACATAGTAGTAAACACCAGTTTCGGATCTGTTCTTCGTCCTCATCCTCAAGGCACTGCTGAAGAGTCAGATATTCACCTCGAAAAAATCTATTGTCAAAAGGCAGAAGATCCACTACTTCTGAATCTTCTTTTCCATCTGGTGGCATCAAGTCAACAAAAGAAAATTCAATGGCATTGGCACGGTCCAATACCTTGCGGCTAAAGGGAAAGGTGGTCTCATCCATATTTACTGTTCCCACCACATACAGATTCTCCGGCAGACTCAGATCCTTATGTCCTTCCAATCGGATAGGATCTGTAACAATATGACCGTCCCTCATTTCCCGAGTTTCTACCACTGAAAGGAAATCGCTGAGATAATACTCCACTCGAGCTAAGTTCATTTCATCCAGGCAGAGGAAATACGGATGTGTCAAGTCCTCTGCTGCCTTTTCTACGAAATCCGTTACTGCTCCTGATATAAAATGCCCATTCAAGTCTACATGACCAAACAGGTCTGAGGAATCCGACCAGTCTGGCCGCACCGCTACCTGCTGATATCGGCCATTAGCCCTTGTGGCTCCAGCTCCTTCAGCAAAAAGCCGTACCAGACGTGTTTTCCCTGTTCCTGAAGTTCCCGCCAGAATCACAAAAGGCTTGGCCTTCAAACAAAGATAGAAATTTTCAATTAAATTATCCTTATATGAAAATCCTTTCTTAGCAATAAATGATTTAATGTATTGAAGACCGACAGATGGAGAAATATTTTTTTCTCTCTTCTGCGATATAATATGGTCTCCATCTATCCGTTCATCAGAATTCAAATGGTATTGATCAACAAGTTTATGAACAGCTTCTGTCAGTTCTGTACGATTTACATGATCTGCAAATTTCAATACACTCTGGCAGGCCATTTTTCCTGCTTCCAGTCCATTTTCTTTGATAATATGTTCTGCATAATAAATCAAAAGGTCTGAGTTTGAATTCCATGTAAGAAAATCTCCATTTCGCATCTCTCCATACCATTTTATATAATGTTTAGCTGAAGAAAAAGCCACTTCTGGAGATTCATCATGTACCTTTTCAGCTGCATCATCTAAAGAAATATGTTTCTGATAAACTTCCTTTCCATAATTAAATAATGCCTTGATGGCATTTTCCGTCATTCTCCCCATATAAAATCCTCCAATTTCAGAATATATATTTCTTTTATTATAGCCGCATCTCTTGAGCTATCAAAACGACTTAATAATCCATAGACTTCTAGCAACTTATCATTTTTTAGTTATGCTATCTCTGAACTTGGATAGTCAATGGATATAAAATACTATTATTACTACCACTCTGTCCAATAGGCATCATCACTATTAAAAGCTCGAATATATTCCGCTTCAGAGAAATGCTGATGTAAGCATTCATCAGAACAATAATAGGCTTCTCCATCATAAAATACATATCCATTATTCATCAATTTACCGCAATGAGAACAGACACGTTTATTTTCTGCAAGATCAATATTATTACTACCACAAAACTTGCATTTATAAGGATCTAATCTAGCCAGAAATGTGGCCCCACAATCGTCACAATGATAGGCTAGATAGTCAACATATTTCCCGAACACACTCATAATAATCTCCTATGATATTAGTCTACTGCATTCATTCTTTCAGGATAAGGTCTGCAAACTCTTCTTTCCCTATCTCGAGTCCGCTATGCGCCATGCGTTCATGGCGCTTTTCGTATATCTCATACAGCATTTCGCGGCGCTCATCGCGTAGGCCATAATAGATCGTGGTCCTAGAGCGCTTTAATCAGTCATATGCATCATCTTACATTTTAAGATTCTCTAAAAAAGGAATTTTTCCTTCTGTATCGAGTCAAAAAAACAATATAGTTGCTTATATTAGGCAATTCGAAAATGATGATATTAATTTAGAATTATTACGATAACTTATTCTCATCATTACCTTATACGTCAAAGAATGGATTGGAACAACAGAAATAGGCTAAGGAATATCCCCAGCCTATTCTATCGTATGAGAAATTTACTGCAACGAGCATCCCACATGCTGTACGACGCATGCTGCGACGCGGTTGGCCTCAGCACAGGCTTCTAGCGGTGTCTTCCCCTGCGCTAGTGCGGCGAGGAAGCCTGCTGTATGCGAGTCGCCGGTGCTGATGCTATCGATAGCTTTGACGGTGACAGCTGGGACGATTTCTTCACTGTCTGACGTGCAACAGAGAGTGCCTGCCTTGCCCATCGTGACGATGACAGGCTGGCCTGTGCGTTTCTGAAGATTTCTGGCAGCCTGCCGGACGTCTTCTGACTGGCCCATGGCTCTTGCTTCTGCCTGATTCATCTCGAGGATAGTCCCCATCTGCAGCAGATCTTTTTCAAACTGCTTTCCCAAGAGACGCGGGCCTGGATCGAGAACGAGGCGGCAGTCTGGCTTCTTGCGGCGCAGGAAGCGCATGATGACATCTCCGCTCGTGTTGCCATCCTGAAAGCCATAGCCGGATGCATAGATGTAATCGTACCGCGTTGCATCAAGATTTGCCAGCCAAACATCCTGCCACTTCGTCTCGATGCCATCGATGGAGATAAAGGTCCGCTCGCCGTCTTTTTCAACAAGGGACAGGCTGTAGCCATTGTCGCAGCGAGTATCTTCAATCAGGACATCATGACCGCCTTGCTGCAGGGCCTGACGGATACGGTCGGCATACATGCCCTGCCCCACGAGGACACAGAGATCATGTGGCATCTGGAGTCCATCCAAGATTTTCGAGACAGTAAAAGATTTTCCCATACAGCTCCGGCATGTTTCATCATTCCACGCCCGGCCAGTGCTCGACAAACTCGATCTTGATGTCGGGGAAGCATCGACATACTGGATCGTGAAGTCTTCGCCGTAATCCACGAACTGCCACTCGCCGATGTCATCGGGGAAATGCTCGACCGCCTTGACCCGCAGATCTGGGAAACTGCTGACATCTTGCAAATTTATCGATGACATACGCTTCCATAATTTGATCATATAGCATTTCCCCACGCTGCGATACGATCCTCCCGGCCTTAACCATGTTGGCCATGGCCAGCAAGAGCAGTGTCACCGTCGTGATGCGCTGCTGGCCATCTATAATCTGATGTTCTGTCATTGCCCCACTGCCAGTGACCTGAGAAACGACACTACCCACGAAATGGCTTGTGCGCCTCTCCGTAACGATCTTCTGCAGATCCTGATACAGCTGACGACACTGCTCCTTCCGCCAGTTGTACCGCCGCTGATACACAGGGATGATATAACGGTTGCTATAGCCACCCATAAAGCGTAGAAGCCCCGTCTCCGATCCTTTCATATTAAATCATCCTTCCTGCTTCAATATATTTTACTTCCTAAAGAATGACGACCAATAGAATCTTGAAGACTCGTTACATCCTGATAATAAGAAAATTGATCATGGCACTTTACACATTCATATCCATTTAGTGAAACCCGCTTATTGTCAGTCTTATCCAAAATGGATAAGAGCCTCGGCTTTAATTTTCCATGACAATGTGGACATGATACCTCATTATTATTTTTTTTATCTTTTACCACATAAATAATATCATTAGCCAAAACTTCTCGTATCGAATTTGTATTACTGTTTAAATCTTCATTTTGAGTATTTTTTTCCTTATAGAAATCACAATGACTGATATTGCCACAATGCATATGCAGATACGGAGATTTCTTACAAAGGCAACATGACAAAATCTTATCGTAATATATACAGCGATTCTTTGTCCGCTTATGATCTTCTTTCATCTTCACAAATCCAATATGTGATTTAGTCCCCATGAATTCATCTAGTTTTCTATTTTCTTTTTGATTTAATCCGACTACACATTTTCTATCAATAGGTTTCATTGTATCAATAATATATTTTGTCAGCTTATCATTTTCGTCCTTGTTTGCGCCTCTTTTTAATCTATATCTAGATTTTAAATAAACTTGAAAATCTGATTCCTTAATTTTGTATCTTTTAAACATTCTAACCAAAAGATCTCTAATAATGTTAGCAGGCAAATTCTTCTCCGCATAAATATTTGTATTATTAATGAGTTCAGGTGTACTGATCTGTTTCTTGTCATAAGAGAAGTACCAACGAGTTCTTCCTCTGAACTCAGGATTATGGACAAATTCATCAAAAATTCCCCGATCAAGTAAGGACAAATATTCACAAGTAAAGAAAAATAAATCCTTCCATGAAGTTATTTCTCTTTCTTCTCCAAGCAATTTAAATTTTATTGGCTTTGTTCCAGTAAAGTCCATTTTTTGAAATAAATTTTCATCAATTGGTTGATCAGGTATACTACTATCTATTGATTTACTTTTTACATCATCACGCTTATCTGAAGAATCTTGGTACGCAGTGATATCTATACCTAACGCAGAAATTGATTTCAATAAATCATCGATTTTATTTTCCATATCAGTGATTTTATCTAGATTGTTATTTTCTTTTAAAATTTTATATGGTATGTTTCCGATTGATTCTTTTGTTTTCTCCAATCCATCATTTAGCAAAAATAATCCTCTTAGTATTTCCTCAGCATAATTAGGAAAGATATCTTGTAACGTGTAATATAATTCTTTATATTTCATAATAAGACAGTCCTCTCTAAAATCATAAAATTAAGATAATCCTTCCGACCTAAGTATATTATTCCATCTTTATTCCAAATAAATTATCTAAGGATATCTAGAAAGACATCCATATTCCTATTCTCTTTTTCATTTCTTAAAATATAATTCTTTTGCCTTATTCCAAATAGCTTCTTCAATAGTTTCAGGGAAAATACCTAAGCCCTTTGCAATCCCCTTGTATCCAGCATAATCGACGGTTTGATTATCAATGTGACAGGTATATAAAACCGGCCGAAATGTAAAACCATTTAGATTGGTTGCACGAACCCAGATTTCCACAGTTTTGTTTACCCTGTCAATCGTTATGAAATCTTTCGCATACATACAGGTTTGCGTTGCTGATGAATAAATCCAGTTCCATCGATCTGCAGCATTAGATGACATATGACTGATTCCATATTGATCACACACGTCATCGGCTGCCTTTTCTATATCACTATCCGGCGCAATTTTCTCCATAGGATACTGACTTTGTTTTATTATTCTTCTTTCACCCGTATTTTCGTCATAGATTGCATGCTTTATGCCTTGATACTCACGCCGATCTAAAAAGATATGATATTGTCCTATACATAACGGCTTTCCATCTGATATAACTTTTCTCCAAATTGTAATAGAATGCGTATCAGGATCATACTGTGCAGTTTGTCTATCATAATACATCATATCTCTATTATCTTTTCCAACATAGACCCATCTAGAATCCATCTCAGAGGCAAATACGGTAGATGTCATCAAAACGAGAAAGAGGACTATTCCATATATTCCCTTTTTATTAAATAACTTATCCATCTAACACTTCATCTCCATAAATTTTCAATGCTTACGATAATAATTTCTTGCCCATATCAAATAAGCCATATCAGCATCGGTAGGTCTTTGTTCTGGATAAAACTTACCATTCTCCACCATAAACGGACGTACAATCATATTCTCTACATCAAACAAAAATGTGTTTACACTATCACCATATTGAAGTGTAGATGTTTTTCCGAAAGCATATACAAAGCCATTCACTTTATCACAACGTATATTGTTTGTGTCGATATAATAGTTGTATCCCAGCCTCCTGTCTCTAAATACAAACTCCCATGTTGGCTGCTTGTTTACAGGCGCATCTGTAATTCCTAAATATTGATATAGACGTTTCTGATATTTTTCGGCATACGATTCAGGTGCAATTGGTTCTAATGCCATAGATTTTCCACCTTTATATGGTGTCCCTTCTGAATAACCGGGAGTATACAATATTGCGCCAGTACGAAAAATCTTATTTTCATAAATATATATTTTCATCCCCGATACGCTCTTCGATCCATTTGCTTCATTAACACCAGTCGTAGTAAAGGAAATTATGCCAGCATCCTTATCATACTGAACGGAATCCGCATCAATACCAGAACGCCAATTATTACTCCCATAAAATGGTTGCATCAATATTGCTTTCCTAAAGTTTGTTTCATTTTCTTTTATTTTATTTTCAAGTGTTTCTTTCTCAATTATTTTTTGACTCTCTGAGTATTGCTTTTTTAATTGATTATTTTCATTTTGCAATTCAAGAATTCTTTTTTCGAGTGCAGCTGCTCGTTCAACCGCTTTCTTATCTTGCATGATTTTTTCTAAATTAATATTATCTGGATCAACTGTTGCTTTGATTGTGCAAATCCATATGATATGCTTTTGGTCACTTGCAATCTTTGGCAAAAATTCTTCTTTTTGAATCGATAGAACTTGAGCAGAAACAACACGTATATCATCTGCTGTCAAAGCCTGTCCTTTTGTCTTCGAGTAGCTCTCTACATACACGCCAGCCTTCTCCGCTGCTGCACGCATCGCTTCAGTACGTGCCCTCTCTTTTGCTGTATTGATATTTTCGTCAGGACCATCACCGATCAGGTACTCTCCCGTAGCCTCGATATTCTGTGGAGCTGCATCCACACTCGGAGCAGACAAGAAAAAAGCCAGTGCATTGATGAATACGACGCCTGCTACCACATATGACTTCTTATCCATGCTGAACCTCACCGTTCTATATGCTTGTCACAAATCTTAGTATTAACATTCGCTGTGAATCTATGATATCCTGCTTTAGATGACAAGTATTCGCATCAACTATCATATTGATAATACTATCAATAAAAAAGGAACAAGTCCTAATAAAAGGACTTGTTCCTTTACATATTACACGATTTAGTTTTTGATAGTATCACAAAGATACTTTCTCAATCAATGCGACCGTCTCGACGTGCGAGGTCATCGGGAACATGTCGACGGGCTGGACTTTCTTGGCTTTGTAGCCGAGCTGC
>ERZ791624.1098-NODE-1098-length-13921-cov-3.697317_pt1 | contig 13921 bp, 17 predicted proteins | sample MGYA00510058_ERZ791624 | MGnify/ENA primary metagenome ERZ791624 (study PRJEB30046, sample SAMN00715158) | human gut metagenome | study: EMG produced TPA metagenomics assembly of the A metagenome-wide association study of gut microbiota in type 2... | reverse complement strand
ACCTCAAAGACTTATGGCTTTTAGGTCAATCCCACACCTTTTTGCTACTGAGCCATAAATACCTCTAATATAAAATAAGATATTTCCACTTTATGTAACACACATCACTAAAGTCAAAAAGACAATAACAAGTTATATCTTACCTGCAAATATCTATTTGCCTACCCGTATGTTTCCCCGCAATGCCGGTATTCCTCTGAACAAATGTATAATACCAGTTACAGCCATCCCTACTCCAAAATAAAAATGATACAAACCGAGATAAGGAATCTTTACAGGCAACAGTAATTTCATTGCACCTGTTAATATCGCTGCAAGGCAAAAGAAAACAAGCAAACAAGTATTCACATAAAAAAATACCTTCTGTGCTTTTAATGCCGAAAGCACCGCCTTAAACTGCTTCCAATGGATCAAGAACAATACAGCCATTCCATAACCTAAAACCCAATGGATAACCTTTAGAACACTGCGAGGCTGAACAACTATACCCAAAAACTTCAAGTAAATTAAAATACCCGATACCAGAGTTAATGAAAAAAGGATTAATAAAGCAATCCCAACATTCTTTTTTGCTTTCATTGATTGAAATTTAAGTTACTAATTATCAAGGCTGTAACAACACTCTCTAAATTTCAGTTATACAAAATCTGAATCACAACCTTTTTTACAAAAATACAAATTAAAACCGAAAATAAAATAAATATCTCTCAAAGAATTTCTCTGGCAATCCAAGCACATGCTTCCGCATCTGCCAAGGCATGGTGATGATTGTTCAAACAATATCCACATACTGCTGCAACAGTGTGAAGCTTATGGTCTGCCAATCCAGGCAAAGCCTTACGAGAAGCCGATAGAGTGTCATAAAACACATAATCGGGATAATCCATTTGATAAACGCGAAACACAGCCTTAAGGCAACTTTCATCAAATGTCCGATTATGGGCTACCAAAGGCAAACCTTCAATCAGAGGCTCTATCTGCTTCCATACATCAGGAAAGACAGGAGCATTTTCAGTATCAATACTTGTTAGGCCATGCACTTCAGTACATTTATAAAAATAATAATTAGGTTCTGGGGTAATCAACGAATAAAAAGAATCTACAATTTCCCCACCCCGAACGACAACAACACCAACTGAGCATACTGATGAACGATACTTATTTGCTGTTTCAAAATCTATTGCTGCAAAATCTTCCATATAAATAATGCGTAGTGGAACATCAAAAATTCCATACTGCGATATAAGACAATTAAAATCACCGTACGCCATGCCTGTCAATATAGACACAACACAGCGAAATCGTACACAAAATATAGAGAGCCTTCTCTTAAATAAAACAAGTCCCGGCTCTCTATTGCATTATCACTCGCTAATTGCTTTGCTTCTTATAATTTATTGTCAAGGAACCTTTTTTCAAAGACAATTCATCATCTGTCAACTTTTGAATAGTAAGAGTATCCTTAAATGTAAAAGACGCGCCATTTCCAATACTTTTACCGGAAAGAATCAACTTGTCATCATTCTTCTCCCAATACTCATACTGCAAAGTTGCCATATTGATGGAGGACGCCTTTCCTCCTGCCTCAAGGCATACACCTTGAACTTGATTTTCCATGCCAGGAACAGGCTCTACCCATTCTCCTACAACACTGTCTCCTCCACATGATACCAACACAGTCACAGCAACAATTGCCAAAATCCCGCTTGCCAAACCTTTTTTGATCATAGTTGTAATTTTTTAAATTCCAAAATATAGTTGCAGTAAGCAAAAATCAAATAATGCTAAAGCATAAGATACCTATTTTATATTTACAAAGATAATAACTTTAAATCAAAAAAAAAACACTTTTTATCCACCGCTCTTATTACTGCTACCACAGCGAATTATAATTTATACCCCTATTAAACATTATTACAATCCTTCACAAAACTTCCACCCATCTTCATTCTAAACCAAAAGCAATGCAAATCTAAACGTATCTTCCCCAATCGTAAGTTGTATCAAAAACTGTTTTTCTTTTCACTGCAAAAGATCTTCACCTGCAGGGTTGCCAAAGAAATTGCTAACGTGAGGGAAAAAACACCTCTGAGCATAGACAGCATAAAGTCGTACCCCACCTCTTCGTCGGGTACGACTTTTTTTTCCATCAGCTATCTTGAAGATTATAAAAATTATTCAAGAGAGGAATAGAAAGAGGCAACATCACCATCCTTCATTATAGAAGAAATCTGTTTATTTTTCTCTGCTATGGTTTTTAATAGTTTCTTTTCTTCTAAAGTCCAGTTCTTTATTGTTTTTAGTTTGGAAATTATAGAATGAGTTTGTTTAAAACTGTTGCTATTTTCCAAATCCATAATAAGTTTCTCTTTTTCTTTATCTTCCTGATTGTCCGGCTGCCCATTATCGCTTACCTGTTCTTGTATGATTTGGTAATGGATAGACATCAGTTTTTCATTTGATGCGGTTGTATCAATAATGGTTTTAACTAATTCATCCAATTCGGATCCTTCTGTATAGTCTGCAGGAGTATAATATTTTATGCGCTTATCCTCCATCATTTATTTCCTTAAGACCAGATGAAATAATATAATGCTATACAATAACTACTTTATCTACACCATAGTCTCTAATACGCTTAAACCATGTCTCAACACCAGGAAATAATTGAACTTTCGCTCCATAATCTATTAATGCCTTTTTAGTAAATAAGAATTTTCCATGCGCTTTCCAGATCATGGTAAATATGTAAGCTAAATTTTGATCCATCTCATTCTCTTCAGCTAACCCATTGGACTCTTTCCAAAAAGATTCGACTTCATCTCCAACAGATTGAATATACCCTTGTGCTTGCATGTCATCTGGTTATAATGTCTTATCAAAATCATAACATATTGCAACAACAGGTTATCTTTCTTTTGATTTTCTAAAAAAATCCGATATTAAAATAGGAATATATTAGAAATAAGCTACTTATGAGCCTTTCTCATAGAACGAGGTAATGACTTGGCAACGGTCACAAATTCTGCGACTTGCGGTATGTTTCTGTCAAACAACTCTTAGTTTGTTTACAAAATTAGTACCTTCTTTTGAAAAACGAGCAATGTACCAAATAAAATTTTGTAATTTTGTGCCTGTCAGATAAAAGAATACGAATATGAACCGAATAAAAGAGGCATTGGAGTCTAAAGGCATTAGTCAAACAGAACTGGCAAATAGGCTTGGAAAAACTTTCAACATGGTCAATCTGTATGCCACTAATAAGGTGCAACCTCCTATTCCTGTACTGTATCGGATTGCAGACATCTTGAAAATAGATGTACGTGAGCTTCTTATTCCCAACAAACTTGATATAAAGTAATAAATGAATGCCTTTATTGAATAAACTATGCATAATATAATTTGTTTTGAAACGGAATGGTTATATAACAGCCACAAGGGTAATCAATTCAATCTTGAAACCAAGTTGCTTTTGGATTGTTTGAGAAATTTCTACAAATGTGATATAATACATAGACACATTTTGTATAGAGAAGATTTACAATATTATATGGACTATTTTACTACCAAACGTAAATTCGTCAAATTCGATAAATATGATATCATTTATTTTGCATGTCATGGAAGGAATCATACTATATCATTTGAAGGAGAGAATGATGGGATTGATTTGATGGAACTTGCTGCCATGAACAAAAATTTTTTCTCCAGTAAGATTGTTCATTTCAGTTCATGTCGGACATTGACTAACGAAAAAGTTGCGTTAGAATTTAAAAAGCAAACAGGGGCAAAATTAGTGACAGGTTACAGTTCATCTGTTGATGCAATGAGGTCGGCAATAGCGGATATGGCATATTTCAATGAGCTTATGCACATCAAGAATGTAGGCGTTATTCTCAATGATACCAGTAAATTCTGTAAGACTTACAAATCTCTATTAGAAGAACTTAAATTTACCAGAATATGACTTTATTTGAACATCTGTCAAACTTCAAGCGTCATTCTTCTGAAGAGAAATTGACAGCGGCATTTGAGAAATTGGCACCTCATTTCATATATGGAGGCTATATTAAGGTGAATGATGCGTATAGAGTATACATTCGTACCATTGAATTTTACTACCATGATGAGAGCGACAAACCGGATGCAATCAAAGACCCAATCATGTATCACAGGAATCATACAAAAAAAGAAATAGAAGGACCTTACGAGGAACCTTATTTGCCGCTTATGTCGATTTACATGCACAGCTCTGGATATGACATCACTTTTGAGAATGAAGAACAAGAATACAGGGCTTCGGCACTGATTCGTGAATATTCGATATATGATGTTGAGCAAAAAGAGTTTCTCCGCCTGACTTCTAAAGGGATGTTTCGTGATGAACGAGTTCTATATTTGAAATATTATCTTAACGGCTTCTCGCTAAACGGCAAGCCCGGTATCGTATGGGTCGATGATGAACACTTCCCACAATCTAATCTTTTGCAAAATGCGAGAAAAGGAGTGTATATTATAAAAGACGGCAAGAAAACAACAGAAAAAGACAAACGGCAATGGAGCTTTAAACTCAATGAAGATATATGGTTACCGACCGATTGACTGATATTGTGTATTTCTCGGAATGGGCATTGAAGGACTTTCCTGTGCCCATAAATAATATCTGCAAGTTATTGGACAAGTATGGGATTAAATATGGCTTCCTGCGCCATACCAAAGATTATTGGTGCAGGGACTATATGCCCATACAAGTTAATGAAACCAAATTTGTACAATACGCTTATGCTCCTGACTATTTGCAGAACGAGAAAGACAGGAGGTATATAACCGACCCGACAGCCGTTTTGCATGACCTAAACACTCCGACCGTCAAAACAAATTTGATAATAGATGGCGGTAACATTATCAAGTGCCCCGACAAAGTGATAATGACTGAAAAGGTGTTTTGTGAGAACAAAAATATCCCGCGTAACAAGGTAATTGCCATGCTTGAACAGTTGTTTGAATGTAGCATTGTCTTTCTGCCATGGGATAAATCAGAAACATACGGTCATGCAGATGGCATTGTCCGTTGGGTTAACGGAAATACAGTATTACTGACTGCTTACGAAATGTCCCGCTACTTTGCGAACAAGTTTCTCAAAGAGTTGGAACAGGACTTTGATGTCATAGTCATGAAATACTCCACTCGCCCACGGAACAGGGGACATTCTTGGGCATACATCAATTTTCTTCAGACAAAGAATGTTATCATAGTGCCTGTATTCAATATAAAGGAAGATGAACAGGCTTTACAGCAAATTGAGGCGGCATTTCCAGACTATCAAGGTCGTATCGAATCAGTTGATATCTCAAATATAATCAGTCATGGAGGGGGTCTCAACTGTATCTCATGGAACATAAAACAACCCTCATAAATTCATCGAACATACATTCAATGACAATCTCTAAAAAATAGGAAATCGACCAACGGAAGGATCGCAAGTCTGTTTTAGGCATACCAAAACACAAACTTGCTATCCTCCTATTATCATTGTTTATAATCCTATGCCCTTGCCTCTCCTAAGCGGCTCGACAGTCCTCCTAATGGACGAGAATAGCCTATCGAATTGTTCCTTGAACCATTCGCCAATCGGTTGCCCGTTGATGGCAAGTGCAAGTTTGGATTTGTCTATTAGGTCTTTCACCACTTGGAAGCCTGCCCTTTCGGTTATGAACTTCCGCCTGTGTTCCTCCGAGTAGAGTTCTCCCTCGTAGAACAGCGGCTTGCCGCTGATAAGTGTGGCGGTCTGCCGCTCGTTGAAGCCGACTTTAAGGCAGAACCTCTCCATGTACACCAGTTCTTGGAACAGTGGAAACCATTTCTTGGCTTTCTGGATGATGGATTTCAGGAATGACACTTCCTTTTGGTGTGCCGCTTCCTTGTCCGACATCTCCCTGCGGTGCTTGGCTTGCAGTTCCATCAGTTGGCGGCCGTGTTCCTCCTGCTGCTGCTCCATCTGTTGCTGCAACAGTTCTATGCTTTCGTCACGGGCGGCAACCTCGCCTTGCAGGGTACGGTTGTCGGCTTCCAGCTCTTTCAGCTTGCCACTGCCCAAAAGAGAACCGACCCTTGCCACGAGTGCCGTCTTCGCCTCGGTCTTGGCGGCTTCCAGCTTCTCCGACCTGATTTCTTTCCGTACTTCGTCAAGTTCCTGCTTCGCCTGTTGGCGTTCGGTCTGCAACTGCCGGACATTGGTTTCAAGCTCTCCCATCTGCCGTTTCAGGTCACGGTAGTATTGGGCGGTAGTGGTGTGCCGTGCTTCCGAACCTCGGACACCACGCTGCAAGCCGTATTTCGCCATTGCTTCAGCGTAGCTGTCGTGGTAGGCAACAAGCTTTTCACGTGTCAGCAGGTCATCGGCACACAGACGCACGGCGTTGGATTTCTTGCGGTAGGTGCGCTTGCCCTCCGCCTGCTTCTTCCTTGCTTTCCTGCGCTCTCCCGTCACTATCGGCACGACCGTGGCATGGATGTGAGGCGTGTGCTCGTCCATGTGCAACACTGCCGAAACGGTGTTCTCTTTCCCGAAAGTGCGGTGCAGCCATCGCAGGTTGTCGTCGCACCATTCGTCCAGCCTGCCATCCTCCTGCACTCTCACCATGTCCTCGTGCGTGCCCGAAAGCACGATGCGGATTGCCCTCACTTGGTCGGGCGTTATCTTCCGCCTGATGCCTGCCGTGCGGATACGGTGGCTTATCGCTTCGGTGCGGTTTGCCACGCCGTCGGGAAACTCCACCAGCTCACGGTTGAGATGGGTACGTGTCGGGTCTGCGTTCTTGGGTCTGCTCTTGCGTTCGATGTGGTCGGATGCGCCCGTGTCAGCCGACCCTTTCGCCTTGTTGATTTGGATGCTTATGTATCCCATATTCGTTTCTCGTTTTTTAGGTTCTACAAACTTGTTTGTCGGTATCCGTCTGTCTGCGGTTCGTGCCGCACGGGCAAGCGGGGGTGTCCAGAGGGGTGTAACCCCATTGGCTCATTGGGGTGTTTTTAGCATGAGCGAAGCGGTGCGTGAAGAAAACGCCCTAATGAGCTATGACTTTTTGTTTTCCAAAAGCCTGCGGGGTGTCGGCGGTTTTCGGATGCTGCTCTCTTTTCGCTTGTAACATCGGCTTTCCCCTGTCGGTCTGCAGGATGGAAGTCCGTCCGACCAGCCTGCGGATGGCGGTGTTCACCTCTGTTGCTTTCCACAGCGGACTTGATGAGGGGTGAAAATCTGATGAAATGATGAATGGATAACATAACACACTGACCACCAGATGGATGTACTCTCAACATCTTTTCATCAAACCGCTCGCCAAAAGAAAAGTGATGAATGGTGTTGTGCTGCCTTTCTCTTTTCATCAGCCAAATCCATTTGTTGAAGATTTGATGAGAATGTAAGCAGCTGTCATTCTTTATGTTTATATATGCTTTCATCATTTCATCAAAATATCAGAGTGTTTCCAACTGAGCCTTGCCTGCCGTGTAGTAGCGCCCAATCCGCTTGACGGGTGAATATCCGCACTCACGGCTGTAGTCGCATTGGTAGGTGGTATAGGAAAGTGAATTGGATGCAGGGGTGAGCTTCCAGCACTCCTGCACCACTTTCCGAACCTGCGACTTCTCCACCTTGACTTGCGAGCAGACGAGCAACGGAACAATATCATTCAGACAGAACGAGACAGATTCAACGCCGACACTTGCCATGATGTCGAGCAACAGTTCAGCCATCTCAATTTCCAACCTGTTGCGGTTGCTTCGGATTATCTTCCGCAGGGCATCCGTCTCCAGCAGCTTCGGGTTGAACCACATACGACTTTCTTTCCCTGTGGATAGCTGCCTGTGTTGCAGGAAATGGAGAAAAGCGGGTATTTCCGTTTTCAGCTTTTGCAAGAAGTCGGTGTCATCACTCTTGAGCGGCACAATCTTCCGCACCCAATAGCGTGTTTCCCCTGCGTCGATGATGACGGGCAGGTGCTCGTTGTTGGAGCAAAGCACGAACTTGGCAAAGAAACCTATCTCGTCACGGTCTTTGCCTTTCGCCTCCACCTTGTAGGATAACGTGGTACTTAGGTTCTTCAACCTCTCGCTGTCCTCACGGCGGTTAAGCAGCACCTCGTCCACCATGATGAGCAGTTTGCCCGCCCAGTCGGAATTGAACTGGCTGCGGAAGTCCTCGTTGGTGTTGAACGTCACGTTGTTTTGGTAGATGGCTTTCAGAAAGTTCAGGAACGTGCTTTTGCCCGTATTCCTTTCTTCGGACACGAGCAACAGGATGGGCAGTTTTTGAATGGGGTACAGATACAGCAGTTGCAGGTAGTCCATGCCCTGCTCGTACTGTTCGCCGAAGATGTGTTCCACCAACGAGCGGATGCAGGGGAAATCCCCCTCCTGCGGTCGGTGGCTTATCGGCTCATAGAGGTTGAGGAACTTGCCGACTACGGGCTTGTAGTCCACATGGTCGGGTACGGTGCAGAAGCCGTCATACTTGGGGATGCCAGCCATGTAGTCCTTGCCGTAGTCCTGCCGCAAGGTCTCGGAGTTCCATGCGATGCGTTTCCTCACATAGCCGCCGTCGATGCGGGGCTGGTCCACAATCTTGTGGAGCGTGGTGCCTACTCGGATGAATTCTTCTTTTTTCTCCATGTTTTCAATAAGATTTTAGTACTGCCGACGCCTTGTCGGCAAGCGGATTAAACATGGGCACAAAGCTACGGAAGGACGGCTAAAACCTTGATACGTAAAACGATGCAGAACGGCGCAAAAGAACCTGACGGATAAGGAAATGCAGCAGGATGGGAAAAATCAGCCTTAAAATGGCGAAAAGAAAAAGCCCGAAGAAGCAAAACCGCACTTCTTCGGGCAAATGGGTTGCCGCAGATATTCGTTGGCAAAGGGATATGCTGGTTTATAGGTTTACTGATGCCATGACATCAGTACATCAGGTTAAATCGCTCATAAACAATCCGTAAAATTTTCCAAAGCGCACAATCTAACATCTGCATGAGGGTCTGCTGCCCATTGAAACCAACAATATTTGCCTTTCTTTTCGCAAGCACAGCCTTTCCAATAAAGCATTACGCACCATTACCGCATTTGAAGTATTGATACGGAAAGCCAGTGCCACGACCATTGACAAGGAATAAACTTCCGAATAATAGCCGTTGGTCAGCTTAATACGCCTTTCTACCTCATAGGGCTTTAACACTCCGCTCTTGTACACGGCTCGTATGGCGGCACGGAGTATCGGGGCGATTACATAGAATAGCTTTACCAACTCCATTTCACTCATCCAAACATTGGCGGTATCGGACGGTACGGCAACCCTGCCGTACCCGTCCATCGTGATTGTTGTCCGTTTCATACTCTGTGCGTTTATATGGTGAAACGTCCGTTTACCTTGCTCTCGAAAGCGGATATGTCGTTTTCAAGTTTCTTGTTCGTCACCTTCGCGTAAATTTGCGTTGTGGTGATATTGGTATGCCCCAAAATCTTGCTCACGCTTTCTATCGGCATACCGTAATTGAGAGCCAAGACAGCGAAGGAGTGGCGGCTCAGGTGGAATGAAATCGGCTTTTCTATCCCGCATTTCTTCACCACGGCCTTGATGCGCTTGTTCACCATGTCAAGCGAGCCGATATTGAAAAGCCGCTTGTCTCTTCTGAACGGCTCGTAACGCCTGATTATCTGCATAGGAATGTCCATCAGCTTGATTTGGAACGGTACGCCCGTCTTTTGGCGTTTCGACACAATCCATGGTGTGCCATTCATTTCAACAATGTTGTCGGTGGTCAGGTTCTTGATGTCCGTGAACGAGATGCCAGTCCAACACCCGAACAGGAACAAATCCCTTGCCAACGCAAAGTTGGGATTGTCCAGCTTGATTGTGCCCAACGCTTGGATTACATCTTCTGTGAGAAAGCCACGCTCCTTATGGTCGGGGGCAACATGATACATCGCAAACGGATTTCTCGCTATTTTCCCGTTATAGTGGGCTGCGGTGACGATGTGTTTCAACGGTATGGAGTATATCCACACGGATGACTGCGCCAGCCCGACCTCGTTTCGCAGGTACAGGCAGTAGTCACGGATGAAATCCTCCGTCAGTTCGTTCATCGCCATGTCCGTCCGCTTGTATTTCTTCTTGATAAACTCCGCAACATATCTCCTGACAATGATATGCTTCTGATATGTTCGTATGGAACGGTCTTTGCCCACACGTTTGGCGAACACCTCGTTCTCCTTGTCAAAGGCACGAAGCAGTGTGTCATATTCCGTACCGATGCCTTGATAGGCATTACGTACCATTTCAGCCGTGACAAACGCCTCACGGTCGGAAAGCCGCTGGTAGTGTTTCGTTATCTGTGCCTTGATGTTGTCAAGGGCATAGTTCACCGCCACCGCTTCACGGCTTTTGCCTTTCGCCCTGTTGCCTTTGGCATCCCACAAATCCTTGGAGATACGCTGTTTGCAACTGAACTGCGCGATAGTCCCGTTGATTGTAACCCGTCCCATGATGGGGACAATCCCGTTCTTTTCCTTGCTTCCGTTTACATAAAAAACGGTCTTGAATGTACTCCTCATAATCCTTGCTTTTTGTTTGGTGCAAAATTAGTTTACGGGAGTTGTAAAGGCAGAATGTAAACCTACGCAGAACGCAAAAATAGAGACCGTTAGTGAAATGTGCATCAGGTGTCGGGTAATGATTTGGAAGTGCATCTATTTCTGCAATCCGCCCAAATCTGTTTTCCCGACCTTATGCCGTTCTGTGCCACTCAAAGCCAAACTCTCTGACCGCCAACGAGAATGCTCAAATTTTCCTTATTCTGCGTTTTATCCTAATTATTTTTACAGAAAAAACCGACATTGACGTAAACTTTATCAATGACGGACAACTTACTATCTTTTGATTTTATATCGAATTCACATTAAATAACTTAAAGGCCAGACTCCTGCAAATGAATTATGATACGTTTTTTCATTGAATGCTCAATGTGCCTTGCGTCGGTTTTAAACTTTGTCCTTTTTATCGTTCTAAACTTTAGAAGAGGAAAACCAATTGATAGATTCCAGCAGCTAATAATCCACTGACCGGAATGGTCAATATCCAAGCAATTATCAGGTTTTTAGTCACACCCCATCGTACGGCCGAAAGACGTTTGGTAGCCCCCACGCCAATGATGGCTCCTGTAATGGTATGAGTAGTGCTTACAGGAATTTTCAAGAATTCGGTCAGATAGAGGGTAAAGGCTCCTGCCGTTTCGGCAATAACACCTTCTAATGGCGTAACCTTCGTAATACGGGTTCCCATAGTTTTGACAATTTTCCAGCCTCCAGACATCGTCCCTAACGAAATAACAGTAAAGCAGGCAAAAGCCACCCAACTCGGCAGGTCATCAATGCTGTTGATACCCATACCGATACCTTCGGAATGAGCAGCGATCATGGCTGCCGCAATAATACCCATGACTTTTTGTGAGTCATTCAAACCGTGTCCGATACTGAAAAGAGCCGATGAGAAGAGTTGCAGTTTCTTGAACCATATTTCGGCGATCTGAGGACGGGCCCGTCTGCATGTATATAATACCAACAACGTAAACCCCAAGGCAACCATCATGCCAATAAGCGGAGCCAAAAAGATAAAGGCCGCAATTTTCAGGATGATACTCGACTGAATGGCATCGAATCCATGGGCCATGATGGCAGATCCGGCAAATCCGCCGATCAAAGTATGAGAGGAAGATGAAGGAATACCCTTCCACCACGTAAACAAGTTCCACATGATAGCGGCGATGAGACCTGCCAGAATGATGGGCAAGCTAATGTAGTCTTCTATCACCGTTTTCGATACCGTGTTAGCGATTCCAAACCCTCCAATGATATACTTGGCGATGAAAAAAGCGACGAAATTGAAAACCGCAGCCCACAATACGGCTTGGAACGGTGTTAGGACTTTCGTAGAAACGATAGTGGCGATCGAGTTGGCTGCATCGTGAAAGCCGTTAATATAGTCGAACAGCAAAGCCAGTATGATAATAACAACCAATAGTTCCATGTAACAGTTTTGCTTTTACGCATATTTAACAATCAGACTTCTCAATATTTTCCCGACATGTTCAGCAGCATCTGTAGTTCTCTCCAGTTCCTGCATGATCTCTTTAACCTTGATTAATTCAATGCAGTCCGTCTCCTCTTCGAACAGTTTTTTGACAAAGAGTTCATATACATCATCAGCCTGATTCTCGATTTCGTGCAGTTTTGCACAGCATTCTCGCAAATTCGAAGATTTTTGGCGGAAAATTTCGAGTTCATCCATCGCTTTTTCGATACAGAGAGCAGCCTGATGAATAAGGTTACACAGTTTTTTTCCACTTTCTGAAATCGGATGCGGATTATAGACAGCAATGCGTTTGGCACAACTGTTGATTCCGTCGATAACGTCATCTATTGTTGAAGCTAAATTATGGATATCTTCACGGTCGAAAGGCGTAATAAATGTTTTTCCCAGTTCGTCAAAAATCAAATGTGCCTGCGTATCGCCGTCCCGCTCCTCCTCTTTAATGCGTTTATAATATGCCTCGCGCTTCTCTAGCGTGTCGTAGTCCACACTCTCCACCAGCAGATCGGAAGAAATGACCAAACTTTTGGACAATTTCTTCAACATCGCAAAAAACTTAGGTTCTTGTGGAGCAAATTGACTAAAAAAAGAATTTTTCATAAAGTATGGTTTTAGTTATAGCATTCACGTGAATTGTCAGGCTTTGGAAGTAGTCTTTATCCTGAATCTCATCCGGAGTATTTCAACGACCGCCGGTAGGATGGAAATAACGATGATGGCTACAATCAGCAGTTTCAGATTGTCTTGTACGACAGGCATGTCTCCGAAGAAATAGCCGGCATAGCAGAATAAGGCAATCCACAAGGCTCCACCTATTATATTGTATATCATAAAGGAACGGTAGTGCATCTTCCCCATACCGGCTGCAAAAGGTGCGAATGTACGAACGATAGGCACAAAACGGGCAATGATGATAGTTTTTCCTCCGTATTTTCGATAAAACTCGTGGGTCTTATCCAAGTACTTCTGTTTAAAAAAAATGGAATGATTTCTATTGCATAGTATCTTTCCAAAAGAACGACCGATCATGTAATTACACGAATCACCAAGTACAGCAGCCATTAATAGAATCAAGGTCAGTAGGTTGATCTCCAGTGGCATGTCAGGAAGTGCCGTGATGGCACCAGCAATAAACAAGAGTGAATCTCCGGGAAGGAAAGGGGTCATTACCAAACCTGTCTCACAGAAGATGATAAAAAACAAAATAATATATGCCCATGTGTGATATGTCTGTATTATATTGATTAGGTATAGGTCAATGTGTAAAATAAAATCGAGAAGAAATTCCATATAAATTGATCACTAGTGTCCCGTTAAGGGCTGTTAACAGTTTATAATTATTTTATTTTCAGTTAATTACATTTTCTTGTACACAACAGGAACCGTAACTTTGGACTGACCATTTTATCTGTCAGCTTATGTTTACAGGAAAAACCGTATTTGCTCAACTTATGTCGCTCATATCTTGCAGAGACTTCAATACATGTGTCGCCAGATACAAAGGAGATTATCGTTCCAGGAACCTTTCCTGCTACGATCAGTTTCTCGTGATGTGCCTTGCGCAATATGCTTCGAAGAACAGCCTTTGCGACATTGAGGCCAACCTCATTGCTGTCGAGCATAAATTGTATCATAGCGGTATCTGTTACGCTGTTCCAAGAAACACTCATGCCAAAGGACAGGCGTATCTACCGTGACTTTGGACAAGCTCTTATCAAGAGAGTCCGTCCTTTGTATGCGGAAGATCCATTCAGGCTCGATATTGACAATATGGTCTA
>ERZ791624.1097-NODE-1097-length-13927-cov-1.675822_pt1 | contig 13927 bp, 14 predicted proteins | sample MGYA00510058_ERZ791624 | MGnify/ENA primary metagenome ERZ791624 (study PRJEB30046, sample SAMN00715158) | human gut metagenome | study: EMG produced TPA metagenomics assembly of the A metagenome-wide association study of gut microbiota in type 2... | reverse complement strand
AATGTCAGTAAACACATATCCCACATTAAGCATCTCTTTGGGATAATGCTTCTGTTCAGGCATACGCATGATACGGCCAACGGTCTGTATAGTGAACTGGTCGCTTTGCAGCTTACGGAATATAAGCAGAACGGCAGCGCGAGGGCAGTCCCCACCCAAACGATGGCTTCTTTGAAAAGCAGAACCTCGGTCAGATTGTCGGGTTTCTCCAAATCGGTCAGATTTTCTTTTTCGTTTGCCAGCCATATCGCCAGACGGTGGTTGTCGGTAGTAATGCCGCACATCACTTCAAGATACTTCTTTACCTGATCGGCTATGGCAGTATCTTCCGCCGTCATATTTTCCTTGGTGTCATTAGGCAACTGAATGAGTAGGAGAGGATTTATTCTTGTACCTACTGCCTTATACGCTTCGGCTATTTGGTTGCGTTTATCCAAAGCCGCTTTGATGAGGTTAGCATTGAGTTCCAGCTCATCGCTGAAATTCAGTTCTATCTCAGGATTGAGCACCACCTCTTTCTTAATCATTTCGGCGGCTATCACATCCTGACGAACACCGTTACTTTCTCTTTTGGATTGGCGGTTTTAGGTGTGGCAGAGATGCGTATCTCTACGGCAGGATTGATTCTGTCAAGCACAGCGGAAGATTTGTCGGCTGTCTTCGACCAGAACATATGTTCCTCGTCGATGATGGCTACAATGGGCAACCCGAACTCATCTTTTGTTTTGTCGGTTATTTCGTAAAGCGAGAGTGAACAGTCGCCTTCGCGCACCATTACGTTACTCTCTTTGTTCACACTTTCCCAGTTCACGAAAAGTATTTCACCGGGTCGGATGCCCTCGTTCTGGTCCAATTCATCAAACATCACCGGGCGCAGTGTGCGTGTCTCCTCAAAAGCCTCTTTCAGTTTTTCGTAACTCTGTATGTGCAACTTGCGTGGGGCAAACCATATAAATGCCACTTCCTGATAACGACTGTCACCACGGTCGTGCAGTTCATCCATCAGACCAGCAAGCATCAGACATGCCATTACGGTTTTTCCGGCACCTGTCGTTGCCTCAAACACCATTTTATTGCGCTGTCCGCCGGCATTTAACAGACGGATAGTCTTGTCAATCAGTTCGGTTACTGCTCTCTGTTGATATTCTAAATTCTTCATTGCTTCTCGTCTTTTTTGTTACCATGACTTTTGCTCTCAATCTCTTTCATTTCCAGTAGAAAACGGTCGTAGTCCGATAAAAACAATTGATCTTGTATGATTCTATATTTCTCGAATTCCGTTTCAGCATGCAATCGTGCTATTTCGGCACTTACACGTCCGGCATCTTTCAGCAGACCGTATTCAAAGAGATTAATAAAATTGTTCAAGCGTTGCTCCCAGTCGGCCATTGTCAACGGAATGTGGCGCAGGGTCATTGTTTCAGCAAAATCAAGATAAGCTGTAACCATACGTTCCAATTGTCCCATTTCGGTATCTGAAAGATAGTTTTTTGCTATCACCACATCGCTTTTCTTGATTTTGCCATAGGGAGCATCTGCCCAAGTGGTCAGCCCCATATGCTCTTTGTCAGCATCTGCCCGTTCCACAATGAGTTCGGCTGCTGTATGACCATGGACGGCAAAGTGCATCTTGTTCTGAACGGTAGCATAAAAACGACGGGTGGCCAATGCTGTCTTGTCGTAGTCTATGGCGGTAGCGTACAAGTCGGTTATCTTTTGATAGAACAGGCGTTCGCTGATGCGTATCTCACGGATGCGTTCCAACTGTTCGTCGAAATACTTGTCTGTTAGGAAAGTTCCGCGTTTAAGTCTTTCCGAATCCATTACCCAGCCTTTGATGGTGTACTCCTTAGCTATGCCATTTACCCATTTTCTGAACTGTACGGCTTTTTCGGAATTTACTTTGAAGCCAACAGCAATAATCATCTCCAATGAATAGTGGTTCGTGGTGTATTGTTTGCCATCAGGGGCAGTTATTCGAAATTTTCGAATAACTGCCGTTTCCTGCAATTCGCTGTCAGAGAATATTTTCTTGATGTGATAGTTGATGGTGTGTACTTCTACACCGTATAGCATTGCCATCAGCTTCTGTGTGAGCCAGATGTTTTCGTCTTCATAGCGCATCTCTATCTGCTGCTCGTCATTACCCACGGATGCTACATAGTTCAGGTATTCGGCTGCACTGCTGCGTACCGTTACCTGTTCTTTCTTCTTTTTGTTTTTGCCTTGTTCGCTCATTGCAGCTCCTCCTCATTGTCAAAGTTAAGTGTTCCGTCTGTCACATTTGCTTGTCCGGTGGCTTTCGTCTCGTCAGCACCGACGAACTCGTCTTTTTTCTTGGGTAGTATGCGGCGGTAGGCGTTGTATATGGCTTGTGGCAGGGCGCAGAGTTGCACGCGGTCTTGCACCTCTTCAAACTCTCCTTCCCACGGGTCTTCACTGGGCGAGAATACATACACAAGCATCTTGCCCTCGTAGTCAGTCTTCTGAATCAGTTCGACTAACTGTTGTACGGCTTCTTCGCGGTAAATTACCATCATGCGCTTGCGTCCGTTGTCGAAGTAGCGGAACACATTTTTGTATGTCGGCTGCTCTCCAAACTTGGGCTGTTCGGTATAGAGGTCTTCCTTGATGCAGAGCATATCGGTGGAGAGGCTCATCAACTGGCGCATATTCTTCATCAGCGGCTTCTGCCCACAAAACTTGTGCGGTAGTAGCGCAGGGTGTTGTTTTTCAGCCCCGGCACTTCTTCGCCTCTTGGGGTGGTGTAACCATTAATTACTCGCTTGTTTCGCTTGTAGGTTACTTCTTCGCAAATGTTGTTTTCGTTGTTCGTAACGAGGATACACTTGCGATGACCGCTATCCTCTGCATTGAGCTGCATAGTGGCGTGAAGGGTAGTCCCGCTACCTGCGAAAAAGTCGAGGATAATCTCCGAATTAGGTAATACATTTTTAAGTAAATATTTTGCGACTGCTAATGTTTTAGGGTACTCAAAATCAATTCCCAACTCTTTGAATAGTTTATCATTACTTGTTCCATCATTGATTATTGATGGAGTATTTTCTAGTAAATTTTCTTTTAGAAGATATTTATTTCTTGGTTGATTATTCCCTTTCCTTCCTGTAGTGAATACTATCTGCCCTTTGACGACCATATTGGGTAATAACTCTACTGGTTCATTAGTTCCCAACATATTACTAAAAGTCGTACTTGGATATCTCCACCCCTTATCAGGAACTGGACATTTTTCTCCATTTATGGGATGAATTAACGGAATGAAATAATCACTATTGGGAGTTTCTTTATTTGGCCATGCCATAGATACAGTTTGGAATGCATCTCCATTTTCATCAATGTATTGATATGCCTTTTCTCCTTCAGAAAAATCACTTCTTTTGAGCCAAGCTTGAAATTCTTTATTGATTAGCTGTAAATCGTATGTTACATAAAAATCTTTAAGAACGTCTTCTGAATATTCAAAAGGAGAAATTACAGTTTTAACATCTTCGGGAATTATCGTTTTTCCTATTTTAGAGAATAAGCTTTTTGCTTTATTGATGATTTTTAAAGCATTTGGTTTCTCTCTCATAAGGTGATTTGGAGAGGAATTGAATGCTTCCTTGTTTTTGCAATATAGAAGGATGTATTCATGCTGAATGGCTACTGCATTTGCATCTCCTTTGGGATTAAGTTTATTCCATATTATTTGTCCGAGACAATTATCTCTTGTGAAAATCTCGGTTTCCAATAGTATATTTAATGCATCAAATTCATGTTCATCAATATGAACGATCATTACTCCATCATTTTTTAAGAGAGATTTCGCTATTGATAATCTCTTCTTCATAAATGAAAGCCAAAGAGAATGTCTAAAAGGATTCTCTTTATCCACATAATCATCGTTATACTTAAAATCTTTTTCACCTCTATTATATGGAGGGTCAATATAAATCACATCAATCTTACCCTCGTGCGTATAGGTAAGAGCGGTAAGGGCTTCGAGGTTGTCGCCCTCGATAAGGATATGGTTGGGCGCATCGGCTTCGGTGCTGATGAGAGGCTTTTCGGTGTCTTCCACCAATACAGGCAGCTCCTCGCGTAGGCGTTCTTCTACATCTTCCGGCTTATCCTCCCACACCAAACCGTATTTCTTTTGTTTGCGTAACAATCCCAACAGTTCCGACTTCTCTTCATTAGTCAAACCGTCAAGCTGCAATATCTTGTTATATAATTCTTTTTTGTTCATTATCTATCTGAGTGATTAAAGGTTAGTGTGTTATTTTACAAGACGTACTGTTTGAATAGTCTCGTCCAAAGAGGAGTTCAGTAATTCCTTGACATCGACTTCGAGAACATTGGCAATCTGCAACAACGTTTCCAATCCCGGTTGCGAAGTGTTGGTACACCATTTCGACACCGTAGCCGGGTCTTTTCCCAACTGTGCAGCTAACCATTTGTTCGTCCGTTTTTTCTCTACAAGAACCACCTTAATCCGATTTATATCCTTTGTATCTTCCATTTTGAATATGATTACTCGTTTAGATTGCAAATATACGAAATATATCCAAACCAATCATCATTCAAATAAGATAATTTGCCATCAAAATTGCGAATAGGTTCAATTTTCTTGCTATTTATGATAATTGGACCAGTAAAAAGAACTATCTTTGCACTCTTCAATCACAAACAAGAACTTGGTTTATTGATCAATATGGAACTACACACATTAGACGATTTATATGAGGACTTTGAAATAGGCCGTTGGAAAGTCCGAAAGTTTGTTTTGCCAAATGCATCCGATTACCTTTGGGACATAGAGAATATTACATGGGCTCAAACCGGATTAATCGATGCTTGGGAGGCGAATAGATTCTTTGATGAAGCTTCTCAAATGATAGCCAATTCTATATTCCTTTTTCAAAAGGGATTTTTTGATACAGCATTTTATTCGCTACGCCAATCTATTGAGATTTCACTCGGCACACTGTATCTTACAGCAAATCCCGAAAAGATGAAAGAGTGGGAAAAATTAGAGCCGGGTTTTGAATCTGGAAAGATGGCCAAATATCTACAAAAACACGAACCTGTCTTCAAAGAATTAAAAACTAAAATGTCTGCTTTCTTTGAAAACATACGTGATGCTCAGAAAAAGACAAATAAATATGTGCATAAACAAGGCTATTCATCCTTTTATACCACACAAAGATATTCCTGGTCGGATCACCGCGAAGATAAGGTCTATCTCAAAATAGTTGCAGATTTTGAAGAGACTTTAAAAGTGGCAATTGGTGCCGTTGCCATGTATCGTTTGGCAATAGACCCTTTACCCGTTATACTAATGGATGAAGATATGATTATGCGTTCCGGCGATTTTGTTACAGAGCCATATTCAGAAGAATTTGTAGATAAATATATCGGTTTGAAAAATATCGAATTATATAAACAAACTGATATTTATCAAGAATTTAAAGAGAGTATAATGTCTCATGAAAAACAAAATGAAGCTGTATTCGACATTATCCATTGGCAAATAATAGACAGAAGCAAATTCGAAGATATAACCAAACAAATGCATTTACTGTCATATATGGATAGATTAGCAGTGGTTATTATGATGGCATCTACAAAAATTCCGCAAGTGTATATTGAAGGTTGCTTCCATTACACTTCTGATGTTAAGGCAACACATTCGGATACGGTTATTGGTGCTTCATATTATGAAGATTTCTTCGCTAATAAAGGTAATAACAATTTTAATGTTCCTTTCAAAGATGGCTCGTATATTTCTAGAATCAAGATAAATGGTGAGTTTTCGTATATTGAATCTAATGGACCCTTTGATAATATGGAAATAGGCGTACTAAATCACATTGCGAAAACATTTGAAGATGCATACATTGCACAAGAGAAACAGTTAAAGAGCTGGCTGGAAGAGCAAAAAAAATAATAGAGGACACAAATGATAAATTATATATGAATCAAAATGAGATCATCGTTAGCATAACGATAATCCTGTAACCATCGTAACTGTTACGGCGGTTACAGGATTGTTATAGTCTCTGATATGACCAAGCAAATGCCAATGATAATTGATTTTGATAATTAATTTCTAAAGATTCGGTAACTTTCAATTATGTCCATTTATCCAAAATCTTCGGTACGATTATAGCCATGACAGTCCCCGAAATTGCAATAAGGGCACAGATGGCAACAGCTTTACAAATCAGGTTTGAATGGAATATTTCGGTGTTTGCCACTATCATGCTGACGAAAAAAGAAGATAGGGCTACCAGTATTATAACAATGATATAAAATGTGGTAGCCGTAATTGGGATGGCATTGCCGGATTTTTTCATTCTTTGCTCGGCTTCTTTGCATTTGCTCTCGATCTGACTGAGAAAATCGCAAAGAAGTCTTGCCCCAAATTCTACTGCTAACTTCTGCATTTCTGAAGAGATGATAGGCTTACACTCTCGGATAGAGCCGGATAGATTTTCAACTTCCGTTCTCAACTTGAACACGTTGTCGTTCAGTTTGGCAAGTTCTTGTGCATTGATATCGAGTAGGCGGTTTTCTTCCTCCAAAGACTCATTCTTTGGATTGGACTTTATGGCTTCCGCTTCGGCCATTTCTGCGGAAAAGTCGAATTTCTTTTTCATTTGATTATCGTTTTAATCCTGATTTTGGTTTCTTTCCGAGCAGACGACTGGCAGCATGAGCGCATCTGCGTGCCCATTGCAAATCGTCTTCGTCCTTATCTCGCCATGGCAAATTACTTTGTGAACCTCCACCACCACTTCCGGTGGCAACATTTGGCGTTTCAAGCAGTCCGACAAAAATAGCTACAGCCATATCGGTAAGTTCCTGACAGTTCTCAGTATCTCTGTAGTCAAACTCATCGTTGAAATATTCAAGCACTTTTTCCGGAATATAGAACCGATGTTCCTTATCGTCATGATTAAGCGTATAGGAAATAGTATCGGGATGATAAGTGCTATATCTGGAATGCTCTGCGGATGCTGACGATTTGAGATTCTGCTCCGTTTGAGTTTCCTTAGGCTGATTGCTAACAGCGGTAACTTGCGGCTTATGATGCAGTTTATCCCATGTTTTAGGAAGTTTTGAAATCATCAGATTCCGGGCAATTCCTAATTCGGAAGCCTTGTATTTGGTATTACCGTTTACAAGTGCGTAGCCCCTGATAACGTGTTGCGCATCCTTTCTTTCGTGTACAGAGTAACCTTTTCTTGTGAGGGCATTTTTATATTCTTCCCAAGACCATTCAGGCATTGACCTCAGCGCATCCATGCAATCGCGATTTATTGATGGATATTGGTGTATCGGATTTGTACAGCAGTAGTCCAACCCCGTTTCTTTGCTATTCGTTCGGCTGCACGCTGCGCACGAAGATGAATGTTGTGGTCGTTGTTGATGTTACCGTCTTCATCCAAACGGCAGACAGCAGCATGAAGATGGGGAACTTCGCCATCGGATTCCTTATGTAGCCAGACCGTGTATTTGCTGTTAGCCAGATTGGTTTGGCAGGAGCGGACTTTTCCGTCCTTGCCGGTAAACACTTGTTTGTCAAACTCCGCAGCGAAATCCTGCCAGAGCTTTTGCCAGTCTTCGATGTCGAAGAAACGGGTGTGTTCGGCAGAGGGGCTTAGCTCGACTCTGATGACCGAGTTCTTGATGGGTTTGAAACGTGATAAGGTCAGTTGCATGGAGTTCCATATCCCCAGAGTGTCCGGTTGCGATGGCATCAGATTGTCTAATACCCGATGGATTTTCTCTGGATGTTTTTTGTTCAGAGATTCGCCGGTAATATAACGGATGGCGTTTATGCCGTGCGATATTGCTTTAGCTTTTGCTATCATACTTCTTCGGATTTTTCGTTGGACGGAATTTTGTTTCTCTCTTTTACGGCATTGAGAAATTGGCAGACGCTTTCAGCAATATTGCCAAGCTCTTTGAGCCAGCCTACCATGAACGGCGCCTGATTGAACAATATCATTCGTTGCTTTGTGGACATTCCACGAAGTGCAGAAGTGTATTTTACAAGGTCTGACCGACAGTTATCCAGATTCTGCAACAGGTCTGTTTCTTCTTTTGTGAGCCTCGGTCTGGGGCGGTAGTTGTATGCGCAGGCAAGCAAGTAATCACTTACCGTCATACCGCATTGCTCAGCCTGTGACTTTATATACTCCTTTTGGCTTGGAGTTACTTTTGCTCCGATAAAGACGGATCTTGTCTCTTTTTTCTCCTCTGGAGATTGTGTCTGTTCCTCAATATTTTGTTCCATATAAATCATTGTTATAATAGTGAATAGGTGCGAGCTTGCGAGTACCGCACCGGCGAAGTGTCTGAGCAGGCAAAGGTGCCAATGTACAACCGTTACGCAGTGAGGTTATACCTTGGCATATCTCGCAACAGTTACCTGTTGATGCTTCACGGCAAGCCGTATAGGATGTACATACAGAATTGGCAGCTGGATTGGAATCAGAATTTGACATACCCTACTATAAAAGGGTAGGGAATGAAACCGCATACTGCAATCCTTGACCACTTTGCTTTATTCCTATATATACGCCCCCTGTACTAAAGTAAAGTTCTACGGTTATGCTGATTGCATCAAGATTAATAATGGTAGTCAGGATTGAATTGGTATTCTTTTCCTTTTTTTATCACCATCCGTTTATTGCCGAGAAAGGTAGCTACTTTGACCGCTTTGTTATGACCGAGTTTTACGCCTTGTAACCCATAGCCGTCTTTCAGTCGCTCCAGATAGTTGTCGTAACCGGTAATATTGCCATCGGCAAAAATGGCATCCAACGCAGCACGATGTATGCTCTCCGGGATTTCCTTGTATGGCTCAAAAGGTTCTTTGGTCGGTCGTCCGAGTTTCTTTTCTTTGGATATATAGGATTCCACTAGTTCAGGCAAGGCACATTCGTTTATGCGGAAAGCGAAAGGTTCAAACTCCCGGTCTCGGATATGAATGACTTCGACACAACTGATAGTTTTATCATCTTTATCCACTTCCACCTGCATGATGGTTTCCGCTTTGTTGTTGAGTTCCGTGCCGATGTGACCACGGGCATGTTCATCATTCTTGTTCTGATGCAGGATGGTGTGGATATGAATCTGACGGTCGTCAGTCCACTGCATGAATTTGGAGATTATATTGGTGGCTTCATTCGGAGAATTGATGTCATACATAAAATCCCTGATGCCATCTATAATGACCAGACCCAAATTCGGAATTGTGCCAATAGCCTGTTCGACTATTGCAAGTCTCATTTCGGGAGAATATTTCCGCAGACCTAACATAATCAGATTGTCAGAATCGGCATCCTTTGGTAGCCCTGCCAAATATAAAATGCGTTGTAGCACCTTTTGGCAATGAGGTTCTCCTTGTTCGGTGTCGATATACAATATCGTCCGTTTATTTTCCGGAAACGATGAACGGTAATGGAGTACAGTGCTATTGGCCAATGCGGAAGCGGCAATGGCTGAAACATTGAATGTCTTCTTGCTCTTGGCTTTACCGATGGATGCACTGAAGTTACCCAATGTTCCGATAATGGAGTCGTCCACCATCAGCACTACAGGCGACTGTTCGTATGTGTTGGTTACACTCACTGTAGCCTCCTTTATGTAAATAGCTAGTTCCTCAGCAGATGGGATGTTATTGTTCGTCTTCTCCATAGCCTACCAGTTTTTAGAGTTTGGTTTACGGCGATGGGAAGCGAGCAGTGCATCATTCTCTTCCTCGAAACTTTGCGGAACGGCGGTCTTACGGGATGATTCTAACCATTTATCCAGCTCATCACGATAGATGTAGAGGTGCTTGCCTTGTTTTATAACCGGAATATCGTCCTTCTTGACCTTGTAATAAAAGGTCGATAGCGGCATTTTGAGATAGGCGCAAGCCTCCTGCACGGTCATTGGGACGTGCGTGTTCTCCTTGACTTCGTTCTGCTTGGAAAGTTTTTCGGTCAGCAGACTTTCCATACTTGCGATTCGGTCGCATAACTCTCCCAGTACTTCGGGAAGGTCATTGAATGTGAATTGATTCTTAGACATGATTCAAATGTTTTATTTGTTAAACATCTGCAAACCAACACAATGATACTATGCAGACCTTCGTCATCAGGGAGTAATTTTTCAGTCAGCGACGGAATCATTTCAGTCGGTCAAAACCGCTGTCTCGTCGTCTGTTTTTTTAAGGCAATTGAAATAATACTCTCCTTTTAGGGGAATGTCAAGTGGAATTTTACAAATACCTGTAGTCCGTAGATTTTTTGATAGATAAAATAGAGTGGCATTTTTCAATTCGTGTGGGAATATGGTTTTTATGAATTCTGCGCATTTTTCCACCGAGATATTCAACCTTATGCCGATATTCCATACAAAATGCCGTATATCGAGAGTGTTTAATGGGTTGTCGTATTTGGAACGTATGGGCTTGTATAAATCACATTGCCCATGGGCAAAGCACTTTATGTTTTCGTGAAGTGTAATAAGGTCATCTTTTGAAAGAAATTCAGCCATACTATATGTGGTATATTCGTGCATGACACGCATAATGTCAGCTTGCTGCTCTGCCTTTTCCCGTTCTATTTCAGCTATGCGTTCGTCATAACCATCTGTGTAATCATTCTTTGCTGCCGACATTTCTATAACCTCTACTTCCGGGGTAATGGCATCAGATGGCTGCTTGATTTCAAGTGGGATGGACTCTTTTTGCTTGCCAAAAGAAATACATACGTTATTCTTGATAAGGTAGCGATAGAAAAATCTTTGAGAGAACGCGCATGAAAGAATTAAGAACACAATGGTCAATATAATAGGTGTGGTATATTCCATCAGGTCTATTTGATGGCAGCTATAAAGATAAGTGGCGATTACCGAGTATGAAGTAACGCTTCAGCAAGTATGAAACTTGCCTTTTTCCTGTGAATTTGAATACTATCTGTCATAATCTATTGTTGTTTGGATGAAATGATAGTGCAAAGTTATAAGCACATTTCCAGATAGTTATAAATAAGTGCAGTAAATCGGTCAATTTTTAAGAAAATATAGGCTTAGAGTATGATAATCCATCGTAAATCATACTCTAAGCCTATGTAATGGAGCAAAATAGGGGAGTTCACCCCTTGCGTATCAGAGTGATTTTCTTGCTGGCTTCACGCTTGTTGCTGTCCACGACTTTCATGTAACGCATCGTGGTGGTGATGCTTTTGTGCGCCATTATGCTTTGTATGGTACGGATGTCTGTACCGGCAGCCCCTTGAAGGGTTGCGAATGTTCTCCGATATGAATGGAATGTTATGTTTTTGGTTATTCCGGCAGAACGAATCCACTCTTTCATTGGCATTTGTGTCCAACTACGCATAAGTCCCTTGAATACCAGACCTTTCTTATCAGAACTATATCCTATCAGCCCTAATGCCTCCTCGCTGATGGGAATGATGTCTTCCGCTTTGTTTTTCTGTGTGATGATATGCACACATTTCCCTCCGGCAGAGTAGTCCACTATGTCTTCCCAACGTAGGGCGAGGATATCGCTGATGCGCAAACTAGTCATACAGGAAAACAGCGATGCGATTTTCACAATAGGCTTTTTACATGGCGTTTCAGCTAACTGGTACAATTCTTCAACAGATAAAGCTTCTTTCATAGTGTCTTCTGTTTCAATCTTTTCCAAGAAGTCATTGACATTTGTCTTAATCAGTCCATTGCGATAGAGAATTTTCAAGAATCCTCTGAAAGTAGACCAGTATCCTGATGCAGAGTTTCGTGTGATACGTCCGTTGCGTCTTAGTTTCTTGGCGCTCAGCAGGTATTCCCTAAACTTGTTGCACAGGTCGATGTCTATTTCTTCAAAGGTGCATTTGCCGTGTACGAAGTTCTTGAAATGGAGATAAACGAACTCCCATTTCTGGTCGTGCTTGCGGAGCTGCTGACGATAGTACTCCAAGAAATCACCCTTTAGTTTGTACCTGTCGAAGAAATCATACCGTTCATTTACGACAGATTCAAATCTGCGGCAACGGATGGCTTCGGCTTTCTCGGTCATTACATCGTTGAAATTCTGCTCCCGCTTGTTCTTCGGATTGGCATAGATATAAATGCCAAGCGATTCGTGACGGATTACCTTCATCGTTTCCTTGTCTCTATATCCCGGATAATAATCCAGATAGAACGACAACATTTTGTTCTTTAGAGGTCTTGTCCTCAATGTTACAGTTTTACATTCGTGCATACTCTTCTATATTATATTGTTGTTAATAATTTGCTGCAAACCAACGAAATGGTTTTATGCAGACCATGCCCATTGTTGAATAATTTTCCTGTCTGCAATGGAATAATTTTCAGGTGACGGATTTTTCAGCCATCACATTATCAAAATCCTCTATTAGCAGGAACATGGATTTGCCGTGGTGCATTTTTCGGATGTTGTTATAGCGTGCATAGTTATAGACATCATCCCTACGCAAACCATATTTTTCCATAGCTTCAGCCACGCTGTAATACTTTTCGCGTTGGTCGAAACCACCGTTCTTGATAATGTCGATGTGGTCTTTGGAGTATTGAACTTTGCCATAGACTACACGGGAGGGGATTTTGTGGCGATGTACAAACGAGCATCTGGCATCTTTGCTCATACCGTATATTTCTTCCATCTGCTCTGCGCCAATCCATTCCTTGATATTGTCAGCCGCTTTGTATTTGGCGAAGAAACGGTTTATTGCCAACTGTTCGTAGTAGTTGAATCCTCCGTGACTGATTTTCGGGATGTCGTTTTCACGGCACAGCCTGCAAATGGTTTTCTTGGTCATCTGATATGTGACTGCAATCTGTTCCGACGAGTAGTAGCCATCGGGAATTGTAAAAGGCTCTTTCTGTACCTGCTGACCGGATTTGCTTTCGCGCTTCTTGGGTGTATATGTACCGTCCCGATGCTCACGATATACCTTATCAAACCGGTGCGCAATACCATAGTCCGGCTTCCTTGTTTGAACCTCGTTATATCGTATTTGTTGACATAGTAACTGATGTTTATCTTGGTAAGCCCATATTTCTCGGTGATTTCCGAATAGGTATAATAGTCGGGATTCAGCTTGTCCTGCTTTTCTTTGATAGCGTTTATATGGGCACGGGAATAATACACCTCGTGGTGGCGGTTGATTCGGGGAATATTGTGCCGCAGGGCAAAGGTGACAACGGCATTACGGCTCATACCGTATTTTTCCATGACCTGCTCCGGGGTGTAATAACAGTCCGGATTGATTTCTTCGGCAAGGTCGGCAAAATACTTGTCTATGAGGGTGCGGTTGTAGAACACACGGCTACCTTCTTCAACCTTTGGGATGCTGTATAGTTTGCAGCGACGGTACAGGGTTTTCTTCTGGATTTGGTATTTCTCCAGAATCTCATTCGTGGTGTAATAGAGGACGGTCTGTTTCCGTCCATAGTTGCGTTTCTTGTAGTCGGGCGCATTGTCGAACATCTTTTCAATGTCGGATTTACGTATGATGGTGCGCCCACGAAGTTGCAACGCCCGAATGATACCGGTAGCCATGTGTCGGTAGATGGTGGCACGACTGATACCTAAAAGGGTAGCGGCTTCGGCAGGAGAGAGGAACGGTTTGCTTCCAACGATGCCGACTTCCTGCATTGGCTGCTCGCTTTGCCTCGCTTCGTACTCCTGCAATTTCTGTTTGCGCTTCCTGTCTTTATACGCTTTTTCTGTACACGATTTGCTGCAAAACCGTGTTACCATCGTGTGTGCTATAAATGGTTTGCCGCACCACTGGCATTTTCTCTGTACCTCCATATATTAGTCGCCTTTAATTTCGTCGATTCTGTCTCAACGCGTCTCACAATTTCTCACAGCGTCTCACACTGTGTCTTCTAT
>ERZ791624.1094-NODE-1094-length-13983-cov-2.979753_pt1 | contig 13983 bp, 13 predicted proteins | sample MGYA00510058_ERZ791624 | MGnify/ENA primary metagenome ERZ791624 (study PRJEB30046, sample SAMN00715158) | human gut metagenome | study: EMG produced TPA metagenomics assembly of the A metagenome-wide association study of gut microbiota in type 2... | reverse complement strand
ACTTGCATGTGTTAAGCCTGTAGCTAGCGTTCATCCTGAGCCAGGATCAAACTCTCCATTGTAAAATATCATTTTTACTTCATTTCTTCCGAAGAAGAAAGTCGGTGTTTGTTGTCTGTACTTAGGACGAATATCCTTTTTCGTTTATTGAAGCTTAGTAAACCTGACTTGTCAATTGCTTGACGGTTCGTTTCTTTTACCCAGTCAACTTTCTTATTTCTAAGAAGTTAACCGCTTCTTGTACTACTTGTCTGTTTATGTAAAATCTTTCAAAGAACTCTTTCTTTTGTTGCTAAGAGAAAGTGTATTTCTCAAAAGCGAGTGCAAAAGTACTAACTATTTTTCATTCCACCAAATCTTTTCGCAAAAAAGTTGCTTTTTCAGTTAGTTTTTAACATCTATAAAGACTTTATACAAGAGATTTTAGCTGCTTACATTATTGTATATATGCGCTTGCCTATGCACACACTTAGGCGTATACGCAAGCGTATACTATAATAATTGTTAATGATTGAACATTCGCAAGTTTGCACCACACGCTCTGAAAGGGCGTGTGGGACGAAACTTGAAGAAAAATTGCTAATGATTTCACATTAATTCACGTTTAGAAGTTTACGCTTACCCATAGCCATTAACTTTATTTCGCTGATAATATTTTAACGGATTATACATCAGGGATACCGATTAGGCTGGGATTTTAGGAGTTTCTGCAGAAAGAAATCATAAAAAAAAAGAGGACTCTCTAAAAAAGATACCCATTTCGGAATCGAAAATAAACGCTTAAAATATGTAAAAACGGAGTGGATTCTTAAAATATGTTTATAAAAAAGCAAGAAACACCCTTCACCACCCTTCACCTATAACTATTTGACACATAAAACGTTAAATAAAAAGGTGAAGGGTGAAGGTTTGAAAACTCTTTTTTATATATACGCGCGGCAAGGAAAAAAATCCGTTTTTTCATTTTTCTGATTATCTGGTTTTTCCAAAAATCCTAAAAAAAAGAATATAATATAAGATTTAAAATATACCCTTCACCCTTCACCTCATCACTTTTCCGATGTTTCGCTTCTTCACTACTTCTTCTTCAAAATACCCCAACAAAAATGGGCGCAAAAATGCTGCGTTAAAAACTTTAACCTAGGTTATTCTTTGTAAAAAGTGAGGGCTATAGCCTTCACTTCCAATGTGCAGCTTTTTGTGTAACTTCGCAGCATGGAAAATAATAACGTAACAAAACAAGAAGTGCTGAAATTTTCAGCAGAAATGGAAGAAGAAGCCAGCATAAAACTGGCTATCGCCAAAGTATGTGACGTAAATGTCACAGACATCAGAATAGTAATGGGTGGACGCGACACAATATCGGAAAAGATAAAAAAAAAGATAATCACTCCTGAAATCCTCTACGCAATGGATAAAGCCATTATATCCATTCTCATAAAAATGGATCTGGAGGATGCCTGCAATGGTACGACCTGGGAATATGAAGGAAACATCCAAGGAAAAACCAGATTCTGGTATTACTGCGATGAAGTGAGCAAATGGATACTGCACAAAGGTTCGGTACACTGGAACGACCTCAGCAATAGTTTGAGCAACTGGAAAAATATCCTATCCTACAATTCTGTTGCGATGAAAAAGGCGGAATTAAACCAAAAATTCAAACTCATAAAACCCAAAAAGAAATGAAAGAAAACAAACCCACAAACGAGACCGGAAAGAAACCGGAAACAGAACAGGAGAAAGAGGTCTTGCCCTCTTTTTTCCAGACTCTGAAGACCTCTACCAGCAAGCCTCTCCCCAACAGAGAGGTGCTGGAGTACAACATCATGCATTCGGCACCGGTGAAAACCAATACCGAAGGCTACAGGTCGATGACGAAGGTGGACAAGAGAACGGCAGAGGACATCAAGCACAGGCTGCCCTGCATCACTCCCAGCGTGCAGCTCAAGGGAAGCTCCAAGAAGCTGACTGACTTCAGGAAGGAAACCTATTGGCTGATGCTCGATTATGACGACGTGCCCCCCGAAAACATCGCGGCACTCAGGCAGAAAGCCCGGAAAATCCCCTTCACCATGGTCTTCTACATCACAGTCTCGGGCAAGGGATTCCGCATCCTGCTCAGATATATGCGGCCTGAAGGATGCAATCTCACTGCCACCGAACTCCACCTGCTCGCCATCAGGAAAGCCATGAGCATGTACGACAATCTGCTGGGTATCAGCAGCGACAAGCAATGCCAGGACATGGTGAGAAGCTGCGGACTGGCTTACGACCCCGAGGCTTACTTCAACTGGAATGCCGAAGTTCTCCCCATCACCCGGGAGGAGGTGGAGAACTTCGAAAAAGCCACAAAGCAACAGGAGGAACAGAACAGAAAACGGCAGACGGAGGCTGAAAAACCCAGAAAGAAAAGCCCTCGCAAACAGGAAGACGAGGCACCACCCAAGACGCTCACTACCGAAGAGATTCTGCAGTATGTAGACAAACTGGCTGAGAGCTGGGAGGAGCGGTTTGAGGAGCATCATCACAACAGCTACGTAGTAAGATACGCCACATTCTGCCTCTGTTTCGGAGCCGAAAAGGAGGAGGCAGTGAAACACATGGCAGATAAGTTTGGCGCCGAATATGCCGATACCGAGCGGGTGGCACGAGAGATTTACAAGCATACCGAGCGGCTGGGAACCTGGAAGATAAGACAGCAGGGAGATGATGAGCAGAAACGCTATACCAGCATGAGAGCACTGCTGGGATGGCTGGGAGCCCGATATGAAATGCACCACAACACGCTGAGCAACCAGTATGAAGTGCGCGCCATCAACATCGGAGAGAAACTCTATCTCGACTGGACCGAAGTGGATACCCGGGTGAGCAATTCCCTGTTCGTGAAGATGGAACTGGAGAACATCTGTACCACCCAGAAAAAGCTGGATACGGTAATCAGAAGTAACTTCAGTCCCGAATTCAACCCCATGGAGGAATATCTGAAGAGTCTACCGAAATGGGACCGGAAGACTGACTATATCGCAGAATTGGCCCATCGGGTAACCGTGATGCAGACAGGCGGTTACCGCCATACGGAGGAGGATTTTGCCTATGCCTTCAAGAAATGGCTGGTCAACATGGTGGTTTGCTGGGTTCGGCCCGATGTCACCAACCAGTCTATCATGGTTTTCGTAGGCAAGGGCGGCATCTTCAAGACCACGTTTTTCGACCATCTCCTGCCGCCCCATCTGCGCAAGTATTTCGCCAACGATTCTACGGGCGACTACAAGAACAAGGATTTCCTGCAGATGTGTGCCAGCAAGGCGATAGTGTGTCTCGATGAGTTCAGCTGTCTGCGCGGCAAGAACCTGGATTCCTTCAAGAGCAACATCACGAAGCGCAACATCAGCATGCGAATCCCTTATGCCGAGTGGGACTGCATCTTGCAGAACAATGCGGGGTTCTGTGCCACGAGCAATGAGGTTCATATCATCGATGATGACGAGAACCGCCGTTTCCTCATCTGGCGCATCGAGAAGATCAAGAGTCCCATCGACTTCCCCTTCAATTACGAGGGCATCTACTCCCAGGCTGTGGCACTGGCTCAGGAGGTGATAGAGAAGCGCCGGAGGGGAGAGCCTTGCGACTGGGTTTACTGGTTTACGAAGGAGGAGAACGAGGAGATTCAGCGCCACAATCTTTATTTCCGTGTAAACAACTACATAGCCGAGCGCATCAACAAGTTCTACCGTGTTCCTGATGCCGATACACCGTCCGAGTTCTGCAAGTTTGTTACGGCGAGTGATGTGATGGAGCGCATCTGCACGAACCCCGCCTTCCGCCAGTCGATGTCGAACAAGGACATCTCGATGTTCATGGAGGCGCTGGGGTTCAAGAAGATTCACCGCAAGACGGGCAACGGCTGGAAGGTGATAGAGATGCGTCCTGACGAGATAGAGAACAACCAGAAGATGGATGGCAGCGAGAATATTCCGCCCGGAGATCTCCCATTTTAGGAAATTCTGCTTCGGAGATATTTTTTTATCTTTCGGAGATATTGCCGTATCTTTCGGAGGGATTTTCTTATGATTCGGAGAGATTTTATTCTACCAGGCAGAAGAAAGAAGCAACTGACAAAAACAGACTAAAAAGAACAAATTATGATAGAAAACAGAAGTTACGGGAAGGCGGAGCTCGCCATGCTCTACTTTCCCACCGCTACCCCCAGGGTAGCGCTCAACCGGCTGGTGAGATGGATCAACCGGTGTCCCGAGCTCAAGCAGAGCCTCTGTTCGGGCTACGCCGGCAAGTTTTCCCACTTCTACACCCGGCAACAAGTAGCAGAAATCATCGAATTTCTGGATGAACCATAAAAAAATCACCCTGGAAGGGAATGCATACAACACACTATGCATATCCCTTCCAGGGTGAGTTTATTATAGGAAAAAATACCCGTTTTTTAAACGCTTTTGCCCTTAGACTTCCAGTCGTCAATCGTCCCCGTCTTAGACGAGAAATTGCAGCCTATCAGGTAAATCGTTCTGTTGTCTGTAGCATACTCACGGGCATATCCTTTTTCCTCGATTTGTTTCAAGGCTTCAGTCGCTGACCCATCACGCTTAAATTCGAAGATATATACAAACATTGGGGTCTCAATAATGCAATCAACCCGTCCTTCACTTTGCTCCTTTTCTATTAGAACGGTAAAACTGCTTATCATGCGAATCACCAGATAGAAGGTATATTGAAAGTATCGCTCTTTTTCCCGCTCGTCATCTTTACGACGTTGGCTATAGGGTATACTGGCGAAGAAGGAAGTGAGTAGTTTCTCCAATTTGTCACAATCTCCCATCTTCATCGTATTAACAACTTCTACGACCCAAGCGTCAGGCGATTCCTTGGGCTTCAGATAGTTGGCAGCCACCATGGTTACGAAACCAGCTTTTACTTCATCGTTTGGAAAATCCAAGAGATAAGAATCGGTATCCATGTTCCAATCCTTAATGGTGAGATAACCACTCTGGTAAATCATTGGCAATGGAGCCTCTGTATCCGCCTTGTAATCTATAAAACTGCTGGTAGGATAAAATTTCCCTGTCAGTTCATTGAGGTTTTCGTCGAAGTGAGCTAATAAGCGGACCAGATAAGTAGGCGAACCTGTACGGAACCAGAAATCACTCAGGATTTTCTTACTCAGTGAGTTCAAGATACTGAAAGGATTGTAGATGTCGAGCATGCTTGGGCTGAAATGGTAACCGTCATATTTGCGCTTGAGCCGATATTTCATCTCATCCTCAGACACTTTATATCTTGCAGCCATTGCCTTGATTTGCTCATCAAAGACAGAATACAGTTCCTCTTCCGTGATGCCGCAAAGAGCCTCGTAGCGGTCGTCCATGCTGATGTCATCTGGTTGGTTGAAACCACTGAATACGCTTACTTGCGAGAACTTGGTAACACCTGTCAACAGCACGAATTTCAAATCTCTGTCAGCAGCCTTGAAGACACTGTAGAAACCTTTCATAATCTCGCGATGTCGGTCTTCCAGCAAACGTTCGTTGCCTTCAGAATCGAAGGTCTTTAACCCTGAGTCTAAAACATCCAGTAAAGGTTTGTCATATTCATCGATTAAGACTACGGCGCCCAGTCCTGTCTTTTCGTGGGCAGCTTTCAAAACAGCCATAAATCTGTCTCCCAAGGTGTTGGCCAATGGGTTTCTGCCATAATTCAGTTCTTGGGTTTCAACAAAAGTCTGCAAGGTTTTTTCCAATTCGCCAGCCTGTGTGAAATTCTTGCCGTTGAAATCTATATGAAAAACCGGATATAGCTTCCATTCTTTTTCTAACTGTTCGATGGCAAGTCCTTTAAACAATTCTTTTTTTCCTTGGAAGTAGCATTCCAGAGAAGAAATCAACAACGACTTTCCGAATCGTCTTGGACGACTCAGAAAATATATTTTCCCATTATGCACTAAATCATAGAGGAGCTGGTCTTGTCGAGATAAACATAACCGCCATCTACAATTTCACTAAAGTTTTGTATACCTATAGGATATTTCATATTGTTGCTTTTTATTGAATTTTTGGCAAAGTTACGAAAAAAAATGGTATCTGCAAAATAATGCGGAATAAAATGTCTTTATTTTCAGATAAAAGCAATTTTTAATATCCCTGCGCTCCGCTCTACATCGTTGAAAGTTCAGTAACATAAAAAATACCACTTTTTTCAACCTTTTTTTTCCCGAATCCCTGCAAATCGCACAAATCGCATAGTTGGGGGTTCGGGAATGTTGTATCTTTGTATCGTCAATCAGAGAGGTTGATGCAGCAACGGTCTCGGCGGAGACACAGACTGCTTTTTACTAAAACTAAATTTTTAAAAGTATGATTCTCATCAAATTAGCGAAAAACAAGAACAAGACTATCAAGGAAGCGTATGGCAAGTATTATGCGCGACCAGTAGTAACAGAAACTATCGGTATCGATGAACTCGCCGAACACATGGCGAGCCACAACACCCCGTTCTCGAAGGGTGCCATCAAGGGCCTTCTCACCGACATGGTGAGCTGCGTGAAGGAGCTCGTGCTCCAGAACAAGGCTGTGAAGATAGATAACCTCCCATCTTCTCCATCGGCATCATCAACAAGATGGGAGCCGCCAGCATCAAGGAGTGGAGCCTCGCCAAGTTTGTAGAAGGCTACCGCCTCAGAGCCCGTGCTACCGGCAAGCTCAGCAACACCCAGCTCTCTCTCGATGCCAACGCCAAGAACGCCATGGATCTCCTCAACTCTAGCGAGAGCACTGCAGGCGATACCACCACTGGCGATACCACACAGGGCGGCGGAACCACTGAGGGCGGCGGTACATCACAAGGCGGTACATCACAAGGCGGCAGCACCGAGGGAACAGGCGACAACGGAGACGGCCTGGAGTAGTGATCCGCCTCTCAAATATGCGAAACGACAGAAGAAGGAAGGAGTGAACTGACCGGCGACAGGGATATTCCGAAGGCACAAAGCGGCTGGTTTTCATCCTGACGATTACGGATAAACAGCAAATCATAATGACCCAAGAACCTGCCTTTTACGGGTATCCGGGCTGGCAGTTCCTCCCCCGCCCTTCTTCTTCCAGAAACGCTTACTGAAACTAAATTTCAACCACTAAAACAAGCATGTGACTATCATTATCCACTTAGTATTAATCATTAAAAAACAAAGCAAAATGAAAAAAGTAAATTGGAAAACCATCATCAACTTCCTCATCACGGTATTAACAGCTGTAGCCAGCTCATTCTGTGTACAGAACTGCTAAAAGAAGGGAGGTTGCCATGACACAGAAACATCGTAGCATTTCACTCATCGTGATCCACTGTTCTGCCACGAGAGTGACTCAGGATTTCACATTCGAGCAGTTGGAGGCCTGCCATCTTGCCCGCGGTTTCAAGAGTATCGGCTATCATTATTACATCACGAAGGATGGTGTGGTATATCCGGGTCGTCCGGAATCGGAAGTCGGAGCCCATGCCCGTCATTACAATGCCCACAGCATCGGCATCTGTTATGAGGGAGGTCTCGACAAGAACGGCAAGCCTGCCGATACGCGCACTCCAGCCCAGAATCAGGCTCTGTATTCGCTTCTGGAGAGCCTCTGCCTCTCCTATCCTGATGCAGAGATACTGGGCCACCGCGATTTGCCAAACGTTCACAAAGACTGTCCGTCGTTTGATGTCAAGCGATGGCTGAAGTTGGTAGATTTCCACATCTAGCCGAAGCCAGAGAATATAGATGTCTATACTTAGAAAATTACTAAAAAAGGGTGTGTCATGCAGTTATGACACACCCTTTTTCTGTTTATCTATTTCTTCTTCTGCAAACCTATCTTCTTGCCTACCTTAAAACGGTCGAAACCTTCGCCATAAACACCGATGACGGCACTCTGGCTGACAAAGGCGGTAGGATCTATCTCGTCGATAAGACGGAATATCTTCTGAGACTCACGCTGACGCGCCAATACAAACAGCATGTGGACATCCTTGCCACTGTAACAGCCATGACCATCCATCACCGTACAACCTCGGTCGGCAGCGGTATTGATGGCTGCACTGAGCTCCAGATATTTGTCGCTGATGATGAAGAACTGAACCGAACGGCGCAACGCATTCACCACATGATCTACACAGAGCGACTGCACAAAGAGGCAGACATAACCGTAAATCACCATCTCCCAATCGCGCAATACCAGATAAGAACTGGTGATGATACACAGGTCGCAAATCATGATGGCATGACCCAGGGAAATGTTCCAATACTTGTTGATCATCGCCGCTACGGTATCAGAACCACCCGTAGAACCATTGCAGGAAAGACCCAGACCGGCACTGCTGCCCATGAAGAACGCACCGATGACCGTAGCCATGAACGGCTGGTCGTGAAGCAGCGGCGTCATGCCTACCGTATGCGTCTCAATCAGACGGGTGGTAAAGGCAAAGATACCAACACCATAGATGGTCTTCAGACAGAACTTATAGCCCAGAATGCGGAATGCTATGAGAAGCAGGAACACATTGAGCGCCAGATAAGATACAGATGCCGGGATGCCAAATCCCCAGCAGAGGATAGAAGCAATACCTCCTACACCACCCATCGTGATATGATTGGGAAGCAGGAAGATGTTCAAACCGATACTACCTTCTATCATCGCCAGGGCTATGATAACGTAGTCGCGGATTTCATGAAGTTTTGTTTTTCTCGTCATATAAATATACGTATTTCTTAAAATGCGGTGCAAAGGTACTAAAAAATAAGTAAAAAAAGGGCAGCTACGTGAAATATTACTTAAAAAACAAATCTTTTTTATGAAACCGGCACCTTAATTCGAAAAGATTTCCTATTTTTGCAGAAACTATGCATTATTAATAATCAAAAATTTCTAGTCTATGGCTAATTACGAAAATGAAATCAACTCGTGGCCAGTCCTGAAAAACGGACTGCACTACAAATGGCTTGTCGACTACGCTGCATTCAGCGCCTTCGGTACTTTTGAACTCACAGCAGAGGAATGGGAAAAACGCGACCTTATCGTCAACTTTAAAGGTAACTCTGAGCTCACTACGGAGATGGACCATCAGGAAGCCCTGAAGAAGGCTATCGGAATGGTATCAGACAAGCTGAAGAGTCTTTTGGGCGAAGAGGCAGCACAGTTTACCCTGGTCTGCATTCCTGCAGCTCTTGAGGCGCATACCAAGCGCCGTTTCAAGGAGTTCAGCGAGGAGGTATGCAAGGCTACGGGCATGACCAACGCCTACCCTGCCTTCAGCTACACGCATGATGTAGATGAAGATGGCGATCCTGTAGATGAACTCCATATCGACGAGGCTTTCTTCCAGGGCAAAAAGATTATTCTCTTTGACGACATCATCGCATCCGGCAATTCGGTAGCCAAGTTTGCCGACCAGCTGGAAGGATATGGTGCCAAGGTTGAACTGGCGCTAGCACTGGGAAAAAAGATTTCTGACGGATATGACCAGAAATAAGATATTTTACTTTCGCATATCAGGAAGTTAAAGGAGTTAAAGGAGTTATCGCTCCCTACGGTCGCTGAGGAGTTAAGACAATAGTCTTTTTGGCGTAGTTTTTCAAGCAGCAAGACATACGTCTTAACTCCTTAACTCCTTTAACTCCTTTAACTTCTGAACTTGCGAAACTACCTTTTTTCAACAGAAAGCGATTTGCTTTCCCTTTTCTATGAACTCTGCATTCACGATGTCGATATCCTTCCACATCGCCATATCCGACTCTAATGCAGCCAGGCTTGAGATATCCTCGCCATAACCGAAGAGGCGCTCTATCATCACACCATAGGTAAGATGCTCTATCTTCTCTATCGGATGAAGAACCACCGATTCCTCAAAACTGCTTTTCTTACCATTTCGGATTTCTACCAGCAAACGGGCACGTAACAGTTCCTTAACCGACTGGTTGACAATCTGTTGAGGTACCTTCGTTAAATCATGAATTTCTTTCGGAGTATACGCCTGTTCGCCCTGATTAAACCGACGACATACCAGATGCATCACTACCCCACAAACCTTGATGCGCTGCACCAGTTTCAGGTGATCGTACTGCAAATCACCATCATAATAATGAATGTTCTGGTTGGTATGGCAAAGCAAGGCGCCAAACACTACGATAGCCCACGAAATCTGAAGCCATAACAGGAAAAGCGGAATGGCTGCCAGCGAACCATAGATGACATTGTAGCTGGACAGAAAAACCTGCAGATAGATATATCCATACTGAAGTGCCGTCATGCAGACACCCGCCAGGAACGATGGAACCAGGGTACTGCGAACCCGGATATAGGTATTCGGGATGACATAATAACAGAACACGAAGAACAGGAACATCGGAACAAAAGCCGCCAGATGAAGGATGAACGAAGGAATGGTATCCCCGATATCTGCTATCCTGTCTACATTATCCACCATATTCACCGTCCATACATTGATGCTCGAAGCAAAGAGTATCAGCAGTCCCAGACCAAACAGAATGGTAGGATATTCGGTAACAATCTGCTTCCACGAACGCTCGCCCGTATGCCAGATATCATCGAAGGTAAGCTCTATCTTCTGCATCAACGAAACGATGGTATAGAGAAACATCACGATACCCGTACCGATGATATAGTTGCTCTGCGTATTCTCAATATAATTGTGAACGAAGTTAACAATGGTCTGCGCTACAACGGGCTGTGCCTCGAAGGTGGTAGAGAGCCAGGATTCGAGCAGAGAGGCATAGCCGAAACCACGGGCTATGACAAACATCATTGCCATGAAAGGTATCATAGCCATGAAGGAGGCAAAAGTCAAGGCAGCCACATCCCTGGCCCACATATCCTTGAGATAGAAGATGCGACCGGCAAGCATACCCATCTTGATCCAAGACTTGAGTCTGCCCCGAAAGTCTTTGATATTAGAAGAATTGAACTCTCTGATATCTTCGTAAAAACCTAGTATTCTGTCTATTACCCCCATAAGTTTAAAGTATTGGTTTCACGATAAAACATCAAATCCCTCCACAACACCACCGGGATGCCGTGAAGGGATTTGTCTTAGTATAAATTGCTTCTGTTCTATGGATTAATAGAACTTGAAGTAGTTGCGAGCATTGTTGTAAGAGATATCCTCTACCATACGAGAGAGGCTCTCCATGTCGTTAGGAAGCAAGCCCTTCTCTACATCATTGCCGAGGAGGTTGCAGAGCAAACGACGGAAGTACTCGTGACGTGGGTAGCTGAGGAATGAACGTGAGTCGGTCAACATACCTACGAAACGGCTCAGGAGACCCAATACAGAGAGTGCGTTCATCTGGCGGGTCATACCATCGAGCTGATCGTTGAACCACCAACCAGAACCAAACTGGATCTTACCTGGGCAAGAACCATCCTGGAAGTTACCGAGCATGGTAGCGATTACCTCGTTGGCACATGGGTTCAATGTATAGAGGATAGTACGTGTGAGCTTACCCTCCATGTTGAGCTCATTAAGGAAGCTGCTCATAGCCTTGGCTGTAGTGAACTCACCGATAGAATCGAAACCGGTATCAGCACCGAGCTTGTTGTACATCAGTGTATTGTTGTCGCGGATAGCACCATAGTGGTACTGCTGTGTCCAGTCGGCAGCGTGATCCATCTCAGCGCAAACCTTGAGGAATGCATGCTTGTACTGACGGATTTCGAGAGCAGAAAGCTGCTGGCCACGCATAGCCTTGGCGAAGATAGTCTCAATCTGAGAATCTGTGTATGGCTCATCGTAGAACTCCTCGATACCGTGGTCGCTCAACTTACAGCCGTTCTCAGTAAAGAAGTCGTGACGCTTCTGCAAAGCATCAACCATATCCTGGAATGTAACGAGGTTAACACCTGCTACCTCACCGAGCTTGTTCATATAGTCAGCGAAATCTGGCTTCTCGATGTTCATAGCCTTGTCAGGACGCCAAGCAGGAATCATCTTGATTTCGAAACCGCTCTCACGTGTCTGCTTGTGGTAACGCAGATCATCGATTGGGTCGTCTGTTGTACAAACGCACTCTACGTTATAATGACGCATCAAGCCACGAGCGCTGAATTCAGGCAACTGCAACTTCTCGTTACACTCATCGTAGATTTCACGGGCTGTCTTAGGGCTGAGCTGCTTATCGATACCGAAAGCTGTCTTGAGCTCCAGATGAGTCCAGTGATAGAGAGGGTTACGGAATGTATAAGGCACTGTTTCAGCCCACTTCTCGAACTTCTCCCAGTCGCTAGTATCAGTACCTGTGCAGAAGCGCTCATCTACACCATTGGTACGCATAGCACGCCACTTGTAGTGGTCGCCGCCGAGCCAAAGTTCTGTAATACTCTTAAACTTGTGATCATTGGCTACCATCTCAGGGATGAGGTGGCAGTGATAATCGATAATTGGCATTTTAGCCGCATGATTGTGGAAAAGATCCTGTGCAGTCTTAGTGTCGAGCAGGAAGTTTTCATCCATAAATTGCTTCATAATTCGTTATCGTAGTTTTTAAATGTTTATTTATACATTTCAAATTGTAGCGCAAAGATACAACAAATATCGGAAAAAAGAATCGTTTAAGCGAAATATTTTTGATAATTTCACTTAAACGATTACGTTGGCTGTATTATACAATGATTCTTGTCTTATGATAGCTTTCACGGAACTCGCTTGGCGAGCATCCTTTCTTTTTCTTGAAGATGCGGTTGAAGTTGCTGAGATTGTTGAATCCGCAATCAAAACCTATCTCACTGATACTCTTGGCGGTATCTACCAGCATGCGGGCAGCATAACCCAGACGCAGGTCGATGATATACTCAGAGATATTTCTGCCGGTATGGAGCTTGAAGAAACGGCTGAACGCACTGCTGCTCATGCCTGCCAGCGAGGCAAGCTCCGGCAGACGGAGTTCATCCATATAGTTCTTGGAGATGAAATTCTTCACCTTCAGGATGCGCCGGCTATCGTCTTCTACCGTTACCTTGGCATAACTGCTGGAAGCCAGGGTGCGGGCATTTTCGCAGCGTGACAGTTCGTAGAGAATGGTCAGGAACTGCTGTACGGCATAGAAACCATCTTTTACGGAACTTAAAGTATCGAGCATTCCGTATACCTTCATGATTGCCTGCATCGGGAATGAGAGTCCCTTCTTCGCTTCCTGCATCATACGGGTAATGCTGGCGTAGGGATTTCTTCCGAAGAGCGTTTCATCACTCATGGAGAAATCAAACTGGATGGTAATCTCACGGATGTCATCGCTGTGGCATTCGTTCTGCTCCCATACATGCTCCAGATCGGGCGAAGTGATGAGACAGAGATCATAATCGCCTATCACCTCCTGCGAATCTCCAACGATTCTTCTTACTCCCTTTGCATTCTCAACAAAGTTCAACTCGTACACCGAATGGTTATGGATAGGATAAGTAAACTCCTTCTTATGCCTGTCTGCAATATAGAGCACATCCTTACCCATCAGCGGTGTTATCTCGTGTATGATTCTTCTATCATCTACCATGGTACTAAATGATTAATAACTAATCACTATTTTAGATATTCAACGTCTTCAGAATGTCGCTCATCTTCTGCTTGGTTGCAATACGGGTAGGAACCAGAGGCAGACGGAGCTCGTTCTCGATGAAGCCCATATCATTGAGGAGCGCCTTTACGCCGGCAGGGTTACCGTCAACGAAGAGCAGACTGTAGAGCTCGGTAAAAGAATGATGAATCTTACGGGCTGGCTCATATTCGCCACGGAACTCGAGACGGATCATACGGCTGAAAGCCTTAGGCAGGGCATTGCCGATAACAGAAATAACGCCGGCAGCACCACTGGCAATCATTGAGAAGGTAAGCGCATCATCGCCGCTGATAACATCAAAATTATCAGGCTTGTTCTTGATAATCTCATCTACCTGCTCCAGGCTGCCACTAGCCTCCTTCACGGCTACC
>ERZ791624.1090-NODE-1090-length-14101-cov-1.345864_pt1 | contig 14101 bp, 16 predicted proteins | sample MGYA00510058_ERZ791624 | MGnify/ENA primary metagenome ERZ791624 (study PRJEB30046, sample SAMN00715158) | human gut metagenome | study: EMG produced TPA metagenomics assembly of the A metagenome-wide association study of gut microbiota in type 2... | reverse complement strand
GTATGGCTTTGGGAAGCCGAAAATGGAGATTTTGAACCATATGTAAGTTGCGGTAACGGTTGTGCAATGCGTGTTGGACCTGTTGGATGGGCTTTTGATACCATAGAAGATGTTCTTGTGTATGCAAAATGTTCGGCAGAGTGTACCCACAATCATCCAGAAGGAATTAAAGGTGCACAGGCTACGGCACTTTGCGTGCTTATGGGCAGGAAAGGGCTAGGCAAGGAAGAAATAAGGAGTGAAATATCAGCACGTTTTGGCTACGACCTAAACTTTACTTGTGACGAAATTCGTAACACGTATAAATGGGGAGGTACTTGTCAGGACACAGTGCCACAGTCAATTGTTGCATTTCTCGATGGAAATAACTTTGAAGATTGCATACGCAACGCTGTAAGTATAGGTGGCGACAGTGATACTATTGCCTGTATTACTGGCTCTATTGCTGAGGCTTATTTTGGAGTACCCGAAGAACTCTATGTAGAAGCTTTTAATCGCTTAACTCCACATTTTAAGAATGTTGTTACAGAGTTTGAGGAAAAATTTGGCAATAACTTTTTGTAACAGCTAAGATATCGTCCCGCAGCTTGCTATTCTCGGATATTGTAGAAATGATAGAAAAAGGTTGTATGAAGAACTATAAACATTATATATCTGTTGCTGTTATATGGCTTATATCCACCTGTTGTATATGTGCGCAGACAAATCCGTACAGATACGGAAGTCCACATTATTGGATGGCACAAAGTTCTTTGGATATTTACGCAGGCAAATTTGACATTGCTTACGAACATTTGCAAAAAGCGCAAAAGGGATACCGCGATGTTGGTGATATAGCTTTCCTGATTCAAGCCGAAGAAGCAATGGGAACATTGAACGTGGCATTGGGCGAATGGGAAAAAGCAAACAATCATTATAATGATGCTTTGCAAAAGGCTGTAGAATACAAAGATGACTTTGTTCAAGCCCAAATTGTGGCTAATTTAATTTCTTTGTATAGAACTACTGGCGACATAGTAGGCTACAACCATTATCAAAAAGAGTTAGACTCTCTTTATAATGTGTCCAATTCTGCCAAACTGAAAACCATATATCATATATATTGGGCAAAGGAATATTTTGCCCGAAAAGAGTTTGCCATGGCAGAGACTCAATTGCAGCAATGTTGGAATGTGATGCAAGATTTGTCTTTCTCTGACCGGGAACAGGCAAAACTTGATTATTACAGCAACATGATGAACTTGAAGCAACAACAAAAGGAATACAAAGATGCTATCAGATTTGCAAAGAATCATATAGAACAGACAAAAATATTGAATGGTAGAAATTGTGATCTACAGTACCTTTATTACAGTAATTTATGTAAACTCTATGCCTTGAACAATGACAGCACAGAAGCCTTTGCTTGTTTGGACAGTTTGGAGCGTGGAGTTGGTCATTCATATCAAGACAAGGAGGTAATTGCCAACTTTTATAATATAAAAGGCTGTTGCTATGCCGATTTTAAGAAATACGGGAAAGCGATAGAGTATTTCAATAAAGCATACAATTCTCTCGATGGTAAAATGATAGAGGATTCTCCTTCAAAATTCACAAGTCTATTGAACAAAGCAGAAGTATACTTCGTACAAAAACGGTATAATGATGCTTTTGCTACCTATAGCAGATATGTAAAAGCATGCAAGAATAAATATGGAGAGACATCAGGTACTTATTATCAGACGCTATTCACTTTGGCCAACATTGAAGGTGCTCGAGGAAACATAACAGAGGCAGACCGTCTGTTCCGGGTTTCTATGAATTACTTAATTGGCAACTTAAAACAATTATGGCGATACGCAACTCCTTCGCAAAGAGAACAGTTCTGGATAGAAACGCTGAATAATCTTAGTGGAATGGCAGCATTTGCAATAAAATGCGGAATCAATAACAGTGATTTGATAGAAACATGTTATAATGCCTTGTTGTTCTCAAAGTCCTTGCTGCTTGAAACCGAGAAGTCGGTTGTCGATGTCATCCGAATGGAAGGAACTGATGATGACATTGCCTGCTATCGTAATCTGTTGGCTGTAAACAATAGAACTCTGGCATTGAAAAACAACTATGAATATAATAAGATTGAAATAGACAGTTTGACGATACAGCAAAGAGAGTTGGAACAACGGTTAAGTCGCAAGTGCCAGAGTTACAGCAAATATGAGACATACCTTGACATAAACTATGAAAAGGTTAGGAATAGTCTGGCTGATCATGAAGTAGTGATAGATTTCTCTGATTATCAAGCGGAAGATTCTGTCCGCCAATATGTAGCATATATTTATGATAAAGATAAAAGCCATCCTCTTTTGGTGAAGTGTTTTGACCAACAGCAACTGGGTGCTATGCTGGATGGTATGCAAAACTTTACACTCTATGATTTTGAGCAATTGCAGGATGGGGCTGCAAACTTGATATGGAAACCTATTGAAGAAACATAGCCAAAGGAAGTACTGTGTATTATATTCCATCGGGTGTTATGCACGGCATCGCATTGGAAGCTCTTCCTCTTTCTGATGGAACGACATTAGGGCAGCATTATGATTTTGTAAGACTGACGTCTGCAAGAGAAATTGTGAATGCTCACCATTCTAACAAAATCAATAGAACTGCTACACTTTACGGAGGACTGCAATACAGTTTAGCTCCACAAAAGATGGAAGAAGAAAGTAAGGTGTATGAAAAATCTGATTTGGCAGGGCTGGTACGTTCAGAGTATGGTGAATCTGGATTTAAGGACTTGCGCAATACGAAAGATGAAGTAAAGAAGATTGAAAAAACTTTGATGGACAACGGGTTTAGTGTTCAAGCTTACTTAGGTTCTAAGGGAAATGCTGAGTCTTTTGTGGCTTTAAATGGCAAGTCTCCATCTATAGTGCATATAGCTACGCATGGTTTCTATTATACCCCAGATGAGGCGAAAGACAAGGATTTTCTTAGTGGTTATACCGATGCTATGTCATTATCCGGGTTGGTATTTGCAGGAGGAAATGCAGCTTGGTTAGGTAAGAAGAATGTAGATGGTGTGCTTGGTGGAGTACTGACTGCTAAAGACATTGCAAATCTTGATTTCAAGGAACTGATTTGTTGGTTCTTTCTGCATGTAAGACAGGACAAGGTAAAGTAACTGCAGAAGGGGTGTTTGGTTTGCAGCGTGCGTTCAAAAAAGCTGGTGTTGGTACCATCATCATGTCGCTGTGGAATGTAGATGATAAAGTGACTTCAGAATTTATGGTTGCTTTCTATGGGCAGCTTACTGATAAGGCTAATAACTGGAACAAGCGCAAAGCGTTTGAACAGACCAAAGAAATCATCCGCAAGAAGCATCCTGATCCATATTATTGGGCTGCATTTGTGATGTTGGACTGATAGGAATGGTTACTTTTCTCCCTCTTCTATCATAAATAGTCAAAAAAACTATTATGAATATGAAACAGGACGAAATTGTAAATGAGATTTGTCGAATGTGCGGTCAAACTAAAAGAGAAAATAATTTGTAGAAAATAGGTTACTTTTGTTTCAATACTTTTCATAAACAGAACAAGCTTTATAGATATGGATAGAAACAAACAATTAGATAAGATACGCGGTTCGATGGTTGGAGGAGCCGTTGGCGATGCACTCGGTTATCCTGTGGAGTTCATCAACTCGTACATGGGTATACAGAAAAGGTATGGCGAGAATGGCATCACACGGCTGGACACTACTCAGTGGTGGTTGCCAGATGAAGAAAATAGCGGCAAGGCATGGATTTCTGACGACACTCAGATGACGCTGTTCACGGCTTGTGGCTTGCTGAATGCAAAAGCGCAGGGCACAGCTCCCAAGTATGCTATTTGCGAGGCTTATTTTGAATGGTATTACACACAAATAGGTAAGAGATCTGGTCGTCATAAGGATTGCTGGATTGGCGATGTGCCTGAACTCAACAATCGTCGTGCTCCAGGCCAAACATGTATTACTGCCTTGCAGGATATTCTTAGAGGTAAAGACACATACAACAATAGTAAAGGCTGTGGCGGCATCATGCGTACTGCTCCTGTGGCACTCTATGGTGCTGTGTGGAGAGACACGCCCGAAGGTGAACCTCTTGAAGGACGTATCTCCAGCATAAAGGATGTAGATATGTTGGCGCTGATGCTGCTGAGATAACTCATCAGCATCCTCTCGGTTGGCTGTCATCAGCATTGGAAGCACACGTTATCTACAGAATCTTGCAGAAGGACAGTCCCGCAGTGGATGACTTCAAGGCTTATTTGTCCGAAGGCTACGATATGTTGCTCTCTCTTTATCCAAATGAAGGTGCGGGCATCACTCAACTTAGAGCTTTGACCGACAAGGCTCTCGGTCTTGTTGATTCGCCTGCATCAGATGTGGATAACATCGAAGCAATTGGTGAAGGTTGGGTTGCGGAAGAGACTCTTGCTATTGCCGTTTACTGTGCGGTTAAGTATTTCGACAACTTTGAGAAAGCGATAGTAGCTTCTGTCAACCATAAGGGTGACAGCGACTCCACTGGAGCCGTGACAGGCAACATCCTTGGAGCCGTTGTTGGCTATGATGCAATCCCTGAGTTCTTCAAGACAGACCTCGAACTACATGATGTTATCCTCCATGTTGCAGACGACCTTTGGAGGGGCAGGACAACAAAGTTTAAATAATATATGGATGAATATAAAATAAGTTTTTTTGTCTTGTTATTACCAAAGATGAAAGCAAGATTAATCATATACCTTTTCTTATTGCTCTCTTTGTCTGTCACTTCACAGACAAAGAGAGCACTTGTCGTTGGTTTAGGACAACAGCAGGACAAGGCTTGGAATAAGATAAATGGCGACAAGGATGTGCCTATTGTGCAAGGAATGTTGAAAAGCGCAGGATTCAAGTCTGTCACTACGTTGGTGAACCAAAAAGCCACTAAGGCTGGCATTATCGGAGCATTCAAGCGGATGGCAGCTTCGTGTAAGCAAGGCGATGTGGTGTATATCCACTACTCTGGACATGGTCAGCAGATGACGGATGTGCATAATGATGAGACGGACGGACTGGACGAGTGCTGGATTCCGTATGATGCCTACAGAAAGGCTTGCAAGACATATCATGGTGAGAAACATCTGACAGATGATGAACTGAACGTTTACCTCAATGCCATTCGTGATAAAATAGGAGCTAAAGGAAAACTGCTTGTGGTGATAGACGCTTGCCATAGCGGAGACGGCACTCGTGGTGATGAAGACGAAGTGGTGAGAGGTGTAGAAGAAGTTTTTGAGGCTGTAAAGTCATTAATAATTGGTGACAATGATAAGGAAAAGGTCATTAACCAAAAGGCGAAACCATTGGCAGAACGTTGGATTACGCTCAGCGCTTGCAAGAGCGATCAGGTAAATATTGAAATGAAGAATCCGGCTGTCGGAAAGCTGACATATGCCTTGTGGATGGAGTTGAAAAATGGCGACAAGATAAACAATGAGGAGTTTATAAAACGAATCAGAAAATTCGTGAATCGTAATACCAGTAGCCGACCACAGCAACCTGTACTGACAGGTAACGATAAAGACAATTATAACATAATTGATATACTTAGAAAATAATGGCTAAAACAATACAAATGCGCACACCGCAGCAGGAGATGGAAGCCCGTCTTGTTGCTGGCATGTATGATAAGGACAGGAAGATACAGTCAGAACTATATGCTTACTGCTCTGAATATTTCTGGGCAAACTGCCATGGTCTGTTCTTCGCTGACGACGATACAGCTATGGAGATATTCCAAAGTACATTCGTCACGTTTTGGGAGAAGATAGAGCAAAGGAAGATTTATGTGAGTGAAGGCAGAGTGATGGGAAATAATGGCGAGCCTTTGACAAGCAGCATTCTTACTTATTTCATTAGTATAGCCAAAAATAAGTATAAGGAATGGGCAAGAAAGAATCCTTCTTATGTTGATATAGATACTTCCAAGAAGCAATATGCCGATATGCTTTACGATTCGGATGAGAACAAGATGCTCGACATCATCGCAGACATAATATCTCGTATGTCGGAACAGTGTAGCAAGATATTGAGCAAGTTCTATTATGAAGGGAAGGACTTGGACACTATTCTGATGGAGATAACTTCAATAACGTCGAAGAATGCGCTCAAGACAAAGAAGTACAAATGTATGGAGTCGTTGCGCAATTCGGCAAATGATATTTATCGCAATTATTTGAACTCATAAAAACGAAAAGAATTATGGATAAGGATTTTCAAGACAGAATAGATGAATTTCTGCTTCATGGCAACAAGATGTCTGAGGAAGACAAGGCGCAGTTTCTGAAAGAAATAGAGGAAGATGAGGAGAAAAGGGAGCAATATGAGTTTACGAAGAATGTAAAGAAGGCTTTTGAAAGTCGTGGCGATAAACTGAAAGCCATGACCGAGTTTCAAAAGGAATATGAGACTCGGGATGATAAGTCTAACTTCAGAAAGAAACTGGTATGGTTCTCTGGTATTGCTGCCGTATTGGTTATAGGCTTCTTTGTTATAAATCCTTTGTTTGTTTATGAATCCACAAATAGTAATGTGCGTGGTGAAGAAGATGACGTATTTGAAATGGAAGCGCCTGCAGATAGTGTTGCAAATGATTCAACCTCAACAGACACCATAACATTGCACCATGAATAAAGTGTTGTTGGACTGATATGAATGGTTACTTTTCTCCCTCTTCTATCATAAATAGTCAAACAAAACTATTATGAATATGAAGCAGGACGAAATAGTAAATGAGATTCGTAGAATATGTGGTAATGTGCTGCCGATGTCTTCTTTAGGTTGGCATTTTAAGTACAATGACCAAGTGTATTTATATGTGGTAGGCAAAGATGAAAGCATGATACGCTTTTGTGTTCCTTTTGTCGCTGGTCTACCCTCGCAGGATAAGGAATTGCTAAAGAAGGCAGTGAATGATACGAACAGAAATGTAAAGTTCATCAAGGCTCTGCTGGCTGAAAAAAAAGAGGCGAAAGTGTCTTTGGACTATGACCACAAGATTACAGATAAAGAATCAGCCAAGGACATCGTGCCGCATATCATCAAGGCATTGGACTTTGCGGTGGAGTACTTGGGGAAGAGAGTAAGAGAATATTTATAACAGAAACTTAGAAGTTGCGCCCGACACGGATAAGGGTATTGAGATATGAGACTTTTTGAATATTTCAAGAATTTAGTTTGTCGTGAAAAGCCGACACCCATAAATAGTGAGGATGAATTTGTTTATAAGCAATTACGTCAAATAACATCAGCTCTATCTCAAAAGCTTGTTTCCATGCAAAATATAGAACATAACATCAGCGAAAGTTTTGTATTGTCTTCCAATGACTGGTTTGCGAGAGCAGTTGCTTTGGAAATACGAAAAAATACACATAATGAATGTTATGGCTATCTTCTCTTGCATTTGTTACATCCTCATTGTATGTGTGACGCATCCACAAATGTCCTTTATGGGGAAAAAGATAGTTTGTTGAAATTTCTAAATAGCAATGAGGGCATCGAAAATTTAATTCATGGAGCAAGAACCTTGGATGAGAAACTGAAAAATTGGGATGATCAGTGATAATAATAACGAAATAAGAAAAAATAATGGATGAATATAAAATAAGTTTTAGGAACTGCATTCCAGGCTCTTTGCCTATGACTTCTGTTGTAAGTAAATGAAATAATAAGTAACTGTTTAAAACTAACTTTATAAATATGACAAAATTAAAATTTATTCTAGTGTTATTGGCTTTTGTCTCTATTCTTGCTTGCAAGAATGAACGAGTTGACATGGCGGGATACATGAAAGAACGCGACTCGTTGATTATAGAGAATCAGGCAAACAAAGCAGAACTGGCAGAACTTAACAGTATCATTTCTACTGTGTCAGCTGGATTAGACAGCATCGCAATACAAGAAGGTATCTTGTATTCAGGAAAGACACGTGACGGTGTGGCTCTTAATCGTAATCAAATTATTGCCAACATTAATAGTATGGCGGAGATATTAAAGCGTCAACGCGAGAAGATTCAATCTCTGCAGGATTCGCTTGCAATGCGCTCAGCTAATTCTAACAAGTCGTCACAAAGCATTGAGAAATTACAAAATGTTATAGCCTTCCTTAACAAGCAACTTGCGGAAAAAGATAATGAAATTCAGTCACTTCGTCGTGATGTTAATTCTAAAAACAAAGACATTAACCAGCTTCGTACATCGTTGTCGGATATGCGAAATAGAGCTGAGAAAGCTGAAAACCGCACTCAAGTTGTAACACAGGCTTTAGCCAAGCAGGATGAAATCATTAACGAGTGTTATATAAAGATTGGTACCAAAAAACAACTTGTTGCATCTGGATTGTTGAAAGGTGGTTTCTTGCAGAAAAAGAAAGTCAACTATGAGGATGTGGACAAGAGCAAGTTTAATGCTGTTGACATCCGTAAGTTCCGTGAGGTAACCTTGAAATCAAACAATCCGAAGATACTGACACCACAACCAAGCAATAGCTCTTTCCATTTTGAAGAGAATGGAGATGGTACTTGTACGCTTGTCATAACCAATCCTACTCAATTTTGGAGCGTGAGCAATTTCCTTATTATACAACTCTAAAACTTTAAAACTATGATAAAAAAAATGATTCTTTCTGTACTTCTTTGTACAGTATGTGTGTTTACAATGGCACAAAGCCAAACTGTTACCCATGTTGTTCAGCGTGGCGAAACTATCGAGAGCATTGCTGAGTATTACAAGGTGAGTGTCGAGGACACAACAAGGCTAATCCTAATGCGGATGGTATCGTATATGTTGGAATGAAGTTGAATATACCGGTGAATTCAAATACCCCCATTAAGAAAGATATTGATGTTTCGAAAGATTGTCAAAGAACTATTGAAACACCTACAACAAATAAAAGCGAGGTTACAATTACATCCCGAAGCGCAAAGAATAATTATAATGTGAATAAAACAACTATAGATTTAAATGATTATTCTTTTTGGGGCTTATTTTATCGTGCTTCTTTTGAGGATGCAGGAACTGGATTTTATGGTTTAGGTGGAACTGCATTTTCATCTTCTGGATGGGGTGTAAATTTCTACATTGGTGCAGACTATGGTTTAGCTGAAAAACATTATGAAGGCGTTTGTTTTTACATTGGACCTTCATATGGCTATAACTTTAACAACATCTTGTTAATGGGTTCTCTTGATTTTGTAGGTATTTATGCAGGACAAGGTGAAGGCCAACAAACTGGAACAAATCATAAGGGAGAAACATATACTTACACTGGCACAAAAAATAAATTTGGTTGGGGTATAGCTCTATCACCACAAATTGGAATAAAATTGAATAAAGTAACTCCATATTTGGGCTTAGATTTCAACTGGACTAAAGACGCAAAGAAAATAGATGTTGGTTTTTGCGTAGGAGTTGGATTTGACATTTAGAGATTATGATACAAAATATTAAAAGAACCTTATTCACACTTTGTATAATGCATATTGCGTTTCTCGCTTATGCCCAAGATGCCATCATTTATCGTGATGGTCGTGTGAAGTCTGTCAAAATCATTCAGACTAATAATGACAGAATTCTTTTCAAAGAGTCTGGCAACAAGAATGCCTCTGAGGAATTTGTGGAGAATACGAAAGTATTCATGTTAAAGTTCAAGACACGTGGAAATGTCGTGTTCAATGCCAATGGCGAGCGCATACTCACTACTTCTGAACATACGGAAATACCGAAAGATGCTATTGTTGTCTATTACAAGGACGGAAGAGAAGTTCCTGCCTATAATCTTACGATGGACGCAAATACCGTGTCGTTCAAAACAAGCAAGAAAGGCAAGGACAGACCGATATTCTCGCCAAAGGCTGAAGTGTTTATGATTCGTTATCCAGACGGAACACGTGATATTCTGACTGACCTCATGGCTGAAGAACAACTTGAACGTGAGCGTAAAGCAGAAGAAGAGAGATTAAGAGCGCAGCGAGAGGCAGAAGAAGCTGAGGCTGCTCGGAAAAAGGCTGAAGAGGAAAACATGGCAAATGCCAAGAATCCAAAGAAGGCTACGATAATCACTCAAAAGGGAGTACGTATGAAGGTCTGGATATGTGAAGATGATGCTACTATAGTATCGTATAAGAAAGTGAATTCAGCCAAGGCACCCATCTTTAATATGAGTAAAGCAAAGATTAAGAACATCATATACTAACAATTATGAAACGATTCTTTGTGATAATACTATTAAGCTTGTTTACCATCACTTATATATGTGGACAAGAAATAAAGAAACATGTTGTTCAGCGTGGAGAAACCTTGGAATCTATAGCAAAAAACTATAATATTTCACCAACAGACCTACGCAATGCCAACAATGACATGGAAATATTCTATACAGGGTTAGAGATAAATATTCCTATCAAGAAGCCTACTGTGGTGTCAAATAGAACAGAACTATCTCCTAATTCTGATGAACAATTTCTAAAAACATTGACTGCATATATGAACGACTGTGAAATTGCAGATAAATTGTTTGAGGCACGTAACTATTCTAAAGCCCAGAAACAATACCAACAGATTATTAGGAAGTATAATGGTGTATTGTCATGCGAGGAAGCACTTTATGGGAATGCTCTATGCTCTTACAATCGCGAAAAGTGGAAATCAGCTATAAAGGATTTATCAATCGTTGTCAATAATGAAGACTGTTCACAAGAGCAACGAAATCATTGCAAAAAGTTACTGGTAAAAGCTCAATCGTACAGAGACCAGCAATTAGAAAACCGTAGTAACCTTTGGGGTGGTCTTTTTATGACAGCGGCTACTTAGGAGTGGCATACATGAATGCAAAGTCTGGCTCAAAGCCTACATCTGGAACTTTGACTTCAAATACGAGTACCATTAGTGATAGTAATGATTCGTCAACAGACAACGGGGGTTCAAGTGAACAAACATTCAAGAAATCATCCAAAGTATGTAGAAGATGCAATGGTGGTGGCAAATGTTTTTCGTGTCACGGAAAAGGTATCAGAACAGACAATCACTTTGGTACTGGCGTTGACCCCACACACGATTGTGGCGTATGTGGAGGTGACGGCAAATGTCCCTCTTGCAATGGAACAGGGAAGCAAAGCTAATTGTTTTGAAATACTGTATGTTTGGCAAATAGACTATTAATGTTATTGAAAATTTTAAAATATGAAAGTAATAAAGAATTTTATATCGATGACAATATTACTAATATTTAGTATATTGACTACAACATTTGTTTCTTGTAGTAGTGACACAAATGAAGAAGGTGGAACTGCAGAATTCATAAATGAACTAAAAGCTAACAAATGGATAAGCAGAGATGCGTCATATGGTATTGGTAAAAACGACCATGCTTGGGTTGACATAGAAAGTACTTGTCTCTATTTCACATCTAACTCTGACGGTGTTGTTTATTGGATACAAAAAGATTATGATACAGATTTGGGGAATTCTATACATAATGATTACGATGATTTTACCTATTCTATTACAGGAAAAAAAATCACAATCCAGACCCCAAACAGCACTTCAGAATTGTTCTATGCAAAAGATTACCTAACATATAATGGTGGTATTTACGAAAAATATGCAATGGATAGTGGTGACTATGACTTGCTTCGTGAAATTTCGCCTAAATCTGGAAATTGTGGTAACAATTTGAGATACACCTATACTCCCAAAACAAGAACACTAAAAATTTATGGAGAAGGAAATATGGATGATTATTCATCTTCAAACCAACCTTGGCATGATTTCTATATAGAAAGTGTAATAGTTGAGGATGGATGTACTTTTATTGGCAAAAATGCATTCTCAGACAAGTTGGAAGTAGGAACAATCGAACTTCCCAATTCTCTTATTGAAATAGGTGGAAAAGCTTTCTCAGGAACCACTATTACGAAGATTTCAATACCTGATAACGTTACGGTTATAGGAACTGATGCATTCTACAATTGCAAATATCTCCAAACGGTTTATCTTAGCAAAAATCTTGAACGTATTGGAGACGGAGCTTTTGCAGGGTGTGCTATTAAATACCAAAATATCACGCTTCCAGATAATGTAGAAGAGATAGGCAATTACGCATTCAGTGGTTGGCAAGCAGGAACCCTTACCCTCAATGATAAACTTAAGACTATCGGAAATGGGGTTTTTACTGGGGTGAAAGGTACTCTGACTATTCCTAATTCGGTAGAAAGTATTGGAGCAGTAGCTTTTGATGGACCATTCTCTAAAGTTATAATTGGTACTGGACTCAAGACACTGAGTAGTGGAGCATTTGGTGGTTCTCTTTCTTCTGGTAGTATGTATGTTAACCTTGGTGTGCCGTTGGATATTGACGGTGAGGTTATGGCAAGTGACAATCAGCATAAATGGACATTATACGTTCCTAAAGGTTCTAAAAATGCCTATCAAGCTAACCAATATTGGAAAGGTTTCAGATCTATAGTTGAAGACGCAAATCTTGTGTCAGGCAATGGTAATCCTGAAGATGGTAATGGCAATGATAATAATGAAAATCAAGTGGGTAAAGATGAAAAAGAACAAAATGCTATAGATGCAAAAGACAATAGACGTGGAAATATATCGAGCCATTTTTCAGGAAACGGCACGAAGACATCTCCTTATTTAATAAGGAACGCTGCTGATTTAAGACTCTTGTCTGATAAGTGCAGGGAAGGGAATACTTACAAAGATGAGTATTTTAAGCTAGTATCTGATATTGTTATAAATAGTAATGTAACAAATTCTCGAGGTGAATGTAATTCGTCAGATAATTTTGAACGTAGGATAGCTATCGGCTGTTTTAAAGAATCACCATTCTGTGGTACTTTTGATGGAAATGGGCATACCATCAAGGGTGTATTCGTTAATAGGAAAGTTCGTGGTGCAGCAGGTCTATTTGGATATTTTGCAGGGAATATTAATAATCTTACAATAAAAGATTCCTATATAGAAAACATTGGATATACCGCAGGATTTGCAGGGAAGGCTTTTTATTTCAACAAATACAAACCTCAAATTGAAACTTGTGTGAATTATGCCGTTATAAAAGGAACTGATGGATATACTGGAGGGCTTGTTGGTAGTGGAAACTATTGTAAGATTTTTAAATCAAAAAATTATGGAATATAAGCACAGATTATTTCGCAGGTGGTATAGCTGGATTTATATACGAAGGAGGTGCCACAATCCAAGACTGTGTTAACTATGGAAATATAATAGGAAACAGAACCAAACATAAGCCATGTATAGGAGGCATCGTGGCGGTATTGGGTTCAAGCACCAGTGCTAGTTACATCTATAACAGTATCAATAAAGGTAATGTTAGTGGCAATGATACTTATGAGCATAATGTATCAGGTATAACCTGCCTATTTTACAAGGGAAAGATTTCTAATTGTGTAAATACTGGTAATATTTTATATGATGGAAATAAAGGATGTTCTATTATCTCAAACAAAAAGGAAGGGGTATATTCTGATACCTTCTATCTTGAAACTACAGGAAAAGGTATTGGAACATCTATGACTGAAAAGCAAATGAAAGCTTCTTCATTCATTGAAAAGCTTAATGCAAACTCGAAAATACTGAACTGCTCTTCATGAATTGTCGATAATGATGGTTTTCCTACATTAAAATAATTAAAAATGAGTTCAATTGAAAAAAAGTCGTTTTGTGAAAATATTCTGTTGATTGTCAGTAAGTTATAAATACTAAAAGATATGATTCGGGACTTTTTGAAGTGACTCAAAACCTGTGGATTCGTTTTGTGGAGAATACGATAAGAAGAACAAGAGCGACAGCCAAAAATTTATTCGGCTGCCGCTCTATTTTTGTTTGACTAGCATGTGTGTTGTCTAATGGGTGCAAGTCCCTAACGAGCCCTAGTAGTGGGAATCGTCTAGCCAGAGAGACAAGGGTGTCCGTGGTGACGCGGAATCTGAAAGAAGTCAGCGGCCTTCTATGTCATTGATATTCCGATAGTAATCGGTTTATGGGAATAGTCTGTGACTGT
>ERZ791624.1088-NODE-1088-length-14116-cov-2.871062_pt1 | contig 14116 bp, 13 predicted proteins | sample MGYA00510058_ERZ791624 | MGnify/ENA primary metagenome ERZ791624 (study PRJEB30046, sample SAMN00715158) | human gut metagenome | study: EMG produced TPA metagenomics assembly of the A metagenome-wide association study of gut microbiota in type 2... | reverse complement strand
CGATACCTTCTTCCCATTACAAAAGGGCCCCCGACTGTCGGGCGGCGGCAATTTTTATCATCTCCCCAAATGAAAAAACCGGCAGATTTTACTCTGCCGGTAAATTGCTTTTTAGAGCTTTTCTTATGCCTTGTTGACCGATCCGAACAGCTCCATCTTCTCTTTGACGGTAGCCTTGATAGCCTCGAAGCCGGGTGCGAGAAGCTTTCTGGGATCGAAGCCCTTGCCCTCGAGATCCTTGCCTGCCTCGATGTACTTTCTGGTAGCCTCGGCAAAAGCAAGCTGGCACTCGGTGTTGACGTTTATCTTGGAAACGCCGAGGGAGATAGCTTCCTTTATCATGTCTGCGGGAATGCCAGTGCCGCCGTGGAGAACGAGGGGCATCTCGCCGGTGAGCTCCTGGATGTTGGCGAGAACGTCAAATCTCAGACCCTTCCAGTTCGCGGGATACTTGCCGTGGATATTGCCTATGCCCGCTGCGAGCATATCGACGCCGAGATCGGCAATCATCTTGCACTCCTCGGGGTCTGCGACCTCGCCGCCGCCTATAACGCCGTCCTCTTCGCCGCCGATGGCGCCGACTTCAGCCTCAACGGAAATGCCCTTCGAGTGAGCGAGAGCGATTATCTCCTTGGTCTTCTCGATGTTCTCCTCAATGCCGTAGTGAGAGCCGTCAAACATGACGGAGGAGAAGCCCGCCTCGATGCACTTGAGCGCGCCCTCATAGGAGCCGTGATCAAGGTGAAGCGCAACGGGAACGGTGATTCCAAGCTCGTCGACCATAGCGTCAACCATGGCGGTGACGGTCTTGAAGCCGCACATATATTTGCCCGCGCCTTCGGACACGCCGAGGATAACGGGGGAGTTGAGCTCCTGAGCGGTGAGAAGGATTGCCTTTGTCCACTCAAGGTTGTTGATATTGAAGTGACCGACCGCATATTTGCCGGCCTTTGCATCTTTGAGCATTTTTGCTGCGGAAACTAACATAGTAAAAACCTCCTAAGTTTTATGGCTTTATTATACACCATGAGTTTCAAAAAATCAATATTATCGATCCTCGCGGAAGTAAGAAAGTCCGAGGCTCGCGGGAGGCAGATTCTCGCGCTTGCGGCGCATGCTGACCGCGACAAGGACGATTATCGTAACAACATAGGGAGTCATCATGAACAGCTCCTGCGCGCCGAAGCTGAGGTTCGGGATGTAGTTGTGAACGACCATGAGACCGCCGAAGAGGAATGAGCCGAGAATGCCGAGATCGGGCTTCCAGACGGCGAAGATAACGAGCGCGATTGCAAGCCAGCCGCGGTCGCCGAAGCCGTTGTTCGACCAGACGCCGTTCGCGTAGTCCATGACGTAGTAGAGACCGCCGAGACCCGCTATAACGCTGCCGACGATTGTCGAGACATATTTGTATCTGCCGACGTTGATGCCCGCCGCGTCACTTGTTGCGGGATTCTCGCCGACCGCGCGCAGCTGAAGTCCTGTGCGCGTGTGCTTGAAGAAATAGGCGGTGATGAGCGCGATGATTATCGCGGCGTAAGCGAGGAAGCTATAGGAGAAGAATATATCTCCGACCTTTCCGAGCTTTGCGGCGAACGGGAGCGTTGTCTTGAAGCAGTTGCTCGTTGCGCTCAGTGCTATCGAGGGAATGTCGCTGCCGGTTATCTTTATCAGCGAGCCGCCGAAGAAGTTGCCGAAGCCGACGCCGAAAGTTGTCATCGCAAGACCAGTGACGTTCTGGTTTGCACGCAGAGTGACGGTCAGGAAGCAGTAGAGCAGACCCATGAGCGCCGAGCCCAAAATGCTCGAGAGCAGGGGAATGAGCACTGCGAGGAACGGGTTCACAGTCTCGACGCTCTTCTATAGAAGAACGCGCCGATAACGCCGGAGATGCCGCCAACATACATGATGCCGGGGATACCGAGGTTCAGGTTGCCGCCCTTTTCGGTTATCGTCTCGCCCGTTGAGCCGAAGAGCAGAGGAATGCTCTGCATTATAGCACGCTGAATGAATGTGATTATCATTATGCCTTCGCCTCCTTGCTGCGGAACTTGACAGAGTAGTTGATGAAGAACTCACTGCCGATGATGAAGAAGATTATGATTCCTGTGATGATATCGGCAAACGAGTCGTTGAGCCCGAGGCTCGTCGATATCTGAATTGCGCCCTTCTGGAAGAAGACGATGAGCAGTGAGGTGAGGATCATGTAAGCGGGGTTGAACTTCGCGAGCCACGATACCATTATCGCGGTGAATCCGCGTCCGCCGACTGTGTTTGTCGCGATGGTGTGGTCGGTGCCGCTGACGAGCAGAAGTCCGGTGACGCCGCAGAGCGCGCCGGAGAGGAGCATCGTGCGCATGATAACCTTCTTGACGTTGATGCCTATGTAGCGCGCGGTGTTTTCGCTCTCGCCGACGACGGAGAGCTCATAGCCGTGCTTGCTGTATTTGAGATAGATGTACATGAAAACGGTCAGCGCCGCAACGATAAGTATGTTGAGCAGGTAGTCCTGACCGCCGAGGCTCGGAAGCCAGCCGTTGTGGCTTACGCTGTTGATGACTCCGATGTGACCCGAGCCCTTGGGGTTCGACCACTTGTAGCAGAAGTAAGCGACGATCTGCGTTGCGATGTAGTTCATCATCAGCGTGAAGAGCGTCCGTTGGTGTTCCACTTCGCCTTGAAGAATGCGGGGATGAAAGCCCATATCGCGCCCGCAACAATGCTCGTTATAATCATAACAGGGAAGAGAAGATAGGACGGGAGCTTGTCGCCGAAGAGGATCATGCACGCCGCCGTCGCGAAGCCGCCCATGAGAGCCTGTCCCTCTGCGCCGATGTTCCAGAATTTCATCTTGAATGCGGGGGTGACTGCGAGCGAAACGCACAGGAGCATTGCAAGATTCTGGAGCAGGCTCCATATACGCCTCGGCGAGCCGACCGCGCCGAAGATTATCGCGGAATAGACCTCCGCGGGATTCTGTCCGGTGATGACGACGGTCACGACCGCGCAGACGAGCAGCGCAAGCACGACCGCGCCGATTCTGATGAGCCATGCCGCCCACGAGGGAACGGCGCTGCGCTTGACTATGTGGAAAAGAGGCTCGCGCTTCTGTCCGTTTGACTTACTCATGGGTTTCACCTCCGTCGGTTTTGGTCATAAGCAGACCGAGCTCTTCCTTTGTGGAAGTCCTCGCGTCAACGAGTCCGGTTATCTTGCCGGAGTTTATGACAAGGATTCGGTCGCACAGCTCGAGCAGAACGTCAAGATCCTCGCCTACGAAGATAACGGCGACGCCCTTTTCTTTCTGTTCGTTGAGCAGGTTGTATATAAGATAAGATGAGTTGATGTCGAGTCCGCGCACGGGGTAAGCCGCCATAAAGACCGTGGGGGAGGAAGCAATCTCACGACCGACGAGCACCTTCTGCACGTTCCGCCGGAGAGACGGCGGACGGGCGTATTCGCGCTCGGGGTTACAACTTCGAGGTCGCTTATAACTTTTTCTGCGAGCGTCTTGGGCTTCTTGCGCTCAAGGAACGCGCCCTTGCCCTTGCGGTAGCTTCGCAGCATCATGTTGTCGACTATATCCATGTTGCCGACGAGTCCCATGCCGAGTCTGTCCTCGGGGACGAACGACAGGCGCACGCCGAGCTCGCGGATCTGCATAGGCGTCTTGTCGCGCAGGTTGTCCTGGCCGCCGGTCTTGGGGTTGTTGTACATAATCTCGCCGCTGTTGAGATGCTGAAGTCCTGCGATGGATTCGAGCAGCTCGCGCTGACCGCTTCCGGCGATGCCCGCGATGCCGAGAATCTCGCCCGAACGCGCGGTGAACGAGATGTCGTCAAGAAGCTTGACTCCGTCGCGGTTGATGCAGCTGATGTCCTTGACAATGAGCCTGTCCACAGGGTCAACCGGATCGCTGCGGTCGATGTTGAGGCTTATCTTCTTGCCGACCATCATCTCTGTAAGCTCTGATTCGTTCGTCTCTGCGGTGTTGACCGTGCCGATGTATTCGCCCTTTCTGAGAACCGATACGCGGTCGGAGAGGGAGAGCACCTCGTGGAGCTTATGGGTGATGATTATGATAGCCTTGCCGTCGTCGCGCATGCGGCGCAGGATGTCAAAGAGTTTGAGCGTCTCCTGCGGGGTGAGAACGGCGGTGGGCTCGTCAAGAATGAGGATATCTGCGCCTCTGTAAAGCACCTTGATTATCTCAACGGTCTGCTTCTCCGAGACGGACATTTCGTATATCTTCTTGTTCGGGTCAATGTCGAAGCCGTACTGCTCGCTTATCTTTTTGATGCGCTCGGCGGACTTCTTGACGTTGAATTTGCCCTCGTCAAGTCCGAGAATGATGTTCTCCGTTGCAGAGAACACGTCCACGAGCTTGAAATGCTGATGGACCATGCCTATTTTGTAGTCGAGCGCGTCCTTGGGGGAGCGGATGACTACCTCTTTGCCGTCGATGAAAATCTGACCGTGATCCGGATAGTAGATTCCGGCGATCATGTTCATCAGCGTTGTTTTTCCGGAGCCGTTCTCGCCGAGAATGGAGAGTATCTCACCGCGGTTGACGGTCAGACATACATCCTTGTTGGCGATGATGCTTCCGAAGCTTTTTGAAATATTTTTCAGTTCAATTGCTGCGTTCAAGCCCACTTATCCTCCTATTTTAAATCTCAAAAGCCGATTAAAACAGGAAGGATAATCGGCTTTTCAAACTTAAAAATCTTGTTTTTTGAACTGCTTCAGACGGAGCGGCTTTCGTCGCCCCGTCTGAATGAAAGTTATAGCTTAATTATTTGTTGAGAAGAGTGATGCCGTCGATGTCAACATCGAAGTAAGGAGCAGAACGCTTCTCAGACTCATGGAAGTAACCGTTGGAAACAACCTCGGTGTCGGGGGTGTAGTTCTCGTCGGTGTCGACGTCAGCCTTGTAGCTGGAGAGAACCTTGCCGCCAACAGTGAAAGTGGAGGTGTCAAAAACATGAAGAGTGCCGGCCTTGAACTGCTCTTCGGCAGCCTTGATAGCCTCGGCAGTGCCGGGAGCTGCGACCTTTTCATTGATAGCGGTCAGCTCAACAGCGCCCTCGTTGATGCCCTTGCACCAGTCGGTGTCGATCTCTTTGCCGTCTCTGACGCACTCGATCATGTACTTCATGTAGGGCACCCAGTTGATTCTGGACGAAACGATGAAGGTGTTCGGGCAAGCGTCAAGAGTGGAGCCGTTGTAAGAAACGTTGGGGACACCTGCGTTTTCGCAAGCGGTGGGAGCGCCCATGGAGTCAGCGTGCTGGCTGATGAGCTTGCAGCCTCTGCCGATAAGCAGGGTAGCAGCTTCCTTCTCCTTGGCCTCGTCGTACCAGGAACCGGTGAACTGGACTTCCATGGTAGCCTCTTTGCAGACGGATCTTACGCCGAGGAAGAATGCGGTGTAGCCGGACTTAACCTCTGCATAGGGGAATGCGCCGACATAGCCGATCTTAGCGTCCTTAGCTTCGAACTTGCCTTCCTTGATCATAGCGTTGAGCTTCATACCTGCGGCAATACCTGCAAGGTAACGGCCCTCGTAGATGGAAGCGAAAGCGTTGTGGAAGTTCTTGAGACCCTTGGTGTGAGCCTGGGTGCCGGTAGCGTGGCAGAACTGAACGTCCGGATACTTCTCGGCAGCCTGGATCATGAAGCTCTCATGGCCGAAGCTGTCAGCGAAAACGATTGAGCAGCCCTGATCAGCAAGGTCAGCTGCTGCATCGTAGCAAGCCTGAGTTTCGCCGATGCCGGTCTTCTTGACTATCTCAACGCCAAGCTCCTTGCAAGCTTCCTCAGCTGCGGTGATGAAGTTCTTGTCATAAGTCGAGTTCTCGTCGTGAAGGAAGATAAAACCAACCTTCATCTTCTTCTCGCCGCCGTCCTTGCTGCTGCAAGCTGCAAAGCTGAAAATGGTGGCGAGCGCAAGAACGATCGCGAGGATTCTTGTGAATTTCTTCATTTTTTGACTTACCTCCAAAAAATTTTTTTATATTTATCCCGCAGTCCTACACGGGAAAAAATAACTCAGTCGTCCTGTTCTTTGAAAGTTATTGTTCCGTTGCCCATCTTCTCGATGATGGCGAGGGATTCGACTCTCGCGCCCTTCTCTTCGAGAACCTTTCTGCCGGGTTGGAAGCCTTTTTCAATGGCGATGCCGACGCCCTCAAGCTCGGCGCCCGCCTGGTTGATTATATCGATAAGTCCCGAAACGGCGGCGCCGTTTGCAAGAAAATCGTCGATGATGAGTATCTTGTCGCCCTTGTTTATGTAGTCTTTCGACACTGTAACGTTGCTGTCCGTGCCCTTTGTGAAGGAGTGGACAACGGAGGAGTAGACATTGCTGCCCACGTTTTTATGCGCGCCCTTTTTGGCAAAAACAACAGGCACAGAGAAATATTGCGCAGTTATGCACGCGATCCCTATGCCCGATGCTTCGATAGTCAGAATTTTATTTATATTACACCCGTCAAAACGGCGCTTGAACTCCTTGCCGATCTCCTGAAGAAGGTGCACGTCGATCTGGTGATTGAGAAACATATCCACCTTGAGAATATCGTCCCCGATCACTTTGCCGTCAGCAATTATGCGCTCCTCAAGCAGCTTCAAATCCTCGTTCCCCCTAAAGAAAAGTTCGGTGAAAATACAATAATAGTATAGGGCTTTTTGGGGGTAAAAGCAAGGAAAAGTTTAAAAATCTGCATTTTATACAAACGCCGTCGTAAAAAAGCGTATAAGTGTATGAATATGTCAATTTTGTGTACAAACTGTGTCAGTTTCTCTTGATGTTTCCCGCAAAAACGTAACCTGTTGTGTTTTTGAATTCTATGGCATACCACCCGTTGAGTGCGCCGATTATTTTTACGGTGCGTCCGTTGGGGAGAGTGCCGATAACGGCGGAGGTCGTATTCGGCGCGCGTCGGACATTCAGAACCCCGCCCCGCGTGCGGACGGTACCCGTGGCGGGAAAAACGGGCGGATAGTACTGCACGCCGAGAAAATCCGCAATGCTTATGACAAGATTTTCGGCTATCGCGTCGATGTTGTCGGCTATCCACCGCGCATCCTGCTCGTTGTCGTGGTAGGCGAGCTCGAGATAAGCCGCAGGGGCTTTCGAACGTTTTAGCTCGAGCAGTGTTGTTGAGGTGCGTGTGTTCACAAGCTCGGGCTCGGGGTAAATCTCGCGCAGCCCGTTTGCGATTATATCGGCAGCGCGCTTTCCCTGTGTGCTCGTCGGATAGTAGTAAATGTCCGGTCCGCGCAGAGTGCCCTCATATATGGCGGGCGCGGCGTTTGAGTGCAGGGCGAGATAGAGCCGATAGTTTCCTCTGTTTCCGCGTGCAACAGCCGCCGCGGCGTTGCCGTTCGGGTCGTTCCTGCCGTAGCTTATCCCGCTTGAAGAGAGATACGGCTCCATTGCGTCGGCGAGGAGATTCATGTAGTATTTCTCGCTCCCGCCGATTATGTAGGGGTTATAGTCCTGAGTTGAAGGACTGAGATAGACATCGGGCATAAAAATACCTCCGTATATTCATTTACTATAAGAATATGCGGAGGGAGTGTTGTTGGTTAATTGCCTCGCTTGCGCCCAATAATAAAGTCTGATTTTGTAGGGTGCGGCGACCTCGACGCACCGTTGCCGCGCAAACGGCACAAACTCGAATAGGCTCAATCCGACATAGGCGAGATATTATTTTGTGCTATTGATCGCTTTTGCAAATGCAACGGCTTGATCGACGAGATTATATCTCATTTCATTTGTCATTTTCCATTCCCATTTTGCAGAATTTGAATCAATTGGGTGTATATCAGAAACCATTAGCATAGCGACAGCCTTTAATCCGAGATATTTGGAAACGCTGAAGATTGCCGATGTTTCCATATCTACTCCGACAGCACCTTTATCTCGCCATAACTGTTCTTTACACAACGTCTGACGATATACGGCATCTGTCGAGACAATAGAATAGTTGCGTATGCCAAGCAAAGAGGTGACGGCTTTTTGAAGGTTACCGTCCGGCTTTGAATATTCGATGTCCTCGTAATAATGAAGTGATGTTCCTTCTTCCACAAAAGCCTTTTGCGGAGCGATAATTTCACCGACATGGACGACTTCATCATATGCTCCGCACATTCCGGCGGAAATAATATTTCTTACTCCTAATGCGGCGAGAGTTTCGATTGTATCTACTGCTTGCGGAGCACCGCGTCCTCCGTCCGCAAAGCATAGCTGGAATTTCCCAATCTCCCAAATTGGGCAGGAATTAAGAAATCGCGGAAGCGGTTCAGGCAGTTCTGTTGCATTATATTGCGATATGAGGTAATCCGTCGCTTTGCCCATAAAGAATAAAATTGCCGTTTCGGGTAGTTGCAAGTGACACTCGCGATGAGCGCTATGTATTTGATCTTGTGCAGTAATAACTGCTTTTGAGTCGTCTTTGGGCAAGCACCACATAATTGTCCTCCATATTGCAACTAAATCGAATATTCAGCAATGACTATAGCTCGTGTATCCCGTAGGGACAGCCCTTGCGGCTGTCCGCTATCGGCATAGCCGATACAAAATCATATCATATTCAGCAGATTTAGGCAAGTTCGTTATTAAACCGTGTGCCGGAATTACAGGCTTATAGATACCCCAATAAAAAACAGGGAAAACAGAAATCATCCGTTTTCCCTGCATGAAGTTTTATATATCCAGCGCCGACGCGTCCTCGGTTATGTCGCTCTTCTCAAAGCCGTTATCTTTGTCAAAATAGAACACGCTTCCGCCGTCGTTTCCGCACATGGCGGAGAAATGACCGTCTTTGAATATGAGCGCCGCGCCGTCCTCGGCTCCGATGCCCGAGACTCGGCAGCCTATTACGGCTGTTCCGAAACTTTGCCAGCGTTCGCTGATGAAGTGCGGGCAGTAGCAGTAGGGGAGAAGTCCGATGCAGTCGATGAACATGAAGCTGCCGTTTTCGCCGCAGTCGTCATATCCCATGTCGAACCAGCACATCGCGCCGGAGCTGAGCCCCGAAAGGACTTTTCCGCGTTTATACGCTTCTCTGAGCGCCTCGTCCGCGCCGGTTGCCTTGAATGTGTTCATCATGAACTCGAGGTTTCCGCCGCCGGCGTAGACAATGTCCGTGTTCACGAGCGTATCATATATGTGCTCGCGGGTGTTCGCGGGGTCGGTCAGCTTGAGCGTCTCAACCGTGCATCCGAGCTTTTCGAAGCTCTCCCATATGGGCTCGTCGCCCTCGGTGTCGTCGTGCCCGGCAGTCGGCAGGAACACAACGTGAGGATTTTCTTTGCCCGATTCGCGGACTATTCTTTCAAATATCGGCATGACCTCGCCGTCGTCATAACGGCCGCCGCCGAGTGCTATTATCGTTCCCATTCGTCCTCCGTAGCCGATAACAGCAATGTCAAAGCCGTTGTCCTGCGCGTATTTCTCGGCGTCGCTTCCGCTCTCGGTCGAAATCGTGAGCTTGCCGACATCCTTGAATATCTCGCCGCCGAACACGGTGACTCCGGAGTGAACGGTTATCTCGTCGAGTCCGGTGCAGTTGTAGAACGCATATTTGCCGAGCTCTTCCATGCTCTCGGGCAGGACGACTGTTTTGAGCGATTTGCACTCTTCAAACGCGCCCTTTTCGAGCTTTTTGACTCCCTCGCCGATGGTGAGCTTCTCGAGAGAGGAGCAGCGGTAGAATGTGCTCACCGCAATGCTCTCAACCGTGCCGGGAATCGATATCTCGACCGCTCCGGTGCACTTGAGGAACGCGTGGTCGTCAATTTGAGTGACGCCCTCGGGGATAATTATCTTTTTTGCGCTGAAGCACTTCGCGAACGCCCAGTCGCCGATGGTCTCAACGCCCTCGGGCAGGACTATTTCGGTCAGCGCGGAGCAGAAGTAGAAAGCCTTTTCGGATATGGTCTTGGGCGCGCCGTTGAAAACAACGGTCGTAAGCTTGCTCTTTCCGGTGTAGGCGTTCTCCTGCGAGCCCTCGAACGCGCTGATGCCGATGTGCTTGATGTTCTTGCCGATGGTTACTTTCTCAAGACTGTCGCAGTACATCGCGGCATAGTTGCCGATTGCCTCGACAGAGTCGGGGAGTATGAGCTCCTTGAGCGTGCTGCTGCTCTTGAGAGCCTTGTTCTCGAGACCGACTACCTTTGCGCCGTCTATCTCCGCGGGAATGGAAACAACGGGGTTGCTCCCTGTGTAGCCCGTGATGCAGGCGGTGTTGTCGGTATATAATGTATAGGTGAAGTCACCGTTCTTGACGGATTCCGTCTTGACGGTCTTGTCGAGTATATCCTCAACCTTGATGAGCGCCGGGTCGTCGACCGTGACATCGAGGGAGAGGGCGGAGATTATCGCGTTGCCGAGATTGCCGCAGCCTGTGAAAGAGAGGCAGACAACGAGCATCAGCGCAACAACGGCTGCTATTTTACTGAATTTTTTCATCGTCTGTTCCTCACTTTCCGTTCTTCTTTGCCAGGCGCTCCTGCTTCCTGCGCTCGAGGTCTGCCTTGCGCGCCTCTTCGAGTCTCTCGATCTCGACTCTGCGCGCCTCGTACTCGGCGTCGGTGTTCGCTTTTGCGTCAGCGTATCTTGCGCGGATATCGTCAAGATGCGCGTAGTTTTCTTTTTCCGTCAGCTGGCGTTTTGCGTCGAGAAGAGGCTTGACGCTTCTGATGTACTTCGACTTCTCGTTGACGAGCTTCTTGACGGTTCTCTTCTTCTCGAGCTGATGCGCGAAGGTGTCGTCCGGCAGAGCCTCTGCGGCCTTGAACGCATCGTCTGAAGGCTCGACGATATTTTCGGGCGAGCCGTAGAACTTTATCATTGCCTTTCTGGCGTTCTTGAGCGCGCGGGCGTGGGTTATGGCGTCGCTGCGAATCTCGCGCTCCTCGTGAGTGGACTTTGGCAGAGCCTTGGCTTCAGTCATGTCCTCTTTGCTGTAGTAGAATATTCCGGCATATCCGGCAGCCTCAAGCGCTCGGGAACGCTCGACCTGCTTCTTGATGCGCAGGGTGTCGTATTTGTTCATCTCGTCGATGATGAAATCGCACACGGAGATGTCCGCATTGAGCTTGTTGAGCTCTCTGTTCTCTTTCTTCGCTGCCTTTATTGCAGCTTTTCTCGCCGCCTTCTCGGCGTCGGTGCTCTTGGGCATGGCCTTTGCCTGATTTATGCGGTCTTTCTTTATGCCGCGGTTCTGAGTGTTGAATTCTTTGTAAGCGGCTTTCAGTCGCTTGATTTCGTTCTTCTTGAACTCTTTTTCCTCGGGCGTTCTCGCGGGCAGTCTCTCTGCCTTCTTGATGTCGTCCTTTGTGGTCATGAGGGTTCTGTCTTTGTAGAGGAGATTTGCTTCGTCGATTATGTCTATGGCTTCAACGATGCTCTCGTCGCGGAGAATACCGTTGCCGTAGTCCTCGAACATCGCGCGTATCTTGAGCACCTTGACTATGCCGCGCTGCTTGGTCTCGGTCAGATCGTAGAAGAGGTAGGGGACGAAGTTGAGCGCCGCGCCGATAACTGCGGCGATGATGAGAACGTCGAACATATCCTCTCTGAACGAAGCGACTTCGAGCACGTCGTAGTTGTCCTCAAGACCGAGCATCTGATAGATGGTCGGGAGCACCATGCCGGTGAACATTCCGATGAACGAGCCGATTATGCCGACCGCGCCGAACATTCCGTCTATGCGCTCGCCGGTGAAATACTGCTGATAGTCACGCATGTCGGCGTTGATGCCGGGGTTGTAGACTATCGAGAAAGAGTTGATGAATCCGTTGAGATAGTAGAGGATTATAAGCGCGGGAATGTTGTTGTAAAGGGGATAGAGCAGTCCGATGAGCACGACGTTTGTAACATTGCACCAGATGAGCAGATTTCTCTTGCCGATAACTCTTATCGCTATCGGACAGATGAGCATTGCCCAGAGCGCCGCGTTGCCGATGAGCGTCGTTGCGACTCCGTAAAGACCCATTCTGTCGGGGTAGGCATATATAAATGTCCAGCCGATGATAACGCCGACTGCGCCCTCAAGGAAGCCGAGCCAGCCTGCAAGGGAGGTTATCCAGAAATATTTGTTCTTTGCAACGGCGCGGAATGCGTCGGAGAATTTGAACTGGGTAACGTGGCTCTCCGCCACGATTATTCTCTCTCTCGTTCCCGCGTATGCTACATAGGACAGAAGAAGTCCGACAACGGCGACGAGGGGATGGATTATGCGGTAGGTGGTGATGGAGTTCAGACCGCCGGTGAGCGTCGAGAGCATCGGCACGAAAAGACCCGTGAGGGACGGCGCCATGGAGTAGATGATCGACGAGACCGAAACGATATCGGTACGCTCATGGGAGTTGGGCGATATGACGTTTGCAAGGTCTGTGTATGCCTGCTGGAAGAACGGATAGAAGCACTGCAGAAGGTTATAGCAGAGGAAAACTGCAATGACTTTCTGCATATACGACATCGTCTCATATGGCAGCCAGACGAACACGACCGCTATAATAACGGTGGGAATACCGGTTATCGCAAGCCAGGGACGGAATTTTCCGGATTTGAAGCGGGCGCTGTCGATTATGTAAGAGCGTCCGATAGTGATTCCGAAGCCGATAATAGTCGATGCGACCGCCATATACTGCAAGTGCATCGGCTTGATGCCTATCGTGTTTCCGACAAGGAAGCTCGTTGCGGAAAGCGCGATGAGCGAGCAGAAGAACATGACGAACTGAACGCCCATTCCTCCGACGCCGTAGGCAATTATCTCTTTGTAGGAGACATATTTGCCCAGGGCGGGTGTTTTCCAGTGCAGTACGACATTGTTCCATGTCGTGCTGACCTTTTCCTTGAGATTACTCTTTCCCATTTCAACACTCCTTCAGGTCCGCGGCAAAGCAGGGAAAATACGCCCGCAGACAGTTGTTTTAGCCCCCCGATATGAAAAAAATTCAATCGGGAAGCATCGACAATTTGCATAAAAGCTCTTATCATTATAGCAAAAATATTAATAGCTTGCAACAGCGTTTTGGACTTAAGTACAATAAAAGCAGAAATTTAATAATTATTTCAGCGTTATCACATTCCTGTTGAATTTTCAGCGGCGAAGTGCTATAATGTCCTCAGAAATTTTTCAGAGGTGAACAGTGTTGAATAAGCCAAAGATAATCGCACACCGCGGTGCTAACCGCTATGCCCCGCAGAACACGATACCCGCATTTGAAAAAGCAGTCGAGCTCGGGGCGGACGGAACCGAGACCGACGTCCATATCACCAAGGACGGGCATATAGTCATCTGCCATAACGACACCGTTGACGAGATGTCCAACGGCACCGGCGCTATCGGCGACTATATGTTTGACGATATCCGCAAGCTCGATTTCGGCAGCAAGTTCTCAAAGGACTTCGCCGGCGTCACTCTACCCACCGTCGAGGAGTACCTCGAGTGCATGAAGAAGAGCGACAAGCTGAGCGTTATGAATATCGAGATAAAGCCCAACAAGTCCGAGCGCGAAGACATAGTGCGCAAGACGATAGAGGCAGTCAAGGACTACGGACTTTTTGATGAGCTTCTCATTTCGAGCTTCGACTATAAGATGCTTGTTGAGGCGAAGAAGTACGATCCCAAGTGCAAGACGGCGTATCTCTATCCGATTTACGGACAGGTAGTCAGAAGATGGTTCTTCCAGCCTCTGCACCTCGCGAAGAAGATCGGCTGCGACGCACTGCATCCGCATAAGGCGTTTGCGACAAAAGCGCTCGTCCGCCGCGCCCATGCCGCCGGCATTAAGGTCAACGCATGGACCGTCGACGAGGAAAAGGACATTATCCAGATGCTCGAAAACGGCGTTGACGGTATCATCACCGACCGCCCCGATTATGTCGAGTCCGTCGTGGACAGATACCTCGCCGAGCATAAATAAAGCCTGAAATCAAAGTACCGCAGAGCAAAAGCCCTGCGGTATTTTTGCTGTTTGCTGATGCTCAGTTTGTAGGGTGCGGCGACTCGACGCACCGTTGCCGCGACAGCGGCATGAAATCTTCGCAAAGATTTATCCTACCGACCGTAGGGGGGGGAAACTTTTTCCCCAA
>ERZ791624.1087-NODE-1087-length-14126-cov-1.971928_pt1 | contig 14126 bp, 21 predicted proteins | sample MGYA00510058_ERZ791624 | MGnify/ENA primary metagenome ERZ791624 (study PRJEB30046, sample SAMN00715158) | human gut metagenome | study: EMG produced TPA metagenomics assembly of the A metagenome-wide association study of gut microbiota in type 2... | reverse complement strand
TCAGCCGTTCCAGCCACTGCTTCAGTTCCTCCCGCAGGGCAGCGGTCATAAAGATGGTGCGGCAGGAGGCTTCGGTCTTGGTGTCCTTCAGGATGAGGGAAGTCTTGCTGCCCTCCAGCTTGTCCGGGAAGATGCGGAGGATGCAGCTACAGAACCCTGTCTTATCAGGATCAGCTCAAACTGAAGGAAGATCAGCTGATCAGACTGTTTGAGCCGGTCGTGAAGCAAGAGGCGCCCGGTTCCGGGGCGGACGGTCAGACGGATGCTGCTGCCGTCTCCTGCCAGAAGGGAGGCCGGCCGGTCTGGTTTCAGGGTGTCAAGGCCAGTCCTGATTTCCCGGCATACCGCAACAAGATGGAATTCTCATTCGGAGACCTTGAGAAGGGCGGCGAGCTTCAGCTGGGACTGCATGTGAAGGGAAGCTTCTATGACATCCTGACGACAGATGATTGCCGGATTGTTGATCCGGACTTTCATCTGATTCTGAAGTGTGTTCTGGAGTGGGCGAGAGAAACCAGGCTGCCTCATTTTCACAGAGTAACCCACCAGGGTTATTTCAGACATCTCCTGGTGAGACGGGCAGCGAATACAGGGGAGATTCTCGTTGATCTTGTCACAACCTCTCAGGCTGAGGCGGATTTGAACCGGCTCACGGATCGTTTGCGTGCGCTTCGAGTCGAAGGGAAGATCGCCGGCATCCTGCATACGGTAAACGACAGCGTGGCGGATGCGATCAATGACGGCGGGACAGAGGTATTGTACGGCAGCGCCGTTATCACGGAAAACCTTCTTGGGCTGAACTTCCGGATTACACCATTCTCATTCTTTCAGACAAACTCCCGTGGGGCGGAAGTGCTGTATGAGACGGTCAGATCGTATATTGGCGATACAACTGGAAAGACGGTCTTTGATCTTTACAGCGGAACCGGAACCATTGCGCAGGTACTGGCACCGGCTGCGAGCCATGTGACCGGAGTGGAGATTGTTCCGGAGGCAGTGGAGAGTGCGAGGGAAAGTGCAAGGCTGAACGGGCTTGACAACTGCGATTTTATCTGCGGCGATGTCCTGAAAGTGGTGGATGAGCTTCCGGAAAAGCCTGATCTGATTGTGCTTGATCCGCCCAGAGAAGGGATCAATCCGAAGGCGATGCCCAAGATCATAGCGTTCGGTGTCAGACGGATTGTCTACATTTCCTGCAAGGCGACGAGTCTGGCAAGAGACCTGCAGCCGCTGCAGATGGCAGGGTACAGAGTCAAAAAGATGTGCGGGGTGGACCTCTTCCCCGGCACGGAGCATGTTGAGACGGTATGTCTTTTGTCCAAACTTTCTGAGACAAAGAATCACATCAGCGTGAAGGTCGATATGGACGAGAATGGATGTGACGGCGACGGAGAGTGAGGACAGCCGGTCGCCGGAGACGCCGAAGGAAAAGGAAGACACGATCATAGAGGTATTCAGGCATTTTCAAATGATCTGATGGTTCTCTGGCTTTTTTAAAAATCCCCCTGCGTAAGGTATTGCTTGTTACGTAGCGTCATGATGCATAATACATGGCGAAAGGAGGCGAAGGCTATGTCAAAATACTCGACAGGAGAGATTGCAAAGCTTTGTAGCGTCACTGTCCGGACGGTCCAGTACTATGATACAAGAGGGATCCTGATTCCCAGCGAACTTTCCGAAGGCGGGAGACGGCTCTACTCGGAAGACGATCTGAAGCGCATGAAGATTATCTGCTTTTTGCGTGAACTGGATCTTCCCATCGGCGCGATTGCTCAGATCCTGAAGGAAGAGCATCCTGAAAAGGTGATCTCCCTGCTGATAGAACAGCAGGAGAAGGCTCTTTCAGATGAAATCACTGACAAGGAGGAAAAGCTTCTGAAGCTCCGTGAGCTGAAAAACGGACTGAAAGGCAAAACAGAATTCTCCCTCGAAACGATCGGTGACATAGCCGTCATTATGGAAGGCAAGAAAAAACTGAAGAAACTGCATCTGATGATGCTCCTGACCGGGCTTCCGGTCACGGCGCTGCAGTGGTTTTCCATCATCTTCTGGATCGTCAAAGGTATCTGGTGGCCGTTCATTATCTGGCTCCTGGTGGCGATCCCCTGGGGGATTCTGATCAGCCGATACTATTTCGCACATGTGAAATACATCTGTCCGGAATGCCATGAGGTATTTAAACCCACTCTGAAGGAAGCCTTCTGGGCAAATCATACCCCCACAGCCCGAAAGCTTACCTGCACTTCCTGCGGTCACAAAGGCTTCTGCGTGGAAGTCTGGGGAGGTGATGGCGCATGAGCGTATTTGAGAATAATAAAGAACAGACAAAGATTAGCTGGCTTATTGCCGGTGCTGTCGGCTTTGTCATTTCTGCCCGGATGCTGGAAGTGGGCGTACACTATTTCTACATCGTGGCAGACAATCCTGTTTCGCGCTTCATTAACGGAAACACAGCCGCTTTCGTCCTTTATGGGATCACGATGGCAGGAATTTTCGAAGAATGCGGACGGCTTATCATTCTGAAATACATTCTGAAAAAGGACCGTACCCGTGAAAATGCGGTGATATACGGAATCGGCCACAGTGGGATCGAGATCCTGACGGTCCTTCTGCCTGCCAGCGGCCATTCTGCTGCATATGCTGGCAGATACCTTTCCGGCGCTGTATCAGAGAGGTATTCTGCCTCTGTGGGCAGTTGAAATATGGATTGCCTTCTGGACACTGATGATTATGCTTATTGCGGCTAAGCTATACAAAAGAATGTCGGAAATTGGTCATTAGTAATTCAAACAATTCATGCAGAGGAATTGCCTCGTGCCGATACCGTGTTAACAGAAGCAGCAGCTGCGGGAAGCGAGGGTGCTCGACCAGCTGGTTCAGAGCAGACACTATTTATGATTCATTAACCAGCTTCCCTGTCATATGCTCAGGAATGAGTTCAAGGCACTGTACTCTCGGCAGAGCATTTTTCAATTCCTTTTGTAAATACTCTTCATCATCCGTGAACTTTTTTGTGAGATTGGTACAGATTTTTATTGCAGTATCCTCATCCTCAACAAGCTTGATTCTGCCAAATACAATTACGCTGTTAATATTTAAAGCCCAATCGTCGTTTTTCCGATAGCCTTCATCCCATGTACAGAAGCTTACTTTATCACAAGCCTTAATTGCATCAATCTTGTGACCTTCCTTGGCCCCATGAAAATAGATTTTCCCATCCTCTTCACAATACCATTGGTTAATGGGCAAACCATACGGATAACCATCCTCACCAATAAGGGATAGTACACCACGCTTTGCATTTTTAAGCACCTCAATGCACTGTTCCTCTGTAATCTGTTGCTTAAATCTTCTCATCTTTCTAAACATAGTTCACCTTAATCCTTTGTTAATATTTTTAATCCGACAATTCCAACTACAATTAAAATAACACATATAACCTGTGTTTGATTCACCGATAATGGTTTATTTCCAGCATCTTTCGTTCGGATCCCATTCAGTGACTGGCACACTGGGTTGAGTAAGAAGGGGCGTTACAAATGCTCTGATCCGGGATATAGCATCATTCTAGTCAAAATACAGTTGGCGTGAATCAGAGATCGTACCGGTCTTATAAAGAATGGTGACCGGTCGATTCAGGCGCTAAAATTCAGCTTTCCATGAACCTTAAATTGGAACTATAGGAGGGGCTTCCCCTCCTGCGGCGGCAACGAAAGAATATACCACCGGGGTGATGTGTTTCTGGCCTATCTTCGAAATCCGTTTGGATCAGCTGCATAAAGCAGGAAAGATTTTGGAATTGCTACTTAGGCAGTCCAAGAAAATGTCCGCACCCACATTATCAGTTCCGGAATATTTGACGATCGATACGACGTTTTGAAGGTTTCCGCAGGCAGTCCGTTGCATGCTTCAGAATTATATCTCTGGAAGTGTGAGAATCACATACGAATAAAAAAAATATATTGACACTGTGTCAGAATATGCATATAATGGCTATACTGACACGGTGTCATAAATACGTGAAATGATAAGGTACATAAGATGAGAAAAGCGACGCGTGAACAGATTGTTCAGAAAAGGGAAGAGATTATCAATGCGTGTGAGCAGCTCTATCAGAAAATGAGTTTCCGGGAGATCACGCTTAAGGAGATCGGGAATATCACATCCTTCTCCCGTCCCACCATTTATAACTATTTTGAGACAAAGGAAGAGATCTTTCTGGGACTTTTCCAGAGGGAATATGACCGCTGGAATGAGGATCTGACCGCCATCCTGAACGGGAATGAGAAGCTGACGAAAAAGGAACTGGCGGATCACATTGCAAACTCCCTTGCAGGACGGCAGCAGCTCTTAAAGCTCCTTTCCATGAACAACTATGATATGGAGGCAAACAGCCGACAGGAGCTTCTGACTGCCTTCAAACAGTCTTATGGACGCTCGATGCATCTGATGTGCATGCTGCTGGAGAAGTTCTGCCCGGACATGGGAGTGACTGACATTCAGAATTTCATCTATATCTTCTATCCCTTTATGTTCGGAATCTACCCATACACCGCAGTCACAGAAAAACAGAGAGTGGCTATGAAGGAGGCCGGAATCAACTATGTATATCAAAGCGTCTACGAACTCACCTACAGCTGTCTGATCCGGCTGCTGAAAGAGTAAGGGCACGCGACTATAAAAAGGAGACAAAAGCAATGGCAAATTTACCGAAAATCGCGCTTGGCGCATGGGCATGGGGAAACGACGGAACATTTGGAAACAGCCTGACAGCGGAAAGTCTGAAGCCAATCTTTGGTACGGCGATGGCAAACGGCCTGAATCTGAACGTCATCCGCATGTGGGAAAAGGAGATGAAATAAGATGAGCAAGAAAAATATCGGAGCAACACTTGCACTGTATCCCTGCCCGGTCATCGTAGTCGGGGCAATGGTAAATAATAAGCCGACCTGGACGCTTGTTGCCCATGCCGGCACCGTGGCGCATAGCCACCTGATGGTATCCCTTGTGCAGGCACACTACATCAATCAGGGGATCCGTGAGAACAAAAAGCTTTCCGTCAATGTGGTCGACGAGTCCTGGCTGAAGGATGCGGATCGGATGGGAACTATCAGCGGCAGTAAGGTGGACAAGTCAGAAGCTTTTGCCTGGACAATGGGTGAAAACGGCGCTCCGCTGATCGATGAGGCGAAGGTTTCCATCGAGTGTGAGGTGGACGGCAACTACGAGCTGGAGCATTTCGATCATTTCATCTGCAAGATCCTTGCGACCTATGCGGACGAAACCGTACTGAACGAGCAGGGCAAGATCGACTACCACACCTTTAAGCCGGTGCTCTTCGAGTTCCCGACCTATGAATATTTCGTGACAGGCGAAAAAGTTGGCAACTGCGGTAAGATGAACTGATTACAGACAAGCCTCAGAGGAAAACTCGGAGGCTTGTACCCATATTTGAAATGGAGAAAGAAAATGGCAAACAAAACATTGGTGGCGGTATTTTCCGCCAGTGGCGTAACAAAACGAGTCGGTGAAGAGATCGCGAAGATTGCTGGCGCAGACTTTTACGAGATCGCACCAAAGGAGATCTATACATCGGCGGATCTGGACTGGATGAACAAGAAAAGCCGCAGCAGCGTCGAGATGAACGATCCATCTGCAAGACCCGAGATCAATGGCAAAGTTGCCGACATGGCTTCCTATGATACTGTGATCGTCGGCTTCCCGATCTGGTGGGGTGTTGCTCCCAGGATCATCGATACCTTCCTGGAAAGCTATGATTTTTCCGGCAAGAAGATCATTCCCTTCTGCACGTCCGGCGGAAGCGGGGTCGGCAGAAGTGACACGGCCCTTCATAAGGATGTAAGCGGCGACGTGAAGTGGGCAAAGGGCAAACAGATCAACCGGGCGAATGAGGCGGAGATCCGCCGCTGGCTTGACGAAGTTCTGTAAGAATACGAAACGGAGGTGAGCCGGAATGAAATATACAAGACTTGGAAACAGTGACTTAAACGTATCCCGGATCTGCATGGGATGCATGGGATTCGGTGATTCCGGACGGGGCCAGCACAGCTGGACCATCGACGAGGAGCATACCAGAGAAATCATAAAACGCGGGCTGGAGCTGGGCGTTAACTTTTATGACACAGCTATCGCTTATCAGAGCGGCACCAGTGAGCAGTACGTAGGACGTGCCCTGCAGGACTTTGCTAAGCGTGAAGATGTAGTTGTTGCTACCAAGTTTCTTCCAAGAACACAGGAAGAAATCGAAAACGGCGTCAGTGGTCAGCAGCACATCGAAAACATGATCAACACAAGCCTGCAGAATCTTGGATGGACTATGTGGACCTCTATATCTATCACATGTGGGACTGGCAGACACCAATCGAAGACATCCTGGACGGCCTGAACCGTATCGTTAAGGCCGGTAAAGCCAGATACATCGGCATCTCCAACTGCTTTGCCTGGCAGATCGCCAAGGCTAATGCTGTGGCAGAAAAAGAAGGCTTTCCGAAGTTCGTTTCCATCCAGGGACATTACAACCTGATCTTCCGCGAGGAGGAACGGGAAATGGTGCCGTACTGCAATGAAGAGAATATCGCTCTTACTCCCTACAGCGCCCTTGCTTCCGGAAGACTATCGAGACGCCCGGGGGAAGGGGAACAAAGCGAGCAAAAGAGGACACCTATGCGAAGTTCAAATATGATGCGACAGCTGCACAGGATAATGTGATCATCTCCCGTGTTGCTGAGCTTTCCGAAAAGCACGGCGTGACCATGACGGAAGTGTCACTGGCGTGGCTGCTCACAAAGGTGACCGCCCCAGTGGTCGGAGCGACAAAGCTTCATCATATCGAAGGCGCGGTAAAGGCATTGGATCTTTCACTGACACCAGAAGAGATTCTGTATCTGGAAGAGCCTTATGTGCCACATCCGCTGGCTGGAGTTATGGCACAGAACAAACCGGCCGCCGCAAAAGAAAAACATGTCTGGTCTACGGGCGACCAGAAGATCGCAAAGTAGGAGGAAGGAACAAAATGGCTGAAAAGATCGTACAGACTGCAGGAAGAAACCAGCTGGGAGAATTCGCACCGATGTTTGCGCATCTTAACGATGACGTGCTCTTCGGTGAAGTGTGGAACGAGGAAGCAATTGATGTGAAGACGAAATGCATCATTACTGTCGTGTCCCTGATGGCCTCCGGCATTACAGACTCCTCCCTGTCCTATCATCTGCAGAACGCGAAAGCCCATGGCGTAACGAAGGAAGAGATCGCCGCCATCATCACCCATGCCACCATGTATGTAGGCTGGCCGAAGGGATGGGCGGTATTCCGTCTTGCAAAGGAAGTCTGGAATGAAGAAGAACCGGTGCTGACGGATAAAGACAGATACCAGAACACGATTTTCTTCCCGATCGGAGCCCCGAACGATGACTATGCGCAGTATTTCATCGGTCAGAGCTATCTCGCGCCGGTATCCACCAATCAGATCCCGATATTTAACGTGACCTTTGAGCCGGGATGCCGAAACAACTGGCATATTCATCATGCCAAAAGTGGCGGCGGTCAGATTCTGATCTGTGTCGGCGGAAGAGGATGGTATCAGGAATGGGGAAAGGATCCTATAGAGATGACACCTGGTACAGTGATCAACATCCCGGCAAATGTAAAGCACTGGCATGGCGCAGCAGAGGATAGTTGGTTCTCACATCTGGCAATAGAAGTTCCGGGTGAGGAAACATCCACGAAGTGGCTGGAAGCGTCTAAATAATATGGAACAAATAAAAGTAATCAATAACGATATAGGAGTGATACTGGGTCACTGCCAGTACTATGGTGTAAACGGAAATCTGGATGCTCTGAGTAAGTTCTATCAGTATGCCTATTGGAGGTGTCTGTGGATGCTGAGGCGCAGGCAGCATGGCTTTACATTGATTTATCGGTGATACTGACCGTACTGACCTTGCCTTCTCACATTGACAAGCAGGGCAATCCAGAGTAAGCTGCGCGCACAGGTGCGAAACTTTAAAAAAATTTCAATTTCGGAAGTGAAAGCATGAAATATATTGAAAGACCAGAATACATGCAGCGACTTCTTGATCTTAGGGGGGCCCCGGATATCAAGATCATTACCGGAGTGCGCCGCAGCGGCAAGTCTGAATTGATGAAAGCTTATATCCGCAGAATCAGAGAGATGCAGCCAGAGGCCAATATTATCTTTGTGGATTTCTTTGACCTGAAATATGAAGGATTAAAGGAATATCATGCTCTGTATGATTACATCGAAAGCCATTATGCGTCCGGAAAGCAGAACTATGTATTCGTGGATGAAGTGCAGCTGTGCGAGAAATTTGAGCTTGCCTGTGAAATACTATCTGAGTGATACCGGCATACGTTTTGCCAGACTTGGCAGACGGAATCTTGATTATGGCCGGATGTATGAAAATATTGTCTGTATCGAACTGATGCGGCGTGGCTTCGAGGTGTACGTTGGAAAGCTGTATCAGAAAGAAGTGGATTTTGTTGCCGTCCGCGGCGATGAAAAGATGTATATCCAGGTAAGTGACGATATATCGCTTCCGCAGACCTTTGAACGTGAGTATGATCCTCTGCTTAGGATCAAAGATGCGTATCCAAAGCTTATTCTGGCTAACACCAGGCATGAGACCTATGACTATGAAGGCATCAAGATTCACAATTTATCAGACTGGCTGCTGAAGATTGAATAAAGGCAGCAAGAGAGTGATGGAATTAAGCAAATCGAAAGATGTATAAGGAGTGAAATCGTCGGTATGAAAGACATCGAAACCACTTGTAAAATCGCACTAGTGCAAGCAGAGCCTGTTATGTTCAACAAAAGCGCATCGCTTAAAAAGGTGCTTCAATATATTAATGAAGCTGCAAGCCAAAAGCCGAATTTAATCGTTTTCCCGGAACTGTTTATTCCTGGATACCCTGTTGGAATGAATTTCGGTTTTAGCATAGGAAAACGAAGCGAAGAAGGGCGAATAGACTGGAAGCGATATTATGATGCCTCCATTGTTGCTGGAGAGACGGAGTTCCGGCAACTCGCAGAGGCAGCCAAGAAAACAGAGGCATATATCAGTCTCGGTTTTTCCGAGAGAGATGCCGTTAGCGGAACACTTTATAACAGTAATGTCATTTTTGAACCGGACGGGTCATATAAGGTGCACAGAAAATTGAAGCCGACAGGCTCTGAGCGCCTTGTATGGGGAGATGCAAATAAGGATTATTTTCCTGTTACTGAAACGCCGTGGGGACCGATCGGCAGCATGATTTGTTGGGAGAGCTATATGCCACTTGCTCGTGTAGCACTCTATCAAAAGGGAATTACCATTTATATTTCACCAAATACTAATGACAATCCGGAGTGGCAAGCCACTATTCAGCACATTGCAATCGAAGGAAAATGCTTCTTTGTAAATGCTGATATGATCATCAGACGCAGTTCATATCCTTCTGACTTATGTGAGCACAATATCATATCTGAACTTCCGGAATTTGTGTGCAGAGGTGGAAGTTGTATACTTGATCCGTATGGTCATTATTTGACAAAGCCGGTCTGGGATGAAGAGACCATCATCTATGCAGAACTCGATATGAGCTTGCCTGCTGCCTGTAAGATGGAGCATGATGCAATCGGACACTATGCTCGTCCAGATATACTTGAATTAAAAGTTAGTGAAAAATGATAATCTGTTGTCTCGATAACTTCCAGTTTCACAAACAGACCAAGGCTCCTCACTACCGGCAAATGCTTCGGCGGCGCGGCTGGGTTCAAGGCGGCTGATGCATAACCAGCTTTTCAGCAGCTTTTATGACGGGGATCGTGGAGTGGAACAGCGGATGGCTGTTTGATCATTATGGTTCTGAACCGGCATGGATTTTTTCTGTTGCAATGACGATGATCGCTGTGATTGCTTCGTTTGTTCTGGTGTTTACTGATAAGAGAGAGTACGGTGAGTTGTACAAGTGATTGCTGCAGGTCCATACACTGGTGAGCCATTTCTGCGGCACCCGTCTTTTCCAAAGGAGAGGCGGGTGCCGATTTTTGAAGATAGGAAACCTGGTCAGGTATGACAGTGTATGAAATTCGGTCAAGTGCAGTTAGTTCTCTATTTCGATATCACCGGACTGTGTCCGTATTTTCAGAACCTTTTGACCGCTGCCGATGGTGATCTGGTTTTCGGCTCCGTTCGTCGTGCTGTATGAGGTGTCTCCGATGGTGATATCACCGGATGAGGTCGAGGGATATATCGTGTAGTTTTTTATGCTGTCATCCAAATTGACAATAAGGTCTCCGTTTTCACTGCTCAGGTCTGACTGCTCAAAGCTTACGTGTTCCATACCGATATTTCCGTTGTCTGTGGAGGCTTTCAGGACGGAGCCATGACACTTTTCCAGCGAGAGATCTCCGTTTTCACTTGTCAGTGTCAGACTTTTTACCGTGATCGTATCGTTCGGCTCGATACAAATATCACCATTGCTGGTGTCCAGGGAAACATCCTGCAGCGCTTTCAGATCGGACGGAACAGTAACCGTCAGTATTCCGCCGGTTCTGTCGGATCTGTTTCCGCTGTTACGGACAGTCAGGATGCCGTCTGCCGTTTCGGCGGTGGGAACGGCATCTTTCGGACCTGTATAGGTCATTTTATATTCTGTCCCTGTTTCAATCTGAATGTCATCATTCTGCAGACGGATCTGAAGTCCGGTGAAGGATTCCAGTTTTTTTGTTGTCTCCGTGTTGTTTTTCCCCTGGAAGTAAAAAGAAAAGTTATGATCTGAATGTGAAAAGACAGGTTTCCCCACATGCCACAGCGTTCCCAGGATGATTGCAGCTGCGGTGGCCAGTGACATCAGGATCAGGTAGATGTTTCGTTTCTTCATGATCGATCCTCCTCTTTTCTTGTTCCGAAAATGGCTTTTATCAAGGAGTCGGCGACGGCGACCAGCGGCCAGATGATCCAGGTGATGTACCAGGCGAAGGACAGAAAGCTCCAGATCAGATACACGCATGTTACCGTCGGCCAGAAAACAGACATGATGATGCGCACGGTTTTGTTTTCATAGTAGTTTTCTCCATTGTTCCGGCTGTAATATTCGGAGGAACAGGAGCTGTTGTTCAGATTCAGAAGAGCGCGGTAACCGTCCTCACGGGAGGAGCTGACGGTCAGAATCAGAACGCCCAGACCGACCATAAAAAGCAGGATGTCAACACCCAGTCCCACAAACACACTCTGACCTGTCAGCATAGACAGAACAATCAGCGGAATGTAGCTGGTGCAGAAAAGCAGAATGGCAATCGTCCGCTGAAGAATGGACGTATCGTGCGTGCTGCGTCTCAGGTCATTGATCATCCCGGCAGTACCGTAATCAATGCTGCAAGGCTCCTTTTTCAGAAAATTCCATTTGTTCATCTGCAGGCTGCTGTAGGTATGCAATGCCACGCAGGCCGCGATGGAGATGAACAGAAAAAGCAGTCCGGATACAATGGTTTTCTGTGAACCGTTTTCCAGTGAGCCGGCCAGAATGATTCCGCAGGAACAGATGATGGCGAAAAAGGTTCCCAGCCCGTGAAACAGGCCATAACGGGCCTTATCATCAAGATAGCTCTGTGCCTCCTGAAGTGTTACCTGACGTCCGGCGGTGAAGTTTCCGGATTCATGATTCAGGATACTGCTGATGCCGAGAACGTCGCCAAGTTCATCCAGATTTCCGAATTCTGATATCACCTGCGCAACAGCTTCATTCTCCGATTTTCCCTCGTTGACCAGCTCAGTATATTTGTCCTCCATCATCTGTCCCAGCTCACACTTTGCCTTGATGACGTCCGGCGTATTCGGCAGCTTTGCAAACATCGATTCCAGATAACTGCGTATGGTGTTCATGGATTCTCCTCCCTGATAAATTTCTCTACAACAGTTTTCGTCAGGACCCATTCCTCGCATTTTTCACGATAGTAGCGGCGTCCGGATTCCGTGATCCGGTAATAGGTGCGCCGTTTGCCGTTTTCTGCAAATTCTGGAAATGACTCAATGCACCCTGCTTTTTCCAGACGGGTGAATGCCGAGTAGAGGGTGGTTTCTTTTATGATATAGGCATCTTTTGTCATCAGTCGTATCCTTCTGGATATTTCATATCCGTAAGACGGACCGTCCAGCAGCAGACACAGAATGATTGTGTCGTTACATCCGCGGATGACATCACTGCTGATTCCCATGGCATCTCCTTTCTGTCAGGTCTTGGAATAATCGCCTGTCGTACTACGACAAACATGCTACGACAGACGAAGTATATCTGACAAATTGAATGTACTACGACAGACGAAGTATGTCAAGGGGAGCGAAGAGGAAAAATTTTTGCTATTTTTCAGCGTGTTTTATTTTCGAAAGTGAAATGTATAGATGAACAGAAGGATCAGATGCGTCATGTAGCTGGGAGGTCTGCTGAGTCTGTTTCTGGGGATGGTGGCTTCAGCGCTTTCGGCAGTATTTACGGATGGGTTACGGTAGATGGTCCCCGGGACTGGCACAACGGTCAAGGTAATGGCCAGGCAGATAGTTGTTTTGTCAGAATACGAGCTGTACCAGCAGCATATATACAACGGTTCCTCCCGCAATGGACAGAAGCATATTCTTTTTCCACAGATGAAGCCCTGCCGTGACCGCGATGGCAAGCAATTCCGGAAGGCCGTGGGTTCCGGAGAGGATGGAAACATTCTTCAGGCAGTAGACAACAAGCATGCCAAACACAGCGCATGGCAGGGCTTTTCCCAGATACACGATGTATTTCGGGGTCGGTTTCTTCGAAGAAAAAATCAGGAACGGGAGAAACCTTGTCAGCATCGTACCAAGGACACAGATGGCGATTGTGATGATCTGCTGGGGAATGGTCATTGGACTCATTGTATCTCTGCCTCCTGATAGGATTGTTCGATGGGTTTTCTGAAGATGGTCAGAAGAATCAGGATTGCCACCATTGCCGGGACCATGAAGGATTTGGAACCGAACAGGACCAGGCAGGCGGCGGTTGCACCGATACCGATCAGACCGGTGTATTTTTTCTTCTCTTTCATCCACTGGTTCATGAAGATCGTTACAAACATGGCGGTCATCACAAAGTCCAGTCCTTTTGTGTTGAATTTCAGAAAGGATCCGATGAGGCCGCCGACGACAGCACCGGAAACCCAGTAGAGCTGATCCAGCAGCGTGACAAAAAACATGAACCAGCCTCGGTCAACCCCCTCCGGAATGTCCGCCGAATAGTTGATCGAGAAGGTCTCATCGCACATGCCGAAGATCAGATAGAATTTTTTCCACCCCATGCCTCGATAACGATCCAGCATGGCAATTCCGTAGAAAAGATGTCTCGACTGCACCAGAAGTGTCACGGCAAGGGTCGACAGAGGAGCGAAAGGGGACATCAGCATCGTCACGACAATAAATTCGAGAGAGCCGCCATAGATCAGCAGGCTCATCAACATGGGATAGATGAAAGAAAAGCCGTTGACGTTCATCAGAATTCCATAGGCAAGCGCGAGAAACCAGAACCCGGCGAAAATGGGGATGGTATATGGAAATGCGGCTTTCAAGGCTTTGGTTTTCATAAAGATCTCCTTATGGTGATTGCAGATCATTGTCTGTAAAGAAAGAGTATAGCACTGAAAACATTCAAAACAACAGGATGAATGATCTGGCACCTCGCTGCGGCGGGGGTGCTTTTCTTTGCCAGGACTGCCCACGTGATGTATCATAGAGGCTGAACGAATTTGTTTTTGAGAAATGGAGCAGCGCATGCCAGTTGAGAATCAGACGAAAAGACGGGTGCCGAGGCGGATTGCGCAGGCAGTAATTGGATCCTTGAAGGGTGGTGTCGTCCCCCGGGTCGGTCTGCCATATATCACGGTTGGACGGAAGGCGGAGATTGACGCGCTGCTCTCGGATGTGGATGTGATTTCGGAGGGCGGGGCGTCTTTCCGGTTTATTGTCGGACGCTACGGAAGCGGAAAGAGCTTCCTGCTGCAGACGATCCGGAATTACGTCATGGACAGAAACTTTGTGGTGATGGACGCGGATCTGTCCCCGGAGCGGAAACTGACCGGGACGATT
>ERZ791624.1086-NODE-1086-length-14128-cov-1.737014_pt1 | contig 14128 bp, 14 predicted proteins | sample MGYA00510058_ERZ791624 | MGnify/ENA primary metagenome ERZ791624 (study PRJEB30046, sample SAMN00715158) | human gut metagenome | study: EMG produced TPA metagenomics assembly of the A metagenome-wide association study of gut microbiota in type 2... | reverse complement strand
TCTACAACCATGCAGTTACCGAGACCCAGGCACCGACTTGCCGAAAAACCGGATACACGGATTCCCATATGGCAGGCCGCGATTGCCTCACATGCTGTACTCATGCCGACCGCATCTGCGCCGAGCAACTTAAACATCCTTATCTCAGCCGGTGTTTCATATTGCGGACCGGTCGCCTGAATGTAGGTTCCTTCCACAACATGAAGTCCAATCTGCTCAAATACTTTCCTGCTTATCTGTATTTTTTCTTTATCATATATATGGCTCATATCCGGGAATCTGACGCCAAACTCATCTATATTTCTTCCAATCAACGGAGATGGAACAAAGCTTGATATCTGATCCGAAATGATCATGATATCTCCCGGTGCCAGCTCTTCACTGATTCCTCCCGCCGCATTGGTAAGGATCAGCCACCGTATTCCTAGAAGCCCCATCAGCCGGATCGGCTTCACGACATCCTGCATGGAATATCCCTCATAGTAATGAACTCTTCCCTGCATGACAACAATCGGCTTTCCACAGGAATAACCAAATATAAACCGTCCCTTATGACCGGCAACCGTCGAAACAGGAAAACCCGGAATCTCTTTATAATAAACATACACAGGATCATCCACGGTAAATGCATCGCCCAGTCCGCTTCCAAGTACAATCCCTATCTCCGGCTTCATCTTTATTTTGTCAGTGATATAACGAACAGCCTCATCATACATAAATAACATCTCCTTATCCCGGTGCTGCAGCTCACCTGTACCCAGTCTCTGAAATACATAATTCTGAGTTTTCCCATATATCCATATGGTAAAAAAGCTGACACCCATCTGAATGTCAGCTTATTTTCATAAAACGGAGATAGAGAGATTTGAACTCTCGCGCCGGTTGCCCGACCTACCGCTTTTCGAGAGCGGACCCTTCAGCCACTTGGGTATATCTCCTTTTTCCTATGACTTTGCTATAATACCATTAATACACAAAATATACAACTATTTTTTATGATACTTTCTGATGCCTTTTCACCGGGCATGGTCATACAATGGTAACACTTAAAACTAATAGTAGCAGATTACAGGCATCCCGGCATAGATATTCTCATAAATAACCGCGGCTTTCTGATATGGCAGATTAACGCAGCCATGCGAACCGCTGGAATAATAAATGTCTCCGCCGAACTTATCACGCCATGTCGCATCATGAAGCCCGATTCCACGATTAAAAGGCATCCAGAAATTGACCTTTGTCTCATAATCCTCTCCTCTTAAAACAGAAGGTGATTCTTTATATGTGATCGAATATAACCCATCCGGTGTACCATGTCCTTTCTTTACACAACCTGTTACACAGGGAGAATCTTCAACCAATTTTCCATCTATGATCAAATATACATGCTGGTTCGACAGATCGACCTCTACATAAGAATAACCGATATCCCCGTATTTGTTATATGCCGCTCCCACCTGGGAAAACTCCGGTGTACGCTCCTGTGATTTCCCACTTGCAAGTGCTTCCCGCAAGCCCTTTGTCTCCGCTTCTACATCAATTGCCCATCCATAACGATTGCCTGTTTCTTCTACATATCTTCCTGTATAAGTCTGAAAGGTTCTCGTTGTTCCGACTGTATCATATGTCTCTGCAAGCTGTCTCACATATGCCTGAACCGATTTCTTTTTGAACTTCCATTTTCCGTTATCATAATAGAGCCAGCTGCCAAATGTTGATGCATCAAGCGTCCATGATACACGATCAATGCTGTAGTCGATCTGAACCGTAAGATATGTTTCCAGCGTTTTTTTCCGGTCTGCGATCTCCTTACTGTCTGCCGTGATCTCTGCATTCTCATAACACGCTTCTTTATCAAGGTCTGTAGTAGCTTTCACCTGTTCAAGCGCCGTTTCTATCACTTCATGAACCTTATCTGTATCCAGATAACTGCCTTCTGTCTCTGGTATGATAACCGCCTCGCTCTTATCAACTGCTACATAGGCATCCTTTGGTTTTTCCATATTCTTTTCCTGCATACAGTCCTGATCTTTTAAAAATTGATACAGTTTTTCCTTATCATAGGTTACCTCATAACTGGTTTTATAATCTTTTCGCTTATTATTCAGATATAAAAACCACAGAAAGCCATTTTGCTTCTTCTTAATGCTTTTCTCATTGGAAACTGCCTGTATCGTCATATCGATATCTTCCGGACGGATCACAAATGATGCATGTTCTCTGCCGTTTACGCTTAAAGTATATCCACTCATATATGTATCGATCGTGTTTTTTACGGATTTTACTGTATGATAGGATACATTCTGTCCGTCAATATATGTATTCTTGTTAAAATGGAAACTAAACCAGATCGACAATGTAAGATAACAAAGTAAAATAACTCCGCCCACAGAAATTGATATAATCGCAGCGATCTTTTTTCCTTTTTTTCGTTTATCGATCTGTTCATAGACACTCTTATCGACAAAGACATCCGATGGTATAGCAGCAGCCGTGGCAGCAACCTCCGGCTGGTCTTTTGTTTCTATTTCTTCAGCCTCCGCCTGGTCTGTCTCTTGGTCTGCTTCAGTTTCAATCTCCATCTGCCCAGCCTCTTTGCCTGCCTCATTCTCTTCTTTGTCTGCGCTGTTTTCTGTTTGCTCTTCTTTAGTCTCTATTTGTGTTGCCTCTTTATCCGCTCGCATTCTGTTTGTTCTGCATCTTTGACGGCTTTGCTCTCTGTCTGCTCTACTTCTTTGTTTTCCTCACTCATAATCTTCCCCTGTTATTCTCCTTCCAGATGGATCACGCATATCTCCGGTTTATTATTGACCCGGAACTTTAAAGTATGACCACCAAGTCCACCTGTTAAGATCATTTTTTTATTACGATATTCATACTACCCCGGTAATATTTCGGAAACAGCCGTACCATCGGTGATATCACTCCCCCAAAAAACGGAAGTATGATCATGCCCCCGTGTACATGACCGGATAACACCAGATCTGCTCCCCATTCCGCATAAACCGAAAAATAATCCGGGTTATGCGCAAGTAATATCGTATATGCATCCTGATGTCTCGTCGGAAGAAGCTCCACCAGATAGTCCGTCTCCATCTTCAGAAGCCGGAATCTTCTGTAATAAGCCGCATCCATGTCAAGCCCCACCACCCGGATATTTTCAGATGTCAGAATCATTTCCTCATTTATAAGCCATTGAACATAATCCTTTGTCTGTTCATATAGATTTTCCCAGATATCTCCATACTGCTCTGTATATAAACTGGTTCGCATCTCATGATTTCCCTTTGAAATATAAACAGGGAATTCACTTCCAAGCTTTTGCAGAAGGTCTATCGCAACACCCGAACCGACATCTTTCTTTCCGACTATAACATCTCCTGCGATCAAAACTGCATCAGGAGCAATCTTTTTTATCTCTTTTATGAGCTCCTCATTTTTATCTCCGAATTCCGCATTATGAAGATCTGCGATCATCGCAAATGTAGCAGACTTTTTGATTCTTTTATCCGTGATCGTATAATGAGATACCGAAAGCATGTGATTCTCCCGTCTGCTTTCAATCAGAACTGCGCACAGACAGATAAGCACAAATATACAGATGATACTGATAATATCGAATAACATTTCCTCTTCCTCTAGGAACGAAAGGCAAGATATAATACTTTTTTAAAACTATAGCCAAACGTCATTTTCTTTATATTTTCTGCAGCAACAATCTCAACTGAACCAAGTACACGTCCATTGATCGAATATTCCATTTTTCCGATCACGTCTCCTTTGTTGATCGGTGCAGTAAGCGTCTCTTCTTGAACCGGTGTCTTCTTCACATCATCTGCCTTTTCTCCGCGAAGCAGAACGGATGAGAAGTCCGATGCACTTTCGATCGCCAGTTCGTCACTGATACCATTTTCTATAGAAACGCTGCAGGTGTCAAGTACATTTTCATCTTTATACAGATTGCAGTTTGCATATCCATAATCGAATAGCTTGCAGACCTCTTTATTTCTGATATCCTTTGTTTCAGCTCCCATGATAACTGCGATCAATGTAATGCCGTTTCTGTTCGCCGTCGCCGACATACAGTATTTGGCTGTCGCCGTATATCCGGTTTTAAGCCCGGTCGCCCCAGTGTACATATTAAGGAATTTATTTGTATTAGCAAGGTCAAATCTTGACTCGCCCCTTGCGGTTTTATGTATGATCGAATCCATCCAGATACCGGAATATTTCAGGATCTCAGGATGTTCGTCAATTAACTGTCTGGACATAATTGCAATGTCTCTTGCCGATGTCTCATGTCCATCTGCATCCAGTCCACAGGCATTGACAAAATGTGTATGCTCCATTCCAAGTTCCTTTGCCCGGTCATTCATTCTCTGAACAAAGGCTTCCTCGCTTCCTGCCGTGAATTCTGCCATAGCAACTGCCGCATCGTTTCCTGATGCAATAATGATACATTTTATCATATCTTCAACCGTCTGCTGTTCACCGGTTTCAAAGAAACATTGTGAACCACCCATAGAAGCTGCATGTTCACTCACAGTTACAATATCAGACATCTGATAATCGCCTGCCTTCATTGCCTCAAAAACCAGAAGCAGCGTCATTACCTTTGTGACGGATGCAGGTTTCCTTGCCTCATCTGCATTTTTCTCATATAATACCGTTCCTGTTGTTGCTTCCATAAGGATACAGGATGGTGATTCCAATTGAAGTCCGGACTGATCTGTCGCTATTTCATCTGTTACTGTTCTATCTGTTACAGTTTCATTTGTTACGGCTTCATCTGTAAGCGGTTCTTCCTGTACGTTTTCCTCAGTTACCACCTCTGGCTCAGCAACACTATATATTACCGATCGGTCGGTATGTCCGACTACAAGTGCTATTCCAAGAACCATACCTATAAATGCTCTGCCTACCCTCTTTCCCATTTTAACCCGTTTCAATAACATCCCTCTAATCTGTTCATTTATACAATTTATGCTTAAAAAAATGAATAAAGAATGTTTGTGTTGATATTTTTCTTTCATAATTAATTATATTCTGCTATAATACTACAGAATTATGCGCAATATGCGGTAATTTAATAAATAATGACACTTTCGTCATTTATTAACTGGACAAATTATAACAGGAGGAAAATCAATGAGTATGAAATTGGTTAAACGAGTACCAACCGGTGAAGAGATCAAAGAATTATATCCTCTCTCACAGGAACTCAAAGACATTAAAGCAAAACGAGACGAAGAGATCAGAAAAATTTTTACCGGAGAAGACAAGCGATTTATATTTATAATTGGTCCATGTTCCGCTGATAACGAAGATGCTGTATGCGACTATCAGAACAGACTGGCAAAGGTTGCAGAACAGGTCAAAGATAAAATTCTTGTAATTCCACGTATATATACGAACAAACCAAGAACAACGGGTGATGGATACAAAGGGATGTTACATCAGCCGGATCCGAATAAGGCTTCTGATATGTTAGAAGGTTTATATGCGATTCGTAAAATGCATATCCGCGCGATCAAAGAAACCGGACTCACAGCAGCAGACGAAATGCTCTATTCCGAGAACTGGCAATATGTTGACGACATCTTATCCTATGTAGCGATCGGTGCACGTTCCGTTGAGGATCAGCAGCACAGATTAACGGCAAGTGGAATGGACATTCCGGTCGGCATGAAGAATCCAACCAGTGGTGATTATACTGTTATGATGAATTCTTGTCTTGCCGGACAGCATCCGCATACTTTCTTATATTCCGGATGGGAAGCCCACACAGACGGAAACCCACTGACCCATTGTATCTTAAGAGGTGCATTAAACAAACACGGCCGTTCCATCTCAAACTACCACTACGAAGATCTGCGTCTTTTATATGAATCATACCAGAAGTTCAATCTGGTAAATCATTCATGTATCGTTGATGCAAATCATAACAATTCAGGCAAAAAATTCGATGAGCAGCCAAGAATCGTAAAAGAGGTTATCCACAGCCGCAATTATGATCCTGATATCAAAGAACTTGTAAAAGGTGTTATGGTCGAAAGTTATATCGAAGATGGTAATCAGCCGGTTGGCGGAGGATGCTATGGCAAATCCATCACAGACCCTTGTCTCGGATGGGAAAAGACAGAACGTCTCTTAAAAGAAGTTGCAGATCTGTTATAAAAAAAGATAAAAAGAATATGAAATTTCTTTTTAATAACAATTATATGTATGATAAAAAGGAACCTGCCAAATAACAACTGGCAGGTTCCTTTTTTAATCCTTTATGATGCGTGATAGAAAATTTCTACCTAACGACACATCTCCGGTAATATTCAATTTTCCGGTTGCATATGCATAAATCGGATCCATCACTCCATTTATTACTTTCTCCAGGCAGGATACTGTAACGATAAACTGAACATTTCGTTGCTTATATTCCCCCGAAGCGACCTCAAATGTATCATCTTTCAAATGAATGTAAAAATGCCCGCTATCACGTCCAATAACATCAAACTGGAAATACGTATCATCCTTTAATCCATCTATATTCTTATGCAAGGATAATTCATTAAAATAATCAAGACATTCCCTGTATGTCATATAAACAAACCCGCTTTATAAGAACTCGAAATCGTCTTCCTCGTCGCCATCACCGATCAGAACCTGATTACGCTTAACGCCTTCTTCGATTTCTCCTACAATTACTTCATCTTCTTCATCCTCTGTTACAGCACTCTTACCTGCAAATGCCTGTGGTTTGCTTTCCTCTTTCGGTTCTTCCTTTGGCTTCATCTTTAACTTCTGAGGTTCATTTGTTGTCTGAGACTTCATCTTCAGCTTAGTAATAGGATCAGCTTCTAATGCATCCTCATTAATGGATGAAGCAGTACCTGCTGTTGCTGTGCAACACCACCATTTGCCTTAATCTCTTCCATCTCTGCTTTTAACTTTGCAAGCTTGCCTTTGCATTTGAAAGAACTTCATTTGCACGCTTCTTTGCATCGTTAATGATTCTGTTGGCTTCATTGTTTGCTGCATTCTGTTCCTTTTTGGAACCCGGAGCAGCCTGCTCCAACTGTTTCTCTAATTCATAGATCTTTACGCTATTCTCTCTGAGAGAATTCTGAGCCAGTTCATTTTCTGCTGCAGCTGCATCATATTTTGCCTGTAATGAAGCAAACTCATCCGATACTTCTTCATAAATGAATTTACTTCATCTTTATTATAACCAAAAAGTCCCTTTTTAAAGGTCTTTTCTTCAATGCTTTCCTTTGTTAACATTATAGTGCTTCTCCTTTTCGTGTTTTTTTAACATAACCTAAACTTAATTATATTAATTCTTTGTATGTTTTTCAAGAAATAATCGTATGTTTTTAAAAAAATTTACAATTTTTCATGAAAGATATTCAAGTCTAAGCTATTTTCATGTATTCTTTTACATTTCTTGACTATCAAGCAGAATTGTAAACGGTCCGTCATTAGACAGATCCACTCTCATATCCGCACCGAAAACGCCGCTTTCCGTAACAGTATTCTTCTCTCTACAGGCAGACAGGATATATTCATATAACTTATTTGCCTTATCGGGGTTACCCGCCTTTGTAAAAGAAGGACGATTTCCTTTCCTGCAGTCTGCACATAAAGTAAACTGTGATACGATCAGAAGCTCACCTTTTACATCTGTAAGAGAAAGATTTGTCTTGCCATTTTCGTCTGCAAATATACGAAGCCCCAGCAGTTTACGGATCAGTTTATCTGCAACTTCTTCTGTATCTTCTTCGAATACACCTACAAATACCAGCAGACCTTTTCCGATCTTTCCGACCTCTTTATCATCTACTGTTACACTTGCATGATTCACTCTTTGAATCAGAAATCTCATAATCTTTTTCCCCTTTAACGTTCTGACATACTGATTGCTTCTACAGCAACACTTCCCCCGCGAACGACCTCGATTCGGTTCGGAAAACTCTGTTTGAATAATTTGATCGCATCATTATTCTGATTCTCTGTCTGTAAACACTCTACCAGAATATTCTTTTTATCGTAGTCGGTAATTCTAAAATTAAATGCATTTGCAATGCGGAATACCTCATCCTTATCATCCGTATTACATTCCTTGACCTTAATAAACAAAATCTCTTTATTATGAATCGGAATATCTGTATAATCAACCACCTTGATTACTTCCACACTACGGTTTAACTGCTTCTTTACCTGCTCAAAAATACGATCATCGCTTGTAAAACTGATTGTCATTCTGGATATAGTCGTATCCTCTGTCTCACCAACTGTCAGACTGTTCAGATTATACGATTTGCCTGAAAAAAGGCCGGAAATCCTTGCAAGTACACCTATTTCGTTTTCAACATATAAACATATCCATCTTTTCTTTTCACTCATATGTCCATCCTCCTTAACAATCCATGATCATATCATTTAATGACTTGCGCCCGGAACCATCGGGAATACATTTGCAGTCGGATCAATATAGAACTCTATAACTGTAGGTCCCTTTGTATTTGCCTTTGCCTGCTCAAATGCTGCCTTGATCTCTTCTTCCTTTGTAACACGGATTCCAAGTGCTTCATAGCTTTCCGCCAGTTTTACAAAATCCGGTGTATATTTCGGACAGCATTTGTCCGGATTCTGACAGTCATGATTACAGCTCTTTCTGTAACGCAGACATGTACTGCTGTAACGCTTGTTGAAGAACAACTCCTGCCACTGACGTACATTTCCAAGATAACCGTTATTTAAGATACAGATCGTGATCGGAAGCTCCTGTGCAACCGCAGTCGCCATCTCCTGAATATTCATCTGCACACCACCGTCACCGGAAATACAGATAACATTTTTATCCGGATTACCGATCTTGGCACCGATGGCAGCAGGAAGTCCATATCCCATCGTACCAAGGCCACCGGAGGTTAAGAGCTGGTTCTCTCCGCCAAGTGCGATATACTGTGTTGTCCATAACTGATTCTGCCCTACATCGGTTGTAATGATGAGATCGTCATACATCTCATTAATGGTCTTAATGATCTTCTCCGGTGTAACACCTTTATAAGAATTCATGTTGATCGGATACTGTCTCTTCACCTCCATGATCTCATCTACCCAATCGCTTATATCTAATTTCTTTGCATATTTTAACATCTTTGTAATCGCAAGCTTTGCATCTGCTACGATCGGGATGTCTACCTCGATATTTCTGGAGATTGATGCTGCGTCGATATCGATATGTATGATCTTTGCATTCTTTGCAAATGTGTCGATCGTACCGGTGATACGGTCATTGAATCTGGTTCCGATCGAGAACAAGACATCACATTCCATGATTGCTTTATTGGATGCAAGATTTCCATGCATTCCAATATTACCAACATATAAAGGATGGTCCGTCGGAATTGCTCCCTTACCCATGATCGTAGTAACAACAGGGATTCCTGTCAATTCACATAATTCCTGCATTTCTTTTCTTGCATGCGCGATATTTACACCACCGCCGATCAAAAATACCGGTTTTTTTGCACGATTTAATTCTGCCAGAGCCTTCTTAAGCTGACCGGAATGTACGCCTTCAGACGGCTTATATCCTCTGATATTTACCTCATCCGGATATTCATCCGAACCCATTGCAAGCTGTATATCCTTTGGTATATCAACCAGTACCGGACCCGGCTTACCGGTTCTTGCGATATAGAATGCATTCTTGATAATCCTTGCCAGATCTTCTCTCTTTCTGACTGTTACCGCATACTTACAAATACTTCTCGTGATACCTACAATGTCAACCTCCTGAAAGGCATCGTTACCGATCAGATTCATCGGTACCTGTCCGGTAAAACATACAAGTGGAACACTGTCATAGTTTGCTGTTGCAATTCCTGTAACCAGATTGGTTGCACCGGGACCGCTGGTAACCAAGCATACACCAACCTTCCCTGTTGATCTTGCATATCCATCCGCCGCATGAACAAGTGCTGTTCATGTCTTGGAAGGATCATATCGATTCCTTCCGCATCATATAATGCGTCAAATAAGTCGATCGCTGTTCCACCCGGATAGGCAAACAGTGTATCAACATGTTCTTCCTGTAATGCTTTTACAAACATCTGTGCTCCATTAATCTCCATAACCTATATCCTCCTTTAATTTCATTCATATAAATTTCCTAAAAGAGCTTTTTCACATCCATTAAAAAAGCCCTAAGCCGTATATCAGCTTAGGGCGAATAATCATATCCGTGGTACCACCTAAATTCAGGTTCTTCCTGCTCTTATCCGATACTTGCAAGTTTTACCTGTGTCATATCGTTTTCCTGTAACGGGGAAATCCGTTGAATCCTACTTAGCACTTCATAAGAAATTATGCTTTTCAGTCCACTGCTCGAAGGCTACTTCCATACATCCTAGCTGAAGATTCTCACCACCATCTTCTCTCTGGGAGCCGGTCCTGTATGTACTCCTCCTTGTCATTGCATTTGACATATAAACTGTTGTTACTTTAGCATAAATGAGAAAAAAAGTCAACGTGTTATTTAGGAATAATAACCAAATACTTCTCATACAATTATACGAAAAACATGAAGTGAGTTAGCTATGTGTTCTATCTCTGGATTCTATAATGTACATGGCAGATATACCGAAGCAGAAAATCATTTTCAAAATATTCTATCTGACATGAACATAAAACAAAAACACCGCGGGCCGGATGATGACGGTATCCTTCTGACGGATACCTGCGGTCTGTCGCATACCAGATTATCCATCCGTGATATCAAGGCCGGAATCCAACCAATGACCCGTACGGTCGCAGGCAGAAGCTTTACGATTGTATTTAATGGTGAGATCTATAATACAGATGAATTAAAGCAGCCTCTTACCTCACATGGATACAGTTTTACCACAACATCGGACACCGAAGTCCTGCTGCTCTCCTACATATACTATGGACCTGATTTTGTAGAAAAGGTAAATGGTATTTTTGCATTTGCAATATATGACCATATGGAGCAGTCCATCTTCCTTTATCGTGATCCGTTCGGGGTAAAACCACTTTACTATACTTTTCTGTCTGACGAAACGCTGGTATTTGCCTCAGAGCGAAAGGCACTGTTCTGTTATCCGGCACATTTCCTAGACTTGATAAAAAAGGCTTATGTGAAATCTTCGCCATTGGACCGTCCAAAACTCCGGGCTGTGGCGTATTTAAAGGAATAAATGAAATCAAGCCAGGATATTATCTGCGGTACAATCGTTTCGGTCAATCCACGATCTGCTATTTCCGAATAAAGAGCATGCCTCATACCGACGATTACGAAACAACGATCGAGAAGACTGCCGATCTTCTTAAAAATGCGATCAAACGACAGATTGTATCCGATGTTCCAATCTGTACCTTCCTGTCAGGAGGTATCGATTCCTCGATCGTAAGTGCTGTCTGTGCAAATGAATTAAAAGAACGCGGACAGGTGCTTGATACCTATTCCTTTGACTTTACAGATAATGCACGTTATTTCAAATCAAATGCCTTTCAGCCGGAACAGGATCGTCCTTATGTCGATCAGATGGTATCCTATCTAGGAACCTCCCATCACTACTTAACCTGTAATATGGAGGAACTTGCCGATCTTCTCTATGACTCGGTTCTGTCGAGAGATCAACCAACTATGGCAGATGTCGACTCTTCGTTATTGTATTTCTGTAAACGGGTGTCCGAACACAATAAGGTTGTTTTGACCGGCGAATGTGCAGACGAGATATTCGGTGGTTATCCATGGTTCTACCGGGAAGATCTGCTTGCATCCGATACATTTCCATGGATGATCGATCTCACACCGAGAAAGCAGCTGTTAGATCCGGAGTTTGCAGATGCCTTACAGATGGATGACTATGTGAAAAATCTTTACCACCAGATCATCTCGGAGATTCCGGTTCTGCCGGAAGAATCAGATATCGAGAAATCCCGCCGCCGGATCGGCTATATGAACATCCGGATGTTTATGCAGACCCTGCTTGACCGTATGGATCGTACCAGTATGTATAATGGTCTGGAAGCCAGAGTACCATTTGCGGATATTCATCTTCTGCAATATGTCTTCAATGTTCCGTGGAAATACAAATACAGAAATCAGACCGAAAAAAGTCTGCTCCGCCATGCTGCCGTGAATCTCGTGCCAAATGAGATCCTGTTCCGGAAGAAAAGCCCGTATCCAAAGACATATAACCCGCTTTATGAAACGATCCTTGCCGACCGCTTAAGAGAAGTGATCGATGATCCTGCAAGCCCTGTCAACCGATTTCTGGAAAAAAAAGCAGTTCTGCAGTTTCTGGAATCACCGAAAGATTACGGAAAGCCTTGGTATGGTCAGTTGATGGCAGGTCCACAGATGATGGCGTACTTATTACAGATCAACTACTGGTTGAAAGATACCATATCTCCATCGAATTCTGATCATAACACCCACCAGCCGGTGGGTGTTTATATCTTATATACCAGAACTCCAAAATGCCCGATACTCTATCGCCCCTTTTCCAGCAGATTATTTGTCTTATAAAAACAAACCTCCTATAAAGTAAATAAAGGCTTGTGCCCTGCTGACAATAATATAATGCTCTATATATTACTTCGACATTCATGTAATTTCGTTATGAGACTTGCACTAGCTGTCAGCACCAAGCCCATGTTTGAACCCGTAAGGGTGAGTTTGGGCGATTGCTGACAAACAGGTGTGCGAGTCGAATAGAAATGAAGTGAGTCGAGTAATATATATAGCATTATGCATAGCAGCAAGGGAACAAGCCCTCATTTTTATTTGTCACATAACACCGGCTGGATCTGCTTCCCCTTTAAAGCCTCCTCTATCGTATCCGGTATCATAGACAGTTTTCCGATCAGGGAATTCGGTTTCTTTACAGGATCATCCTGATAAAAAGGAACAAAATAAATATTTTTCATATTCATAAGCATTCCGATATTCTTAAAATTCATTCCCATCGCATCATTTGTCGATATGCTGATGATCAGTGGTTTATTATTCCTGATATGTGCCTTTGCTGCCATCAGCACAGGAGAATCCGTTATACCATTACACAGCTTTGCGAGTGTATTTCCTGTACATGGGGCGATCACCAATACATCCAGATATGCCTTAGGACCGATCGGTTCTGCCTCCTGAATCGTAAATATTCCCTTCTTCCCTGTAATCCTCTGAATGTCTTTTACAAATTCATCACTTTTACCAAATCTGGTGTCGTATGTCGCCGAACGATCAGAAAAGATCGGATACACCGATATTCCCATTTTCGTCATTTCCTCTATCTCTATCTTTACTTTATCAAAAGTACAAAAAGAACCGGTTATTGCAACGCCGCAATTGCACCCTGATAAACTCATATCTATAATCCTTTCCATGCTATATGAACTCCATAAAATCAATATTCCGGCAGGTAGTCAGGTTTTTATTTAATTAACTCATAAAACAATTACCTTTGCAGAGAAATTTTATGTTTATTATAGATTATGCAGAACATCATGACATGTGACTCAAAAAAGCAGATACCCCAGAACCGCCTCTCCAAGGATCTCGCCCGAAGTCTTCGGTGAATAGCGTCCCGGAATACCCAGACTGTGTCGGTATCTTATCCCTCTTTCATCCAGATAGGAAAAATCTGTTCCACCGGGCATCGATGCGATATCAAGGATCACTATATTTTGTCGGAACTTTGATAATATATCTCGATTTAATACAGGCGCAGGTATGGTATTATAACAAAAATCAAACTGATCAAGCTTATTGTCTGAGCCAAGCTGATCTAACAGAATCGTATGGCAGTCTCCCATCGCCGCCTTAAAACATGCTTCCACACTTCTGGCTGTAACCGTTACCTCAGCACCCATACGAAGGAGCTTCTGTGCAAGCACACGGCCACATCTTCCATATCCGGTGACAAGACATTTGCTGTTCTCAATATTAATATCACTCATCATAAAGCTTTCAGCTATAGCCCCCTCCGCCGTAGCAACTGCGTTCTTTAACGCCACACAATCATCCTTCATATAATCATAATATGGTACACCGGCTGCTGTACAGGCATCTGTCAGCCCGTATGGGAGCACTCCCCCG
>ERZ791624.1076-NODE-1076-length-14163-cov-2.384534_pt1 | contig 14163 bp, 11 predicted proteins | sample MGYA00510058_ERZ791624 | MGnify/ENA primary metagenome ERZ791624 (study PRJEB30046, sample SAMN00715158) | human gut metagenome | study: EMG produced TPA metagenomics assembly of the A metagenome-wide association study of gut microbiota in type 2... | reverse complement strand
AGGCTAAGATTGAGGCAGGTAAGAAGAAGATAGAGTGGGGAAGCCAGATTAGAAGTTATGTCTTCGATGACCGTCGTGTGAAAGACCACCGTACCAACTATCAGACATCGGATGTAGATGGCGTGATGGACGGCAAGATAGATGATTTCATCAAGGCATATCTGATGGAGTTCCCTACGAATGATGAAGAACAATAATAACCTAAAAAATATATAACTATGGGTGGAAATAAAGATTTAAGAAGAGCTAAGCATGAAGCTTATCAGAAGAAACAGGCTGCAAAAGCAGACAAAGTAGTGAAATGGATTTTTGGAGGATTGATCATCTTGGGTATCCTCTGCATGATTTTTACAATGTGGCTTTCAGCTTAAAGTTAGAGGTATAAGAAAATGAGTGGATTGGAGATAGAAAGAAAATTCCTCGTTAAGAAGGGCGACGCTTACAAAAGTGCCGCCTTTTCTTCTAGTCATATCCAGCAGGGATATATTCCTGCCGAGGGGGCTACGGTGCGGGTTCGCACACGGGATGAGAAGGCTTACCTTACCATTAAGGGCAAGTCGGTAAATGGCGGCATGACCCGCTATGAGTTTGAAAAGGAGATAACGATGGACGAGGCGCAGCATCTTCTGCAACTTTGTCAGGGTGGCGTCATCGATAAGCGTCGCTATCTGGTGAAAAGTGGCAGTCATACCTTCGAGGTAGATGAGTTCTATGGCGATAACGAAGGTCTGGTCATGGCAGAGGTGGAGTTGGCTAGCGAGACCGAAGCCTATGAGAAACCTGATTTCATCGGCATGGAGGTAACAGGTGACAAGCGGTTCTACAATTCGCATCTCTTGGGCAATCCTTTCTCGAAGTGGCGTGATACCTTGCCGGCTGAATATCGTTAGAAAATGTATCGAAAAGGTCATTTCTTCGTCCTAAAACGGATTAAATTGCATAAATATTACTAAAATTGTATTTTTGCTTTCAAATAATTCATATATTTCAGAATTATTTTATAATTTTGCACGAAGAAAAATTAAAAAATAAGAAATTAGTAATAGAAAGATAGAAATGACTGATTCAAATAGAGGAAGTTTTGGTAGCAAGATTGGATTGATTCTTGCTACAGCAGGTGGCGCCGTAGGTTTGGGTAACGTATGGCGCTTCCCTTATATGGCTGGTCAGGAAGGTGGCGCAGCCTTTATTCTGGTATACATCGGAAGTGTGCTCCTGTTGGGCATTCCATGTATGATTTCTGAGTTTATCATTGGCCGTCATGGTGCCTCTAATACCGCACGCGCCTATACCAAACTCTCTAATGGTACTGCTTGGAAGTGGGTAGGCTATCTTGAGGTGCTTACCGGTTTCCTGATTACGGGCTATTATGCGGTGGTTTCGGGCTGGTGTCTGCAGTATGTCTATGCCAGCATCATGGGCGAACTGCATGGTGACCCAACCTTTGTGGCGAATTACTTCAAGGAGTTTTCTTCTGATCCTGTGCGTCCGGTTATGTGGACGGTAGCGATATTCCTGATTTGTCATTTCGTGATTATTCATGGTGTGCGCGGCGGTATAGAGAGGGCTTCTAAGGTGATGATGCCTCTCCTGTTCATCCTGCTTTTGATCATTGTGGTAGCAGCTTGTCTGTTGCCGGATGCAGGTAAGGGCGTGGAGTTCCTGTTGAAGCCTGATTTCGGAAAGGTAGACAGAAACGTGTTCCTGAATGCCTTGGGTCAGTCGTTCTATTCTATGAGTATCGGTATGGGCTGTATCTGTACCTATGCCTCTTACTTCAGCCGTCAGACCAATCTCTTTAAGAGTGCTTTGCAGATTTCCATCATCGATTTGCTGGTAGCAGTACTGGCTGGTCTGATGATATTCCCTGCAGCCTTCTCTGTAGGGGTATCACCGGATAGTGGTCCTTCGCTCATCTTTATCACTTTGCCGAATGTCTTTAATCAGGCGTTTGCATCGTTACCTGTACTGGGTTGGATTATCTCGCTGCTCTTCTACGTGTTGCTGTCGGTAGCAGCCTTGACCTCGCTGATGTCACTTCATGAGGTGAATACCTCTTTCTTCTACGAGGAGTTGAAGATAGACCGCAAGAAGGGTGCTACCATCGTTACGGTTTCCTGTGCCATCATCGGAGCCTTCTGTTCGCTCTCTTTGGGTGCAACAGATAAGCTTTCGTTCTTCGGAAAGGCGCTGTTCGATTGGTTCGACTTCGTTACGGGTCAGATATTCCTTCCTCTGGCAGGATTCCTTACCTGCCTGTTCCTGGGTTGGTATGTACCTAAGCAGATCGTACAGGATGAGTTTACTAACTGGGGAACCTTGAAGGGCCGTCTCTTCGGTATTTATCTCTTCCTGATTAAGTTCGTTTGTCCTGTCCTCATCTTCCTGGTATTCCTGAACCAGTTTGGTGTCTTCGGATAAAGTATTTGTAATCGGATATAACTATATATAATAAGGTGTAGCATCTCCCGTTTCGTCGGAAAACAACAAACACTACACATTAAAGATTTAGATAATGGAAACAAGAGGAAATTTTGGTAGTAAGTTGGGCGTTATTCTTGCCACAGCCGGCTCGGCAGTCGGTTTGGGTAATGTGTGGCGTTTCCCTTATATGGCAGGTCAGAATGGTGGCGCCGCCTTCATTCTCATCTATTTGGTATGTATCATCCTACTCGGATTGCCTGGCATGATGAGTGAATTCATCATCGGCCGTCATTCTGCATCCAATGCAGCCCGTGCTTATACCAATCTGGGTAAGCATAAGGCTTGGGGTGCTTTGGGCTTGATGGGTATCATCACCTCTATGATTATCCTGGGTTTCTATGCCGTAGTGGCTGGCTGGTGCCTGCAGTATCTCTATGCCAGTATCATGGGCGGTGTTCATGGCGATGCAGAGTATGTGAAGACCTATTTCCAGACCTTTTCAGCCGATCCTATCCGTCCTACCTTATGGGCAGTAGGTTTTATCCTGCTTACCCACATGGTGGTAGTACGCGGTGTGCGCAATGGTATAGAGAAAGCATCCAAGATACTGATGCCTATGCTCTTCTTCCTGTTGATTGTGATTGTGATAGCTTCCTGCTCTCTGCCGGGAGCGATGAAGGGAGTGGAGTTCCTGCTGAAGCCGGATTTCTCTAAGGTAGATGAAAACGTGTTGCTCGAAGCGCTGGGACAGGCGTTCTTCTCTTTGAGCATGGGTACGGCTTGTCTGTGTACTTATGCCTCTTACTTCAACAGACAGACCAATCTCTTGAAGTCGGCTACTCAGATTGTGACCATTGATACAGTAATCGCCGTATTGGCAGGTTTGATGATCTTCCCTGCAGCTTTCTCGGTAGGTGTGCAGCCAGACAGCGGTCCTTCGCTCATCTTCATTACCTTGCCAAACGTATTCCAGGAGGCTTTCGGTAACATGCCGGTTGTCGGTTATGTGATTTCGGTGTTGTTCTATGCTTTGCTTGTATTGGCAGCCCTGACTTCTACCATCTCGATGCACGAGATAGGTACCGCCTTTATTTATGAGGAGGGTAAGATAAGCCGTGCCAAGGGAGCCTGGTTCGAGACCGTCGTTTGCTGCATCATAGCTGTATTCTGTTCGCTCTCTCAGGGTGCCGTACCTGATTTGGGCTTCTTCGGCAAGGATTTCTTGAGCAATTGTGACAACTTTACTGCCCAGCTGCTCATGCCGTTGGGGTCGTTCATCACCTGTCTGTTCCTGGGATGGTATGTGCCAAAGAAGATTGTGCGTGATGAGTTTACCAACTGGGGAACCTTGAAGGGAACTCTCTTCCCTGTTTTCCTGTTCACCATCCGTTTTATCTGTCCAATCTGTATTTTCCTTATCTTCCTGCACCAGTTTGGTGTCATTTAGCAAAACCGGCAAACTTGCAGACAGGCTATCTTGCCCCTAGTAGGCAAGATACGGCTTGATTCTTTCTATTTCGGCAGGTGGAAAGTCTTTGAGGAGACGCAGCTCTTCAGCACTTTTCAGCGGACCATGGATTCTGCGGTAGTTTACGATTTCCTTTGCCTGGTAAAAGTTCAGGTAAGGATGTTTGCGCAATTCGGTTAAACTGAGCTGGTTGACATTCATTTTTCTGATATGTTTTGCATCAATATTCATATAGTGGAGGGCTGTCTCGGGCACGCCTTCTACTTCTTGTATCTGGCTCATGGAAACAAAACCGCCTAACCGCTCTCTGTAACGGATGATGCTTCTGGCATAGTAAGAGCCTATGCCGGGAATTTTCTGCAGTTCGGTCGTATCAGCAGAATTGATGTTGATATACTGACCTTCTTTCAGTTTTCGTGGATAACTGTATTGGATAGTGTCTTTCTTCCTTTCTTCTCTAGTTCTTATAGCCGTCTCTTGATAGCCGTAGTTGTATCTTTCTCTTGGGTAAAAGTTGGCAGCCGGCTGGTAGTCTTTACCAATTCTGATAAAGGGCAGCAGTTTTTCGAATTGCTTCTTGGTTAGTCCGTAAACCCGTGCAAAGTCTCTAGGTGTCCTGAAGATACCTCCTTTATTTCGATATTTGATGATGCTTCTGGCTTGCCATGATTCCAGTCCCAGCCGTTGGAAATCAGATTGGCTTGCCGTATTGGGGTCAAAGGCGAATACTTCGCTCGACTGAAGTCCGTCTTCATAATAGCCTGGATGTTGCCGCGTGGCATGCCTGATGATACTATCGTTATGGGCTTGTTGTTTTTCTGAGGGCATAGTTTCTTTAGAACCTACAATGAAAATCATTGTGGTACTGACAACGAGCAGGGTCAGGATTATGAGTAATGCTCGCCGTTCATGGTAATTGATATAAAAAAAATCCTTTAAAAACTTCATAGGCTTACGGATTTTTAAGCTCTTGTGATACCGAATTTTCGCCGACCATTTTGACCACGACCAAGGCAAATCCTCAGTGTTTACGGCACATCTGACGGCTTTTGGTCGGGATTACTGGACTCGAACCAGCGACCTCATCGTCCCGAACGACGTGCGCTACCAACTGCGCTAAATCCCGATTTCTGCTGCAAAGGTACATTAAATAATGGATAACACCAACAAAAATAGACTTTTTTATCTTTTTTTGAAAGAAATTTCCCGAAAAATTTGCAGGAACCAGAAAAAAGTATTACCTTTGCACCCGCAAATGATAAATCGCGATTTGTGAAAGTTGGTGCCATAGCTCAGTTGGTAGAGCAAAGGACTGAAAATCCTTGTGTCCCCGGTTCGATTCCTGGTGGTACCACTTCTTTATGAGACTGAATCTTCGTAACAGGATTCAGTCTTTTTTTATGCCCTTTTTTATAATACTCCATTTTACACTTGTGCAAACGTTTGCGTATGAAAAATGCGCCAGGATGTTTTATAATAGCTATTTTTTCACTACTTTTGCATTGTAAAATTCAAAAACAAACTAATCTAACAAACATTCGTTAAAATGAAAAAAGCTTATTTATTATTGTTGGCTGGAATGTTGTCTACGGCAGTATTTGCCGGCAGCAAACAGACGGTTAAGATTGATGGTCAGGTCATAGAAAAGACTGTCTCAGAGATTACCTTTGATGGAGACAATGTTGTTCTTCAGTATTCAGATAATACATCTGATCAGGCAGACATGTCGCTCGTAACCCTTTCTTTCACTTATCAAACTACCGGCATCAGCCAGATAGAAGATATTAAGAAAGCATTGCAAGGAAAGGTTTATAACCTTCTGGGCCAGTGTGTAGGTTCTTCCCTCCAGGGTTTGTCTAAGGGTGTTTATATTATTAATGGTAAGAAAGTAATTATCAAATAAAAAAAGGAGGAACGCAAAATGAAGAAAATCGTATTTACTTTGGCACTCCTCCTGATGAGTTTGAGTGCAGCTTTGGCACAGACATGGACATTTAAGATTACCCATGCCGTGGCTCGTAACAGCAAGGTTAACCAGATGTATGTTACCACCAAGTCGGGTGATGTGAAGTATTATAATACTGCAGACTTGACAAGTGTGAAGTTCGAAGGTGACAAGGCAATCATAGCACCTAAATCAGGTTCAGAGAATGATGAGTATGATGCTTCTGTTCAGAAAATCAGTTTCGTTAAGAAAGTAGATCAGGGCGGAAGTGGTGATATTGACAATCCTGCAGGTGTGATTCAGATTTCTGAGGCAAAGGGCTGGCAGGAGTCTGCTTACCTGAAGTGGGCTCCATTCGAGGGCGCTTCTTCTTATAATGTATATGTAGATGACAAGAAGATTGATGCTCAGCTGGTTCGTCAGTATGCTTCTTACTATCGTGCCGATGTCCTCGGTTTGAAGGCTGGTACTTATTCTGTAAAGGTTGTTCCTGTAAATGCTGACGGTAAAGAGATTGCTGGTGCCAATATGCTTCTAACTTGGTAGTAAAGAGCTACAACCGTGAGGGCTTTGCTCATTTCAAGTATGATGGTGTAGGTGCTTATAATAATGATGGTACTTTGAAGGCTGGTGCTAAGGTTCTGTATATTACAGCCAAGACAGCTAAGACCGTTTCTACAACAGTTAATACTGGTAAGCTTGAGACGATTACAGGTCTTCAGTCTATTATTGATGCTTATTCTAAGGGCAAGGATACTACTCCTATTGCCTTCCGTATCATCGGTAAGGTAAATCTTTCTGATTTGGATCACATTTCAAGTTCTGCAGAAGGTTTGCAGGTTAAGGGTAAGGGTGCTCACTCTGTAATGAACATGACTTTCGAAGGAGTCGGTGATGATGCTACTGTATATGGATTTGGTTTCTTGCTTCGTAATACCAAGAGTGTAGAGTTCCGTAACTTTGCTATCATGCGTTGCCTGGATGATGCTATGTCTCTTGATACTGATAACTCTCATGTATGGATTCACAACATGGATCTCTTCTATGGCAAGAAGGGTGGTGCTGCCGACCAGGCTAAGGGTGACGGTACTGTAGACATCAAGGGCGATTCTAAGTATGTTACTGTAGCATACAACCGCTTCTGGGATAATGGTAAGGCTTCTATGTGTGGTATGAAGAGTGAGACTGGTGAAAACTGGATTACTTATCATCACAACTGGTTCGACCATTCAGACTCTCGTATGGCTCGTATTCGTACTATGAGTGTTCACATGTACAACAACTACTATCAGCACAATGATGTTTATGGTATTGGTGCGACAATGGGCTCAAGTGTGTTCATGGAGTCTAACTACTTTGATGCAACCAAGCGTCCTATCATGAGTTCTCTGCAGGGTACTGATGCTATGGGTGATGGTACTTTCTCTGGTGAGAAAGGTGGCTTGATTAAGGCATACGGCAATGTATTTGCCAACAAGCCAGAAAACTTCAGCTATATCCCATACTCAGAAAACAATACAAGCTTCGATGCCTACGAGGTTTCTGATCCAAGTGAGCAGGTTCCTGCAAGTGTAAAGACTTTGGTAGGTGGTACTTCTTATGATAACTTCGACACCAACTCAAGCCTCATGTATGCATACGCTGCAGATAAGGCGGAAGATGTTCCTTCTATTGTAGAAGGTTTCTATGGTGCAGGTCGTTTGAATCATGGTGACATTGATTTCGTTATTCCTGATGAAACAGTCGTAACAAATGGTCACCAGCAGCCATGGCCTGCTTTGGCAAGCATTCTTGACGCTTATACTTCTGGTGTTGTTAAGGTGTTCGGTGAGAGCAATGCTTCTGGCGAAGGTGGCGAGACTGGTGGTTCTACTGGTAGTACAGAAGGTGGCAGTACTAAACTTGTACCTGTTAAAGACTAAAGGTATAGAACTGATTTAAAGATTCCTGTCTCTTTAATGACAAAACGGACAAAAGCTAGATAAAGATTTGCTTTTGTCCGTTTTTTCTTTATTTTTGTCTTAAATCTATCTGCTGTTTTTTTCTCTTTTCTCTACTTTTGCAACCGAAAACAATTTTAAACGTAATCGCATTTAAACGTAAAACGTAACCTAAAAGTAAAACAATGAAAGCAATCCAGAATTTAGCAAAGAGAAGTTTGCTTCTCGTGGCATTGTTCGTCATCGGATGTCTGCAACTCATGGCGCAGACAAGAACCATCAAAGGTGAGGTGACTGATGCGCAGAATGGTGAGGCTCTGATTGGCGCCACTGTCATGGTGGAAGGCGAAAAGGGCGGTACAGTTACTGATTTTGACGGTAACTTCAGTCTTCAGGTATCTTCTTCAGCCAAGAAGATCAAGGTATCTTATATCGGTTATATTGATAAGATACTTTCTATCTCTGACAATATGAAGGTGAAACTCGAATCTGACAGCAAGGCGCTGGCTGATGTCGTGGTCATCGGATATGGTACGGCAAGAAAGAGTGACCTGACTGGTTCCGTAGCTACCGTGAAATCGAAGGACTTTAATAAAGGTCTCGTTTCTTCTCCAGAACAGTTGATCAACGGTAAGGTTTCGGGTGTACAGATTATGTCCAACAGTGGTTCTGCCTCTGCCGGTAGTACCATCCGTGTGCGTGGTGGTGCATCTCTTAATGCCAGCAACGACCCTCTTATCGTGCTCGATGGTGTGCCATTGGAGCAGGGTGGTATCTCTGGTAACAGCAGCAACTTCCTCAGCATGATCAATCCTTCTGATATCGAGAGCATGACTGTATTGAAGGATGCTTCTTCTACAGCCATCTATGGTTCCCGTGCATCTAACGGTGTCATCATCATTACCACCAAGAAGGGACAGCAGGGGGCTGTAAAGGTGAACTTCAATACCACCAACAGTTTGCAGACCCGTGCGCAGATGGTAGATATGCTGAGCCGTGATGAATTCGTGAATGTCATCAACCAGTTTGGTACAGATAACCAAAAGTCATTGCTCGGTACTGCCAATACCGATTGGAACGATGAGGTTTACCGTACTGCCTTCGGTACAGATAATAACCTCAGCGTGAGCGGCAGCATCGACAAGTGGTTGCCATTCCGCGTGTCTGTAGGCTATTACAACCAGAGCGGTCTGGTTCGCAAGGACAATGTAGAGCGCTGGACAGGTAACGTGGTATTGACTCCTAGTTTCTTCCAGGATCACCTGAAGTTGACCATCAATGCCAAGGGAACCCTCAATAACAACTCATTCAATAATGGTGGTGCCGTTTGGGCAGCAGCCACATTCAACCCAACCATCCCGGTTTATTCCGGTAACGACAAGTATGGTGGCTATAATGAGGCACTCGATGCTGATGGTGTTCCAGTGAATGCCGGTGTAAGAAACCCTCGCGGTCTGGTGGATCTGTATGATTCAAAGAGTAAGGTAAGCCGCTTCATCGGTTCTATGGATGTAGATTACAAGGTTCATTTCCTGCCAGACCTCAAGCTCCATGCTACCGTGGGTGCTGACTATGCCAAGGGCGACGGAACCGTTTATGTTCCTGCCTACGCAGCACAGAGCTACAACAAGGATGAATCTTTGGGCGGTAGCGATTACAAGTATGGTCCTCAGAAGAACGAGAACCGCTTGCTTACCCTCTATGCCAACTATGCAAAGTATTTCGAAGATATCAAGAGTAATGTAGATCTGACAGCCGGTTACGATTACCAGTACTGGAAGAGTACTACACCTCTTTATTATACCAAAAGTGCGGCAGGCACGAACCTGTCAACCGTAAAGGCATCAGATTACCGTCATGTAATGTTGTCATATTACGGACGTATCAACTATTCATTCGATGGAAAGTATCTCCTGACGGCTACCGTTCGTCGAGACGCATCTTCCCGTTTCTCTAAGGATACCCGTTGGGGTACTTTCCCATCTGTTGCTTTGGGCTGGACTTTGACAGAAGAGCCTTGGTTGAAGAACCAGAAGGTACTTTCTAACTTGAAACTCCGTGCCAGCTATGGTGTTACCGGTCAGCAGGAAGGTATCGGCAACTACAACTATCTGCCGGTTTATACCTACAGTGTGACAGGTGCCGAAGCATTCATCAACGGACAGTATATCAATACTTACCGTCCTGAGGCATACGTATCAGACTTGAAGTGGGAGACTACAACCTCCTGGAACTTCGGTCTTGATTTCGGATTCCTGAATGGCCGTATCGGTGGTGCCATCGATTTCTATACCCGTAAGACCAAGGACCTGTTGGCATCAGTACCAACAGCAGCAGGTACCAACTTCTCAAAGACTATCCTTACCAACGTAGGTAATGTAGACAGCAAGGGTATCGAGATTTCTCTGAATGCAACCCCTATCCAGACCAAGGACTGGGAGTGGAATCTGAGCTACAACTTTACCTGGCAGAACATGAAAGTGAAGAACCTTTCATTGACAAAGGGTGGAAGCCAGACCAACGTGAAGGTAGGTCCATCTATCGATGCTTACCAGTTCCAGGTACTCTCCGAGGGATATGAGCCATACATGTTCTATGTATACCATCAGCTCTACGACTCTAAGACAGGCAAGCCAATCGAGGGTGCTTATGCCGATCTCAACAACGATGGCGAAATCAATGAGTCAGATCTCTACCGCTATCATTCTCCAGCCCCTAAGTACATCATGGGCTTGAGCACATCCCTGAGATACAAGCAGCTGACACTCGGTATGAGTTTCCGTGCCAACATCGACAACTATGTATACAACGGCATGGGTATGAGTACAGGTGCTTTCGAGACAGTAAGCTACAACAACTCACAGCTCAACAACCTCAATACCAGCTTCCTGAAGACAGGTTTCAAGACCCGTCAGTATCTCTCTGATTACTACGTAGAGAATGCTTCGTTCCTGAAACTCGACAACCTGAGTTTGAGTTACAATGTAGGCAAAATCAACAAGTGGGCTTCGCTCACCGTATCTGCAATGGTACAGAATGTATTCACCATTACCGGTTACTCAGGTACAGATCCTGAGGTGCCAAACGGAATGGACAACTCATTCTATCCACGTCCTCGCACTTACTCAGTAAGCCTCGGACTGCAATTTTAGGGAAGAGTGAAGAACGAAGAGTGAAGAATTCAATATTCTTTACTAATCATAAAGTTCAAAGCTCAAAGTTCAACGTTCAAAGTAGAAATAACAATGAAACTTAAGAATATATTATATAGTATGATGATGGGAACAGCGGTGCTGACAGGCACAACCAGCTGTGTTTCCGATCTCGACCAATATCCTCATACAGAGACAACCTCTAAGGATGTTTATACCTCGCTTGCCAATTATGAGGCTGTGCTGGGTAAGATTTATGCTGCCATGGTAACCAGTGGTCAGGGCAAGGGCGGCGATAATAAGGATATGGAATCCGTATTGAACAATGGTAGTGGTTTCGATTACATGCGTATGTTTATCAATATGCAGGAGTGTGGTACCGATGAATTTGCCTCTACCTGGCTGACTGGTGAGCAGACTACGGGGCTTACCTATCTCTCTTGGGATGCCAACGATGCCTGGGTATCAGATATGTATTATCGCATCTATTACAACATAGCCCTCTGCAACGAGTTCCTGCGCAATGCCAACAGTGCCAGTTTCTCGGGTGCTGATGCTGAGAAGATGAAGGAGTATAAGGCAGAAGTCCGCTTCATGCGTGCTCTGTTCTATTACCATGCCCTCGATTTCTATCGCAACATTCCGATGGTGACAGAGAATGACCCTGTGGGTAGCTTTATCCCTCCTCATTATACTCCACAGCAGACATTCGATTATATTGAGAGCGAGTTGAAGGATTGTGTAGGCGATATGCTTCCGGCATCCACCTGTCCTTACGGTCAGGCTTCTCAGGGCGCTGCCTATACCTTGCTTGCCAAGCTTTATCTGAACAGCGAGGTTTATACCGGCGTTGCCAAGTATGCCGAGTGCAAGGAGGCTTGCGAGAAGGTGATGGGTATGGGATATTCTCTGGAGTCTGATTACAGCAAGCTCTTCAATGCAGATAACGACAAGCGTACCAACGAGATTATCTTTGCCTTGCCGGTAAGTGCAGAGCATACTGTAAGCTGGGGTTCATCTACTTATCTGGTTTGTGGACAGGTAAGTATGTCGAATGCCAACCAGAATGTAGCCGATTATGGTGTTACTGCCGGCTGGAGTGAGTTCCGTCTCCGTCCTGAGTTCGTGGATAAGTTTTCTCAGACCGATATTGATGGCAATGGCGACAAGCGTTGCAAGTTCTTCACCAATGGTCAGAGCAAGGATGTAACCAGCATGGCAGATGAAGCCACCGGCTATCTCTCAGAGAAGTGGAGCAACCTGAAGGATGATAAAACCACTGCATCTAATACTGCTGATGCAGGTGTAGAAACCGATTTCCCTCTCTTCCGTTTGGCAGATGTCTATCTGATGTATGCCGAGTGTGTGGTTCGTACTGGTGGTGACTGGGATAACTGGGCTGGTGGTAGTGATGCTACAGATCCAACCGTGATTGCTTCCCGCAAGCAGGGTGCTATCTATTGGATTAACCAGCTTCGTGAACGCTCTAATGCTTCTGATGTATGGGCAAGCAACTTTGCCAACGATGATGAGTTCCTCCAATTCATTCTCGATGAGCGTGCCCGTGAACTCTATCATGAAGGTTATCGCCGTACCGACCTGATTCGCTATGGTCAGTTTACTACTAATAAGTACATCTGGCAGTGGAAGGGTGGCACCCACGATGGACAGGCTGTTGACAGCAAGTACAACATCTATCCAATCCCTAACACCGAGCTTACCGCAAATCCAAATCTTCATAACGACAACTATTAATAGGATAAAAGAATGAAAAAGATATTTAGAAACCTGATGATGCTTCTCTGCGCACTCACCGCCCTGGTGAGTTGCGACGAGAGTGGCGACAAGATAGATCTGGATGGCTTCAAGGCATCCGATCTGATGGCATCGGCATCCGATGTGAAGCTGTCTGTAGATAACAGTAAGGACGTTGTCCTCTCGTTGGCTTGGCAGAATCCTACCTTGCTTTCGAGCGACGAGACCAAGCCTGCGGGCAGTGGAGTGCTTAAAACTTATCTGCAGGTATCAGCCTCAGAGAACTTTACTTCAGAAAAGGAATACACCGTAACCGACCTTTCCAAGGCTTTCACCGGTGCAGACCTCAATGCTGCAGCCAAGGATCTCGGCTTGTCTCCTGATGTGAGTTCACCTCTCTATTTCCGTATCAAGAGTCAGATGGGTAACAATCTTAATGCCGCTTCCAGCAATGTCTGCCAGGTAAAGGTTACTCCATACCTCATTGATATGAGCTACATCAATATCTTGGATAAGGATACTAAGGAACAAACCCTTACCTATCTCTATTCTCCTAATTCTGATGGAGTTTATTCCGGCTATATGAATGCTTCTTCTTGGCTCAACTTCTGGGGTAAGGAAAACGATGGTACCATTTGGGGTAATGTAGGACAGGATGGTCATGTGTACGAAATGGATAATACCGAGTCTGCATGGAGTTTCTGGTTCCCAGGTCAGGCTGGTATCTATTATGCAGTTATTGATACAAAGGCTAAGGAATTTAAGCCAACTCTCCTCAAATCTTTCCAACTGAATGGTGAAGATATGACCTACGATGCTCCTAACTATGCTTGGACCAAGGTCATTACAACTACAGCCGATAATACTCCAGTCAGCATCGTAGCTACAGGCGCTGAGTACAGCAAGGCTACTGGTACAGAAGATGCTGCAGCTGTGGTGAAGACCATGAACTATACCTTGGCTGATGGCAAGATGACAGACTCTGAAAGTGCTGGTAGCGTGATTATTCCTTCAGCTGGTACTTATACCATAACTGTGAAGGTTGGTGAGCACAGTCAATTGGAATATACCATCGTTGAGGGCGACCAGACAACTCCAGAGCCAGAGGCTAGCAATACTCTCTGCATGTTCTCTGAGAATGGTAACACCCTTCTTGCCGTGATGAACAAGGTGAGCGATGGTGTTTATACCTGCAAGTACAAGCCAACTTCCTGGGAGAACTTCTACTTCATCTACGTAGGCGAGAACAAGGACGACAAGAAGACCTGGTATGGTGCCGATGGTGAGCAGTTCAAGTTAACTTCAGGTGATGGTGCCTGGGATATCTGGTTTGGTGATGAGAATGGTGAAACTGAGTTTACGGTTACAGCCAATCTCAATACCATGACATGGAAGTATGAATAGCTTAATGAATATTCTGTGTAACCGATTGCACAGAATATTCATCAAGAGTAAGTTTCCTTATTGTAAACGAATCAT
>ERZ791624.1073-NODE-1073-length-14203-cov-2.553082_pt1 | contig 14203 bp, 18 predicted proteins | sample MGYA00510058_ERZ791624 | MGnify/ENA primary metagenome ERZ791624 (study PRJEB30046, sample SAMN00715158) | human gut metagenome | study: EMG produced TPA metagenomics assembly of the A metagenome-wide association study of gut microbiota in type 2... | reverse complement strand
TCGTTAAGAACAAGCCTTGACACAGTTTAAATTACACCCCCTCAAGAACAGCGATTTCAGCTTCTTCTTGCAGTTCTTTCTAAAATCTTCTATACTGATAGAACGTTTCCAATCTTCTAGCCACGGGTATTGTGCCGTTAGTTCTTTTTCAAATTCTTCAGCATCAATATATTGCCCATTCTCATACTCTTCCTCAATAGCTTCAATCCTAGCCACGGCTTCTTCTTCATTAGCCGGATGCCAGCCAATAGAAGTCGGCTGCTCTTCTTGTAATGTATATCTTTTCTCCTTCATAAGCTCTTTCCTTTATAGTTTTCTTTTGAATTGTCTAATCAGATATCTAGGACTTCTTCTCATATCCCATAAATCTACGAAAATGACGAGGTCGTTGGCTTCGTCGTAGCGATAGATAATCTTCCAATTCTCCTTGATAATCGCACTATGGTAAGGGCGGTGGAATCGCTTAAGCAATGGCTCTCTGGGTGAAGAAAGAGGATGTTTGCAAAGTCTGTTTATTATTGCTTGCAAGCTTTCGTCAAATCTTTGAACGCAAAGTCGACCAAAGTTTTGATAACTATAGTCGGTTGTTTCTTTATAAATTTGAAGAAAGCTATTGCGTAGTGTTACTTTAGCCATGTTCGTTCTTCGTTTAGTTTATTGAAAAACTCTTCTACACTATAGCTAATGCCTGTCCTTTCATACTCCGCCTCAATAGCTTCAATCCTAGCCATGGCTTCTTCTTCATTAGCCGGATGCCAGCCAACAGGAATCTTATTCCAGTCAATATCTTCTTCTGCACATTCATCCTCGGGAAGTGCTATGGCGGCATTTCCGTGATAGGCTGGTGCAGGCTCTGCTGCGAAAGCTGCATCTTTCTGCTCTTCTGGCAATGTATATCTTTTCTCTTTCATAAGCTTGCGTATTTTATCTGCTGCAAAAATACGATTATTATCTGAATCATGCAAGAAAAATGGGAGAAATGTTTTTAAAGTATCTTATAATCAAGGTTTTTGCTCTTTATTGGGCTTGGGACGGTTCTACAAAAAAAGTCACAATATCCGGCAGATGGTGCTGAGTATTGTGACTTTACTTTCTTGTTATACAAATCTTTTCTTCATTCTTGCTTCTGTTTCCTGGTCCCACAGATTTCGCAGGATGCACGCTTCTTTACCTTGATGGTGCGGAAGTTCATCGTCTTGGAGTCGAAGGTGAGCAATCGGTCGGTAAGCAGATCGCCTACACCGAGGAAGTACTTCAAAGCCTCTGCTGCCTGGATGGTTCCGAGCATTCCGGCGATGGCACCCAAAACGCCTGCCTGGCTACTGGTAGGAACAGCGCCTGCTGGAGGTGGCTCCTTGAAGAAGCAACGGTAACATGCTGTGCCTGGGAGATGGGTAAAGGTCTGTCCCTGGAATCTTAGGATGCCGCCATGCGAGAATGCCTTGCCCAGTCGCACACAGGCGTCATTGATGAGGAACTTCACCGGGAAGTTATCGGTGCAATCGATGATGAAATCCCATGGCTTGATGATTTCCTCAGCATTGTCTGAGGCGAGGAAGGTATGGTAGGTTGTTACCTCCACATCAGGATTGATGGCAATCATCTTCTCCTTGGCGCTTTCCACCTTAGGGGTGTTCAAGTCCTTGGTCTGGTGGATGACCTGTCGTTGCAGGTTGCTGAGGTCAACCACATCGGCATCCACGATACCGATATGTCCCACGCCAGCCGCAGCGAGGTAGAGGGCAACTGGGGAACCCAATCCTCCGGCACCAATGATGAGCACCTTGGCATTGAGGAGCTTTTCCTGCCCCTCGAGGCCTACATCCTGAAGGAGGATGTGGCGGCTGTATCTTTCTATCTGTTCTTCTGTTAAATCTATCATTTTATAGTACTTTATGTCTTTTTTCTTTAGTAAAAAAATTACTTTGTATAGCAGTTTATGCTCATACAGCAGTATAGAAAAAGGTCGCAAACAATTAACAGCTTGCGACCTTTGATATTCTTTATAAGAACCCGAATTATAATCCCGATTCTGGAAGTATAATTCTCTAATTCTCAAATTCTTGATTTACTCGATAACCACGAGTGCATCCTCTTCGAGCACAGCCTGTCCAGGTTTTACGCAGATAGCTGTAACCTTGCCATCCTTCTCTGCCTCGATGTTGTTCTGCATCTTCATAGCTTCGAGAACGACAACAGTATCACCTGCCTTCACCTCCTGACCAACAGCTACCTCGATGCTGGTGATAGTACCAGGGAGAGGAGCCTTTACAGCATTGGCTGTATTTACGTTGGCAGCTGGAGTAGCCTCAGCATCATCAGATGCTGCAGCTGGCTGACCAAGCACAACCTTCTTCTTCTCTGGCTCAGCCTCCTGTTCCATCTCAACCTTGTAAGCTTCGCCATTCACGTTCACGCTTGCGATGTTACCCTCAACAGCGTCAATCTGAACCTTGTATTCTTTTCCGTCAATTGTATATTTAAACTCTTTCATTTCTATTACATTATGGTTTAGCTGTTAAACTCAAGAACTTGGCGTTCCACATCGTCTGACGTGGCTTGATAGTGATGATGCCAGGCTCCTTGTCGTGTACGTTATTGCCCTGATACTCATAGAGTGCCATGGCAATTGCAGCATAAATATTCTTATCCATTTATTCTAATGTTTAATTATATCATTACATTGGCATACAGCCATGCTTCTTAGCTGGCAAGCTCTGACGCTTGGTAGCGAGCTGAGCCAAACCACGGCAGATGCGGAAACGGGTGTTGCGTGGCTCGATGACATCATCGATGTAACCATACTGAGCTGCCTGATATGGATTAGCAAACTTGTCAGTATACTCCTGCTCCTTCTCAGCCAGGAATGCCTTAACATCCTCGCCAGCTTCCTTCTTAGCCTTAGCTTCCTTACCACAGAGAACGGCAACGGCACCGCTGGCACCCATTACAGCAATCTCTGAAGATGGCCAAGCGAAGTTCAGATCGGCACGCAACTGCTTGCAACCCATCACGATGTGGCTACCACCATAGCTCTTACGCAATGTGATAGTAATCTTTGGCACGGTAGCCTCGCCGTAAGCGTAGAGCAACTGTGCACCGTGGAGGATGACAGCGTTGTACTCCTGACCTGTACCTGGCAAGAATCCTGGTACGTCTACGAGAGATACGATAGGAATATTGAAGGCATCGCAGAAACGAACGAAGCGTGCTGCCTTGCGGCTAGCGTTTACATCGAGTACACCTGCGTAAGCTGATGGCTGGTTGGCTACGATACCAACGCTCTGACCATTGAAGCGGGCGAAACCAGTGATGATGTTCTTGGCGAACTTAGGCTGAACCTCGAAGAACTCACCGTTATCGGTTACAGCACCAATCACCTTATACATATCGTAAGCCTGGTTTGGATCGTCTGGGATAATCTCGTTCAGAGTATCGTCCATACGGTCGATTGGGTCTGTGCACTCAACGCGTGGAGCTTCTTCTGTATTGTTGCTAGGGATGTAAGAGAGCAGGCTCTTGATCATCTCGATAGCCTCTTCCTCAGTCTTAGCAGCGAAGTGGGTTACACCACTCTTGGTTGCATGAACAGATGCACCACCGAGGTGCTCTGCATCGATGTCCTCACCGGTTACGGTCTTTACTACCTTAGGACCAGTCAGGAACATGTAAGAAGTCTGCTCCTTCATGATGATGAAGTCGGTCAAACCTGGAGAGTAAACGGCACCACCGGCGCAAGGGCCCATGATAGCAGAAATCTGTGGGATGACACCAGAAGCGAGGATGTTGCGCTCGAAGATCTCACCGTAACCAGCGAGGGCGCAGATACCTTCCTGAATGCGGGCACCACCTGAGTCGTTCATGCAGATAACAGGTGCCCCCATAGTCATAGCCATATCCATTACCTTGCAGATTTTCTGTGCCATAGTCTCAGAGAGTGAACCACCATTTACGGTGAAGTCCTGAGCATATACGTAAACCAGACGGCCGGCTACAGTAGCGCTACCAGCTACTACACCATCACCGAGGTACTGCTTCTTCTCCATGCCAAAGTTAGTGCAACGATGCAACTTGAACATATCATACTCCTCGAAACTGCCAGCATCTACCAACATTTCGATACGCTCACGAGCGGTATATTTGCCACGTGCATGCTGCTTCTCGATGGCCTTCTCGCCACCGCCAAGACGAGCCTGTTCGCGCTTAGCGATCAGCTCCTTAATCTTTTCTACTTGTTTGCTCATAATTGATTATTATGTATTATTTCTTTATTCTTTATAGAATGGTTTCTTGAATCCATGGGATGAGCGGACGAACAATCATCGCATAATTCGGGCGCAAAGATACGAAAAAAACCGCAGATAGCGAACTATCTACGGTTAAATATTTAGAATAATGTAAAAAATCACTATTATTTGGTTCTAAAATTCCAAAAGAATACGGGCATTGAGCTGTCTGCCGGTAAGATAATTAGGTACGGCGTATTGTTGGCTGGTTACATCTGTCACCCAGTAATAGCTGTTTACGTTGTCTATGCCGAAGAGGTTGAGACAATCTACCCCCAGCATCACATTCTTCAGGAAGGTCTTCTTCTCACGGCGGCTGTTGTCGAGCAACTGATAGCTCATACCGATATCTGCACGGCGATAGGCGGTGGCACGGAAACTGTTGGTCTCCAGCTCTCTGTGGGGTGCTGCAAAAGGAAGGCCATCGGCAAAGGCGAGTTTCAAAGACATGCGCCATTTCTTGCTGCCAGGGAAATAATCGGTGAAGAAGAGGTTTACGGCATAGCGCTGGTCGGTAGGCAAAGGGATGCTCTTGCCACCCAGTTTCATCTTTGTATCCATGAGCGAAAGACTGAGCCAGGAATCTGTACCCGGAACAAATTCTCCGTAGAGTTTGAAATCGAGTCCTGCCGCATGACCGCTGCATTCGTTCTGTCCGTAATAAACAACCTTCACGTTGCTAACCGAATAAGGAACCAGATTGCTCAAAGCCTTGTAATAGGCTTCGGCAGAGAATTTATAGCGTTGGTCTCCTAGCTTGAACCTATAGTCGTAGCCGGCGATAAAGTGGATGCTTCGCTGACTCTTGATTTTCTCGTTCAGCGATGCGATGGTTATGCCGTTCACCGTAGATGTATCTCTCAATTCCTTGAAGAATGGAGCCTGATAATACAGACCTGCCGCAAAACGGAGTGTTGTATTCTCGTGGTTGGCTGGTATGATGGCGAGCGACAGACGAGGACTCACGATGGTTTCTCTGTTGAAGTTCCAATGACTCATTCTGATACCATAGTTCAGAGTGTAATGTGTCTGTCTGTTCCCGGTACTGTCGGCTGTTCCTCCCGAAAAACGGTAGGTGTCCTGGATGTAAGCTTCCATTCGGTTGGCATTCAGTTCGTTGCGAGCCTTCAGTGAATAAACCATATAGAGGTCTTTGCCATTGTGCGGAATACTGTATCCTGCAGAATCGCGCATCTCATATTCTACTGAATTCTCTTCGATATGTTCACGCTTCAGACTTACTGCGGCCTCCATCTGATGTTTCTTCACCTTGTGCTTGAGCATCAGTTTGGCACTCATCACGCGAGCCGTAAGATAGTTTCGGGCATGTTCGAAATAGGTACCTACACCCAGGTTTTCTGAGGTTTCGGTCTCATCGAGCCAATATTGACCCTGAATGTCATATTTCTCCTGTTCCTTGGTGTAGAAAGCGCTGCCCAGAAGCGAGAGACTTGTGTTGGCGGTAAACTGGCGGGTAATGCCGAGTGTACCGAAGTAGGTGAGGAAGCGGTCTTTTTCCTGACCGTCAAAATATACTCTGAAGCTCTTTACGTTTTCCATTGTTCCGAACTTCGTTTCTCGGTCTTCCGGTTCGAAGTTGTAGTGATTATCAGAGATGTAGCCTATGAAGTCAAGCTTCCAGCGTTTGTTGGGCTGGTAACTCAGATATGTCTGATAGTCCAGATAGTTTGGCTTGTATTCGCCTTTGGTTTCCATCGAACCGAGCAGGTAAGAGGTGGTTTTGTAGCGCACGCTATTGAGCCATGAAAGTTTCTGGGTTCCCAGACCGATGTATGCGTCAGCACCCAGCAGACTGGCAGCCAGACTGCCTTCAACCACCGGCTTCTTGCTTTTTGCTTTCAGGGTTTTGTAGGTGATGTCGAGAGCCGAACTCATCTTGTCTCCGTATTTGGCAGCATATCCTCCGGTTGAGAAACCGATTTTATCTACCATATAAGGGTTGATGACGGAGAGGCCTTCCTGCTGTCCGCTGCGAACCAGGAATGGGCGGAAAACTTCTACGTTGTTGATGTATACGGAGTTCTCATCAAAGGCACCGCCACGTACATTATATTGCGAAGAGAGTTCGTTGTGGGTACTCACGCCAGCCTGTTGCTGAATCAGACTTTCCACCCCATTTCCGTTGGCAGATGGCGTCATCTTCATGTCCTTAGTCTTCAGCTCCTGTATCTGGTCCGACTGTATTTTTTCTCCCTTGATATTCACCTCATCGAGGGTGGTGGATGCTTCGCGAAGTACCACCTGCAGGGTTTGTTTTCCTCGCGGTCTTCTCAGCACTTTTGTTTTTGTCTTGAAACCGATATATGAGAATTTGACTACCACGCTGTCTGCAGAATGCAGTTTGAGGCTATAGTCTCCCTTGAGCGAAGTAACGGCAGTCTTTCCCTGGCTAGCCACCGAAACGATGGCAAACTCCAGGGGCTGGTTGTTCTCGTCTACCACTTTGCCGTGAAGGGTAAACTCCTGCGCCATCATCTTTATGGTTGCGATGAGGCATATTGTGAGTATCAATAATCTATTTTTCATACTTTTATTAACGAGAAAAACTGAAAAATATTGTAGATGGTTGCAAGTTTTGATGAATGTCACTGGTTGTAATGCATTTGCGTCAGCCCGATTTGGCAGTCATGACGAGACCATATCTACATCAACCTTTATGATTGATGCAGCAAAGATACATTCTTTTCTGTTTCATAGCTATGCGATTTGTGACAATTGTGTGGATTCGGGAAATAAAGTAGGCGAAAATTATATTTTTATGCCTTCTCCTTCTTGAAATTCGAAGAAATATTTCCGAAGAATAGAAAATTATCTCCGAAGGATAAAATAATATCTCCGATAAATAGGAAAATATCTCCGAAGGATAAAATGATATCTCCGAAAGAGAATTGTCTCCTGATTATATATCCCGGCACAGATTGCTGCAGATGATTTTCTGTTGCATGCAGAACAGAATTTTGGATGTGATTTTTGGGAGGTGAAGGTGAAGGGTGTATTTTTAATCTTTATATTATATTTTTTTTTTTAGGGTTTTCCCGATTTTTGACCCTAGGGTCTTTTTCGGTTTTTACCCTAATCCTTCACGCGTATATATAAAATAAAAAAGAGTTTTCAAACCTTCACCCTTCACCTTTTTGGCGATTCTTTTGATGATCAGAGAGTTACGGGTGAAGGGTGGTGAAGGCACTTCTTTGCTTTCTTTAAACACTTTTTTGCATTTGGGCATTCTAAGGAGAGTTTGGTTGGGAACGGAGAAATATGAACTTGCTTAGGAAAAGAGAAAGGAGATTATAAAAAAGCCCGATAAAAGTCACTTTTATCGGGCTGGAATTGTTATGATTATTTACTTGTTAAATGCATAGAACAAACCATCATTCATAGCCATGCGGACCTGGTATAAACCATTGGCATCTGCTGGGACGTTGATCTTCTCGCCACTTGGCAAGCAAGCCTGGATGCTGCCATCCTCGTTGAAGCTGAAAAGCTCACGGATATCGCCATCCTTGCTGTATGACCAACTCTTGTGCTTCTTGTCGAACACAAAGTATGATTTCTCACCATCTGGGTCGGTAATCTCGTAGCCATTCTTCAATGTCTTGATGGCATACATGCGACCATCCTTACCCATTACGTCCTTAGTAGTTCCTACCTGGCCAATCACCTTGTTGCCTGTCCAGAACTCGATAGAGTTGAGAACGAGAAGGTCTGCAAATGAACATACTGCGTAAGCTGGAGAGATAAGCACGAAGATAATCTCGTTTACAAACTTGTTGTCTGTTGCTCTCTTGTTCCAGTCAAGTACGGAATTGGTCAGACCAAATGAGCCGATGCAAGAACTGAATGTCAAGGCGCCCAATAGGACTGCGATGACAGGTTTAGTTAAATTTTTCTTCATAGTCATAAATTAATTTATATGTTGAGTATCTTTTACTTCGCAGACTCAAACTCGCGCAAGAAACGAGTATCGTTCTCAGAGAAGAGACGAAGGTCGCTCACGCGATATTTCAAGTTGGTGATACGCTCAACACCCATACCGAAGGCATAACCCGTATAGACATTGCTGTCGATACCGCAAGCCTCAAGATCATGAGGGTCAACCATACCGCAACCTAAAATCTCAACCCATCCGGTATGCTTGCAGAAGTTGCAACCCTTACCGCCACAGATGTTGCAGGAGATATCCATCTCGGCACTAGGCTCTGTGAATGGGAAGTAGCTAGGACGGAGACGAATCTTGGTATCTGCACCAAACATCTCACGGGCAAAGGTAAGGAGCACCTGCTTGAGGTCGGTGAAACTTACATTCTTATCTACATAGAGACCTTCTACCTGATGGAAGAAACAGTGAGCGCGGGCGCTGATAGCTTCGTTACGGTAAACGCGGCCTGGGCAGAGCACACGGATAGGTGGCTCATGGGTTTCCATATAGTGAGCCTCGTCGTTAGATGTATGGCTGCGGAGGAGCACATTCTTGGTAACATCGTCAGAGTTGGTCTTCTCTATAAAGAAGGTGTCCTGCATATCGCGGGCTGGGTGGTCGGCAGCAAAGTTGAGCATCGTAAATACGTGCTTGTCGTCATCTACCTCAGGACCCTGGAAAAGGGTAAAGCCCATGCGAGCGAAAATGTCGATAATCTGATTCTTCACTACGGTCAGTGGATGGCGGGTTCCGAGTGCTACAGGGTAGGCGGTACGGGTCAAGTCGATATCATCGCTTGATGCCTCGGCTTCTTCCATCTGCTCCTTCAGTCCGTTGATCTTCTCAAGGGCTGCGTTCTTCAGTTCGTTGATTTTTACACCAACCTCTTTCTTTTGGTCGGCTGGCACTGTGCGGAAGTCGGCCATGAGGGCATTAATCTCGCCCTTCTTGCTCAGATACTTGATTCGAAGCTGTTCTACTTCTTCTGCGTTTTGGGCAGTCAAAGTGCTCACTTCTTTCAAGAGTTCGTCTATTTTTTCTAATAACATATCTATATTTTTATCTTTTTTGACTGCAAAGATAACATTTTTTGCTTAAAAGATGAAATAATTCAAAAGAAAGTTGTACTTTTGCATGGAAAATTTGAGAAATTTAATAGGTTTATGAAAAAACTCTGTTTATTAACGGTGTTAATGGCGGTGCTTACCATCGTTTGTTTCACGTCTGTGGGATGCACAGACAAGAAGCCTGCGCCTGCCATTGATTCGGCTTCATCTGATACGGTAATTGCCGACACCCAAGCGATGGACTCTACAGAACAGCTGATAGAGGAGACTCCGATGCCAAAGGCGGCTGACGAGCTTTTTGATGATTTTGTGTTTAATTTTGCAGCTAACAGAAAGTTGCAGAAAAGTCGTATTGTCTTCCCGTTGCCGGTATATCACGGTAAGAAACTGACCAAGAAGATAGAAAAAAAACATTGGAAGATGGAGCATTTCTTCATGCGTCAGGATTATTACACGCTGATTTTTGATAATCAGAAACAGATGAAACTGATGAAGGATACTACTATCGATCATGTAGTAATAGAAAAGGTGTTCTATAGTAGAAAGACAGTTCAGCAGTTTGTGTTTAATCGCATCAATGGTCAGTGGATGATGACTAGCATCTGCTACAAGCCTATGTATCAGAATAATAATGCCAGTTTCCTGAAGTTTTACGGCCATTTTGCTACTGATACTGCTTTCCAGGCTCGCCACATCCATAATCCGGTGAAGTTTACCGGCCCTGATCCTGATGATGATTTCAGTACGATGACAGGCGATATAGAACCGGAATCATGGCCTGCCTTTGCGCCAGAACTACCTCATGGCATGATTTACAATGTTATCTATGGTCAGAAATATACTGAAAGCAACCAGAAAATCTTCGTGATCCGTGGTATTGCCAATGGTATGGAAACCTCTCTTACTTTCAAAAAAAATGGAGGAAAATGGGAACTGATCAAACTGAATATGTAGCTTTTTAGTTAATAGTAATAGTTTAACCAGATATGAAGGATATTCGTAACTACAGCCTTGTGGCTCATAATACGTTTGGCATTGATGCCAAATGCAGCAGGTTTCTGGAGTATGAATCGGTTGAGGAAGCCCGGCAAATTGTGGGCTTGCTGACAGAGGCAGATCAGCCGCTGCTCATTCTGGGTGGTGGCAGCAATCTCTTGCTTACTGGTGATTATGCAGGTACGGTGCTCCATTCGGCTATTATGGGTATTGAGGTTCTAGACAACAAGACCTTGGCAGCTGCAGAGGCGGATGATGCTTTGTGCAATCCGGATTGGGTATTCCTTTCCTGTGGTAGTGGTGAGGTGTTTGATGATGTGGTAGCTTATGCCGTAGAGCATGGCTATCATGGAGTTGAAAATCTGAGTATTATTCCGGGTGAAGTAGGTGCCAGTGCGGTTCAGAATATTGGTGCCTATGGTGTGGAAGCCAAGGATATTATATATAAGGTGGAAGCGGTTGAGATAGCTACGGGCAGGGTAGTGGTGTTTGATAATGCTGACTGCGAGTATAGTTACCGTCAGAGTAAATTTAAGCATGAGTGGAAGGATAAGTATCTGGTGACGCATGTGATTTACCGTTTGCAGAAGACCTTCCGTCCGGATCTGGATTATGGTAATATCCGTTCTGCGCTCGAGGCTAAGCGTATTGCTGAGCCTACAGCCCAGCAACTTCGTGATGTCATCATAGAAATTAGAGAGGCAAAATTGCCTGATCCTAAGGTGTTGGGTAATGCAGGCAGTTTCTTTATGAATCCTATTGTAGAGAAGGCTAAGTACGAAGAACTGGCTGCTCTTTATCCGGGTATGCCTCATTATACAATCGATGATTCTCATGAAAAGATTCCGGCTGGTTGGATGATTGATCAGTGTGGCTGGAAGGGAAAGACGGGCCGGTGTGCATGATAAGCAGGCACTGGTGCTAGTGAATCGTGGCGGCGCTACGGGCGAGGAAATCGTAAAACTCTGTGAGACCATCCAGGAGGATGTGAAGCAGAAGTTTGGCATAGAGATTCATCCGGAAGTGAATGTGAAGTAACATTGAACTTTGAACATTGAGTTTTGAACTTTATGTTTAGTATATCGTTACTAGATTTGGCTCTTTGGTTTAAGTATAAAGCTCAGTGTTCAAAGTAATATATTCATATAATAAAGTTCAAATTTCAATGTTCAAAGTAATATTGTTAGGTACAGGCACATCGGGCGGTGTGCCTTCATTGGGGTGTAACTGTGAGGTGTGCCGAAGTACGGATCCGCATGATAAAAGATTGCGTAGTGCAGCAATGATAGAAACGGAGAATACCCGTATTCTGATAGATGCCGGACCTGATATCCGACAGCAGTTGTTGCGTGTGCCTTTCAGGAAGATAGATGGCGTCCTGATTACGCATATCCATTACGACCATGTTGGTGGCATAGATGATTTGCGCCCTTTCTGTATCTTTGGTGATATTAATATCTATGGCGATGAAATCGTTACTGCGGGGCTGCCTCATACGATGCCTTACTGCTTTCCGAAGGCTGCAGAAAAGCTATATCCTGGAGCTCCGAAACTTAAATTGCATACCATTCATCCGCATGAGCATTATCAGATAGGTGACATTGAGTTTGTTCCTATTCGTGTGATGCACGATAAGATGCCTATTCTCGGCTATCGGTTTGGTAAGTTTGCCTATATTACTGATATGAAATCTATGGGTGATGAAGAGTATGCTTATTTGGATGGTGTGGAAACACTCGTAATTAACGCACTCAGATTTGAGAAAACACATCACAGCCATCAGCTTGTATCTGATGCTATTGAGGTGTCGCGCAGGATAGGAGCAAAACATACTTATTTTATCCATGTGACTCATCAGATAGGTTTTCACGATGAGGCGAATAAAAGGCTGCCCGAAGGCTTTGAATTTGGCTTCGATGGAATGGAGATATATGTAGAAAATAGATGAACTTTTGTTGGAAAAGGCTTAAAAACAGGTTAGTAAAAGTTAATTAAATTAAAATAATAGATCTTTTGCTAAGAAAAATTTGCGAGTATCATAGATTATTTCTATATTTGCATGTGTGTTTTTCATAGTATTAGATTTAAGGTTAACAAGGTATTGGGGTCGCAGCGGCGACCCTTTTTTGTTTTATCCCCTTTTGGATGACTAAAAAATACCTTTTTTCAAGGCATCTTTCCTTTCCCCAAAACGGTATATGGTTCATCTCTTCCGAGGTTTGAATCTCCGGTAAAGTTTCCAAGCCAACAGTGCACCGTCGAATGCTCCTGCTCCCACCTGCAGCAAACTCTGCAGTCGCTTGCTAGGACTCGCATTGCGTGACAGGATTTCAGGTTTTGTGAAAAGCGAGTTCCATAAAGTCTGAATCTTGGCATCATCGGCATCAATTTCCTTGCGTATCGCCTCTTTTTTGAGTCGGATATCGTTTAAGGAATTATATTCTGTGATTTCTGAATGATTTGTCATGTTGCGAAAAGGAGGTTATTTTTCCATTAAGAGGCTTGCCAGAAATCTGACCAATGGTCTCTCGATCCACTTATGGCGGAAAATTACAAATAATATTAATATAAATAGGTATACTGCAGCAACAATGCAGAATCCGATAGTCAGACTACCTATTAAGTCTGCCAATGCAAAAGCAGCACCAAAGGATAGGTAAATGAGGGTAGCGTAAGTAAGCCCAGGAGTACCACGGTCATGGTAATGACGGTAAGCAGGCGTACCACCTTATCCACAACATCGAGCTTCAGATATTCGCTCTGAAGCCCGATGTAATGTTTAAGCACCTCAATGAGCTGCCCGATAGTTTCTACATTTTTATCGTTAGAGAACATCATGATAGGTGATGATTAAACCTCAGGAGCTGCGTCCTTGATATCGTCAACCAGATCATCAACGTCCTTACGGCTCAACTTGATGTCGTGCTTCTTGCAGAAATCGTCTACTGCACCTGCAATCTTACTACGTGTATCCTCACCCTTCTCAGGAGCGAAAATCAAACCGAGTGCTGTACCGGCGATAGCACCGCCGAGGAAAGCACCAATGTAACCTAATGTTTTCATATGCTATAAATTTTAAACGTTAAACGATTATCTTCTTGTCATTTTCATTTGACAATGCAAATATACTAAATTCTCTTTAAAAAACAAGCCTTTTAGCCTTAATTTTTCATTAAAAATGTTTTAATAGCCTTATTTAACAAACTTTAGGCGGCATATTCTTCGTTTTTCGGGCATTTTTTTGTATTTTCGCAGAGTAAAAAACGCATAACGCGAAATTTATATTGAATGAACAACAATAATAAGCAATAAAACGAATAAGAATTATGAAGAAAATTACAGTATTAAGCATGGGAATGTGCGCAGTTTTGGCGCTCGCAAGTTGTGGTACATCTAAGGAAAGTGCATACAAGAAGGCATATGAGAAGGCTCAGCAGCAGGAACAGCAGGCAGCTCAGGCTCCTGTTGCTCAGGAACCAGTTGTAGCTCCTCTCGAGACTCAGGCTCCTTCTGATGAGCAGACAGAGGTTGATAATGCTACTGTTCGTTCTGAGGATGTTTCTCTCATCTCTGGTTCTGGCTTGTCAAGCTATAGCGTAGTAGTTGGTTCTTTCTCTCTCAAGGCTAACGCTGAGGGATTGGCTAGTACATTGAAGAGCGCTGGCTACGATGCTCAGATCGCCTTGAACACAGAGCGTAACATGTATCGCGTGGTAGCTTCTACATTTGCTGATAAGGCTGCTGCTGTCAAGAGCCGCAATCAGCTTCGCGCTGGTAAGTATCCTGATGCTTGGTTACTCCTTAAGAAGTAATCTGATATTATATAAGGATAAGATATCCGTAGATTAATGCGAATTTTATCTATAGATTACGGTAAAAAACGTACCGGACTGGCTGTGACCGACCCATTGCAC
>ERZ791624.1071-NODE-1071-length-14238-cov-2.636396_pt1 | contig 14238 bp, 16 predicted proteins | sample MGYA00510058_ERZ791624 | MGnify/ENA primary metagenome ERZ791624 (study PRJEB30046, sample SAMN00715158) | human gut metagenome | study: EMG produced TPA metagenomics assembly of the A metagenome-wide association study of gut microbiota in type 2... | reverse complement strand
GATCCTTTTACATAGCTACAATAGCTGTAAAAGGGTCTGCCCTTATTTTTTTGTTTTGGAGGTCAACGAGTATGGATAGAATCTTTATGGACGAATATTACGAGCATCTGAGAGCTGACAATATCGAGGAATTTTCCAAAGAACGGAACGACGAATATGTTGGCAGAGCTGAGGAATACGAAGCAGCGAAGTCTGCATTGCTTGAAGGATTGGGACTTGAGCATTCGTTTGACCATAGCCATGAACTGACTCCGAAAGAAAAAGAAATATGGATGCTGTTCGATAGGGTTTATGTAGCAGAGCTTCTGGCAAGAGACGCTTTTGCCAAGGGTGCTTATATGCTCGGCGCTAAGGATAGAGAGATCATGCTGAAATAAAAAAGATCTGCTTCGGCGGGTCTAAATTACATAGAATCATTGAGTCTGAAAAAACCTTTGAAATTCTTGATAATTCTGGTTGAAAAATTCGTTTTGAAATGATATATTAAACAGACTTAAATAGGTGTCCAAAACACCAGCGCCCCTGTACGAGAATGAATAGGATTTCCTATCATTTCGTATAACGAGAAGTTACATAGTGACATTTACTTGCACTTGCAACGTCCGCCAAAAATCGAAAGCCTTGCTAATTTCGAGCCAATCGGACGGTGTAAAATCCCTATGAAAATGCTTATGAAGCGTGATACCAGATAGGATTTGAAACAGTGAAAAGCCTTGTATTTCCAAGGATTTTCTTGCACTGTGTTGCACTTGGTTTCATCGTATCGGGTCTACTCCTAAGGGGAAGGCCGGGGGTTCGAATCCCTTCTGGCGCACCAGACAATAACGCCGAAAGCCTTTGTTTTCAAGGGTTTTCGGCTTTTTTATTGAGCAGTAAAAGAAAAAACAATCAAGCTTCGCTTGGAGAGGTTTTTCTCTTTTATTGCTGCAAGGGAATCATGGTTCGTGTATTTCGTATCGCTTATATTATACAGTAAAATTAGCAGTTTTGTACAGTAGCCGAATTTTTATGTGATTAGCGGTGTTCCGTACGGTTGGTGTAGAATGACCGCTGTTAGTCCGAATTATTTTTTTCGTACATAGCAATGGCAAACTCAAGCATCTGTTTTCCGGCTGAATCAGAAGCTACTTCCTCAAGCTTTTTTGCAAAATCTTCATCTTCCAGTGAGATTGTCGCTTGGGATTCAGAATCCGATTCATCAGAGCGGATAAGGAATTTTCCAATCGCTTTTGCTGTATCAATTCTTACGCTGTCCTCCGGCGTTTCGTAATAGTCCTGTATCGTCCCTAATTGGCGGTGGGCGGTATCCTTTGCCAAACTTACATAGTCATGCCCGTTAATCGCCAGTTTCTTTGTGATAGAGAAATGTCTTAAGCTGCGCAAGCCGCTTCCCGGGGTCAGATGTACGAATTCTCCACCGTCACCACGGCGAAGTAGCGGCCGTCGTCCATGGTGCGGACCAGAGCGCGGATTTTCTCCGCCGCCTGGGCGGCGGTGAGCTTTTCGTCAAAGGGCACCACCGCGTCAAACACCAGATTGGTGTGGGTAGGACCAGCCACCACCCGGAAGTCGTGGATGGTGATGGCGGGGTCCACCTGCTTCACCAGCTCCGCCACCCGGCTCCGCAGGGGGCCGGTCAGGCCGTCGTCGGTGACCACCGGGTCCATATGGATCACCGCCTGGCAGTTCAGTTGGCGGGACAGGTCCATTTCGATGTTGTCCACCACGTCGTGGATCGTCATGACGCTGCCGGTGGCCGAGACCTCCGCGTGGAGGGAGATCATCACCCGGCCGGGGCCGTAGTCGTGGACCACCAGGTCGTGCAGGCCCAGAATCTCCGGATGGGACAGGACAATGGCCTGAATCCGGTCCACAAATTCCTTTTCCGGCGGCTGGCCCAGCAGAGGGCTGATGGTCTCCCGGGCGGATTTGACCCCGGAGAACAGGATGAAGCCCGCCACCACCAGGCCCACCCAGCCGTCGATGTCCAGGCCGGTCCACCTGGCGATGAGCATGGCCAGCAGCACGGCGGCGGTGGCCGCCGTATCGGACAGGCTGTCGGCGGCGGTGGCCTCCATGGCGGCGGAGCGGATTTTTTTGCCGATCCGCCGGTTATACAGGCACATATACAGCTTCACGCAGATGGACACCGCCAGGATCACCAGGGCGATGACGCTGAAATCCACCGCCGCCGGGTGGAGGATTTTCTCCACCGAGGACTTGGCCAGCTCCACGCCCATCAGCAGAATCAGCCCCGCCACGATCAGGCCCGAGACGTATTCCAGCCGCCCGTGGCCGAAAGGGTGCTGGGGGTCCGGCTTTTTCCCGGCCAGGCGGAAGCCCAGCAGAGTCACCACTGAGGACCCGGCGTCGGACAGGTTGTTGAAGGCGTCGGCGGTGATGGCCACGGAGCCGCTGAGGGTACCGGCGAAGAACTTTCCGGCAAACAGCAGGATGTTCAGGCCGATGCCCACCAGGCCGCACAGCTGGCCATAGGCCCGGCGGACCCGGGGGTCCGTGACGTTATCCCGGTCCCGGATGAACCAGCGGGAGAGAAGTTCCATCATGTCACGCCCTCCCCGGAATGGTCAGGGTCATCTGGCAGCACAGGCGGTCCAGATCCTCGTCGGTGGCGGCGGGCAGACGCAGCTTGCCGCCGCAGTCCTGGCAGCACAGGTCCACGGAGTCCCGGTGGACCTGGATGCCGTAGCGGATGCTGCCGCAGCGGCAGCGGATGCCGCCCCGGGCGGCGATGTCCTTCAGCTCTGACAGCACCTCATACATGATGATGTTGTCGGTGAAGGCCTCCGGGTCCTCCGCCTTCTCCTTGGCGGCCAGGACGGCCAGTTGCTCCATCTGGGCAGACACCTGGTCCTCCTGGCCCACATAGCAGCAGATCTGCCTGGTCTTGGGGCAGGCCAGGCCAATGCCCCGGCCCCGCAGCACCGCGTCGGCGCTGCACTCGGCCTGGTGCGTTTCGCCGCACAGGCCGCAGGGCACCCACAGGCGGAAGCGGGAGCCGTCGGTCTCGATGAGCATGTCGGACTGGCCGCAGGGGCACTCGATATGGGCGGCGGCCGCCGCCAGGGAAAAGGCGCTGCGCCGGGCCATGACCGCCCGTCCGCATTTGGGGCAGATATAGCCGAAGCTCCTGGTTTCTTCCATGATGATCCCTCGCTTTATAGTAGTCTCCTCAGTGTACCACACCCCTGGTTTTCCGTCAACCAACTGCGCCGCCGGATAGCCCGTGCAGGCTGGGTTCATAATAAATGCTGGGGCCAGGCATCCGCCTGGTCCCAGCATTTATTTTATTACAGAAGCTGAAATCATGACGCAAGCCGGTTCCGGAAATAGGGAATTTTCGGCAGCTGCTTCACCAGCAGCACCCCCAGCACCAGGCAGGCGACGGCCTCCCCCAGGCCCACGGTCAGGGCGTTGAGCCCATAGGCCGGCCAGAAGGCGGCGGAAGTGCCTGCCGTCTCATAGGCCAGCACGGCCCCCACCAGCACCATATTGCACACCACCGGCGGCAGGGCCGCGGTCCAGGGACTGCGGCACCGGGCGGTCAGCAGGGCGGCGATCAGGGTGGACAAAGACCCCACCACGATGTCCAGGGCCCCATAGGGGCTGAACACGTTGGCGATCAGGCACCCCACCCCCAGGCCCCAGGCGGTTTCCGGGAACAGGAACGGCAGCAGGCACAGCGCCTCGGAGAAGCGCACCTGGATGGGGCCGAAAGTCAGGCCGAACACCGCCCCCAGCAGGGACAGTGCGGCGTAGGCGGCCGCCGTCATGGCGGCCAGGGTCAGCTTTTGCGTGTTTTTGTGTTTCATGTGGTACCTCCCATGTTTTGTTTAGAGAACGGCCCCGCCGGGCCGAACGAACGCCTTGCGGCGCTTGGACAGGTTGGGTCCCTGTCGCCGGAGAGTATACCACATATCGTTGAAAATGGGAAGAGGAAAATGCCCCGGGACCCATAACAGGCCCCGGGGCAGGATTTTTCAGCAGTAGGTCACCCGCAGACGGGAACAGCGGGTCCGCAGGTCCTCCAGCACCTGGCGCAGGGGTTCGGCATATGCCCGCAGGTCCGGCGGCAGGGCATCCAGGCCCCGAACCACGATGTGGCGGTCATCCGTCACCCAGAACAGGTCCGTCAGACAGTCCCACATGGCATCCCAGTTTTCCCCGTAGTGGGCCGGGAAACCGAAGGCCCGCCGGATGGCGTCCTGCACCATCCCCCAGTCCCGGCAGGACGTCAGGTCCAGAAGAATGCCGCCCTCCGGCATCGGTGTATAGGCGTGAGGATTCACAGAAAGACCTCCCTCTCTAAACAATTTCCACGTATGTCATATAATGATCATAAGTTACAAAAATCAGCCCGTCATTAGAATACAGTATTCGATCTGAACCTCGAAATCCACCTTCATAATTGATATCAGCTTCAAACCAAACCCGCCCTACCGCATCAGGAAGATGCTTATTTCTGTTCTTAAAAACGCCCTTTTTTTATCATTTTTCCTGGTGCGACAATATCTAAATTGGCTAAAATTGGAGACCATCCCCTAAGCCTTGCCTCCTTCTCGCTAATGTAATAATTTGGCAAATGACTAAATGTCTTAAGCCACCAGTCTGCGCCACGCAACCCGAATTTAGAGGCAGTTCCCGCTTTCTTCGCTTCTAGCCATTCTATTTTACACCGACATCTATTATGAAGAGGCGGTTCAATATTTACAGAATGTGCCAAGAATATCTGGCCATGCATTTTTTTGCATCCTATACACCTTCGCAAATCAAAAACAGATTTCCAATACTTGTAGTGTTTACTTTTCATGACCAATTCCTTCTTTCGCAGATATATCCTTGCATATACATCTTTGTAATCTCAAAGATTGACTGCGCGTTGTCCGAAATTGGTCAACAAGAACAACATTTTTTACGCCGCCGGGACGATGACCCGCAGGGCGCCGGTGGTCAGGCCCTGGCTGTCGGTAAGGGCGATGTTGGCGTCGCCCCGGTCATAGCACTGGGCCAGCACCAGCAGGCTCCCCTGGGGCAGCTGAGCCGCCGAGCCGTCGGGATTCAGGCAGGGGACGCCTCCGTCTGCCGCCACGGCGGCCTCATACTCCGAGGCGTGATAGGTCAGCTGATAGTACAGGGGCTGGCCGGTTTTCTGGCTGGTCCACAGGTCCGCGCTGTCCACGGCCTTCACGGTCTCGACAAGCTGCTGCACCGACAGCATGGCCGCCACGGTTTCCGAATCCATGGGCAGAGGCCGGTGCTGGTCCTGGGCGGCGACGGTGAAGCCGCTGCCGCTGCGCTGGACGGATACATGTACATCGGCCCAACTGTTCAGAGAATACGTCTCCTCCTGGAGGGACCAGACCGTCATCTCCAGGGAGGTCAGGCTGCCGGTTTCGGAGTACCGGGCCCGCAGGGTCCGCAGGGCCATGCGGTTGTCGATGGCCCCCACGGCAGCATAGATCTGGTCCAGCAGGGCGTCATAGTCCGTGGGCCGCTGCTCCCGGGGGATGGCCACCCGGGTGCACTCGGACAGGTCCAGGGCCACCCGATAGCACTTCTCCGTGTCGGTGGCCAGGGGGCAGTACACCGCCCCGTCGTCGATGAACCCGATGGAAAGCCCCGACAGCCCCGGCTCCGTGATGGTCTGGCGCTGGGTGGGGTCCTTCAGGTCCACGGCCACCATGCTGCCGCCGTGGACATAGTACAGCTTCCCGGCGATGATGGTCAGGGGCTGGGGATAGCTGCCCATCTCCGCCACCACCTCCTCCGTGCCGTCGTCGTGGCGATAGCTGACGGAATAGGTGGTTCCGTCATCGGACAGGAAGAAGTTATCCACGTTCCACTGCTCCTTCTTCCCGCAGCCGGGCAGCAGGGTCGCCAGCAGCATCAGGGCCAGAAGCCCCGCAGTCAGTCGTTTCATGTCAGTCCACCTTTCCCCGGGCCCGGAGGACGTCGGCGGCGGTGATGGTCATCAGGTCCTCCCGGGTGATCTTTTCCATGGTGGCCAGGCGGTTGTTCTGGGCCACCAGAACGTGCTCGAACAGGTTGCGGACGCCCCGGGCGTTGCCGAAGCTGTCGTCCGCCGATTCCTCGGCGATATAGTCCCGGATCAGGGGCTGGGCCTCCTCCGTCAGCTGATAGCAGCCCTTTTTGCACTGCATCCGGAAGATCTCCACCATCTCGTCGGTGGTATAGTCGTCAAACAGCAGGAAGCGGTTGAACCGGGATTCCAGGCCGGGGTTGGAGTGGATGAACCGGTCCATCAGGTCCGTGTACCCCGCCACGATCACCACCAGGTCGTCCCGGTGGTCCTCCATGGCCTTGAGGATGGTGTCGATGGCCTCCTGGCCGAAGTCGTTTTCGGACCTGCCGTTGAGGGCATAGGCCTCGTCGATGAACAGCACGCCGCCCATAGCCTTATCGATGACCTTCTGGGTCTTGATAGCCGTCTGGCCCACATAGCCCGCCACCAGGCCGCTGCGGTCCACCTCCACCAGCTGGCCCCGGGACAAAATGTCGAGACTCCGGTAGATCCGGGCCATCATCCGGGCCATCATGGTCTTGCCGGTGCCGGGATTGCCGGTGAACACCAGGTGCAGGGACATATCCGTGGTGGGCAGGTCGTGCTGCCGCCGCAGCTGGTATACGGAGGCCATGTTGATCAGGTTATGGACCTCCTCCTTGACGGTTTGCAGACCGATGTAGCCGTCCAGCTCCGCCAGCAGGTCCTTCATGTCCTCCTTGGGCAGAGGCTCCGGGGCTTCCGACGGCTGCTCCGGGCCGCCGGACTTCTTCTCAGGGGCCTTGCCGGGGGTCTTGGGGGCCGCCTTCTCCCCGGGCTTTTCCGCCGGGGACAGGGGCGTGCCCCAGAAATCGCTGTTGACGCTGCGCAGGTTCCGCTCCGTCATGGAGCGGATCACGTCCAGCTGCTGGAGGATGATCTCGTCTTTCTTATCCATTTATCCGCTCTCCTTCAATGTGATAACTTCACATGGCTGATGGTCCGCAGCAGCAGGGCCGACACGAAGCCCGTCAGGGCCCCGGTGAACAGGGACACCGCCAGCAGAAACGGCAGGTATCCCAGCACGGCGGTGTTGCCCAGGGTGATCAGGGCCGCCGCCATCTGGCCGATGTTGTGGCCCGCCGCGCCGCCGATGGACACGCCGTATACCGACAAACCCGGCAGCCGGGACAGCGCCAGCATCACCAGCATGGCCAGCGTTCCCCCCAGCAGGGAAAACAGCAAAGCCGAGGCGTTTCCGGCAAAGAGACTGCCCAGCAGACACCGGGCCGCCAGGATGCACAGGGCCGGAAGGGGCCCCAGCTGATACAGGGCGAACACCGTGACGATGTTGGCCAGGCCCAGCTTCACCCCCGGCAGGGGGATCACCAGCGTCACGGGAAACAGGTTTTCCAGGGTGCTCAGGCCCAGGGCCAGGGCCGTCAGCACCGCGCACAGCGCCAATTGGCGGGTGGTTATCTTCATGGCGTCCCTCCTATCCCAGCACCGCGTCGGGGCCGCTGCCGCCGCCGGACAGCTGCACCACCACCTGCTCCGGCAGGCACACGATGCTCTGCCCGGCCCGGGTGATGACGCCGGTGTGGACGCAGTCCCGGCCCGGGCGTCGCTTTCCGCCACCCGGACCCCGGTTTTGTCCAGGGTGACAGTCAGGTGATAGGTCCCCTCCACGGGGACGGTAAGCTCCTCCGTCAGCCGGTCCAGCCGGACGGTCTGCACCACCTGGCCCCGGTGTAGGATGGTGGCGGTCAGGGGGCCGGAGGACTCCAGGCCGCCATAGTACCACACCGCGGAGAGCACCGCCAGAGCCGCCACCAAGGCGGCCACTGCCCCGTCCCACCAGGTGGGCCGGAGCTTAGGGCTCAATGCACGCATACGCATAGCCGCTGCCCTCAACTTCCGTCAGCCGGTCCGCCAGGCCCGGGGTATACAGGACCCGGCCGTCCTTTGTGATGAGCACCATATCAAAGCCGCCGTTCTGCCGCCAGAAATCCTGGGCGGCCTCCCGGCCCATCACATAAAGAGCCGTGGAATAGGCGTCGGCCATGGTGCCGTTATCCGCCACAATGGTGACGGACAGCAGGTCCCCCTGCACCGGCCAGCCGGTCTTGGGGTCCAGAATATGCTGATACACCGTGCCGTCGGGGCCGGTGAAATACCGCTGATAGCCGCCGGAGGTAACGGCGAAGGCGTCGCTCAGGGACAGCATTGCGGCATAGCCCTCCTGCTCCGGGTGCTGCACCGCCACGCTCCAGGCAGCGCCCCCGGGCTTTGTTCCTCGGGCGTACACGTTGCCCCCCAGGCTCACCAGGGCACTGTCTACCCCGTATTGGGCGAAGATGTCCGCCAGCCGGTCGGAAGCGTAGCCCTTGGCGATGCCGCCCAGGTCCATGGCGCAGCCCGCATCCAGGGTGACGCGGGTACCCTCCAGGGTCACGTGCTCCGTCCCCACCAGGGGAAGCAGGGCGTCAATCTGCTCCTGCTGGGGCACCTGGGGGCTGTCGGTGGTGATGCCCCAAAGGGTCACAAGCGGGGCAACGGTGGGGTCAAAGGCCCCGCCGGTGGCCTGGCTGAGGGTCAGGGCGGCGGAGATCAGGTCCGCCGTCTCCCGGGACACATCGGCGCTGCCCTGGGCGTTCAGGGTATAGATTTCACTTCCCTCCCGGGTCCGGGACAGGGCCCCGTCCAGGCGGTTCAGTTCCTGACCGCAGGCGGCCAGGGCCTCCGATGCCCCGTCGCCGTAGGCTGCCAGGCTCATATAGGTATCCATGGCGAACAGACTCAGCTGTTCCGGCTCCGATTGGACGCCGCAGCCGGAAAGGCACAGCAGAAGCGCCGCCAGCACGGCGCAGCATACACGCTTCATAGCTCCCGCCTGCCTTCCAGGGCACGCATCAGCGTGGCGTCGTCGGCAAATTCCAGGTGACCGCCTACGGGGATGCCGTAAGCCAGGCGGGTGACCTTTACCCCGAAGGGCTTTAAGAGCCTTGCCAAGTACATGGCGGTGGTCTCCCCCTCGGTGTCGGGATTGGTGGCCATGATGACCTCCTGAATGCCGCCCTGGGCCACCCGGTCCACCAGGGACTTGATCTGCAGATCGTCGGGGCCCACGTGGTTCATGGGGGACAGCACCCCGTGGAGCACATGGTACCGGCCGTTATACTCCCGGCTGCGCTCGATGGCCACCACGTCCCGGGGGTCCGCCACCACGCAGATGGTACTCTCGTCCCGCTTGGGCGAGGCGCAGATGGGGCACAGGCCCCCGCTGGTGAGGTTCTGGCACACGGGACACAGGGTCACGCTGCGCTTGGCCTCCAGAATGGCGTCGGCAAAGGCCCGGGCCTGGTCCTGGGACAGGTTCAGCACATGAAAGGCCAGCCGCTGGGCGGACTTGGAGCCGATGCCCGGCAGCCGGGCGAACTGCTCCACCAGATTTTCAAGAGGGGCGGGAAAAAATTCCATAGTATCTTCCTTTTCAAGTGAAATCGGGCCGCATCAGCCCCGAAGCTCCCGGATGCGGGCGGGAATGTCCGCCGCCTTGTACACGGCGGACCCGGCCACCAGGACGTTTGCGCCGCTGGCCACGCAGATCTTGCAGGTACTGGGGTCCACGCCGCCGTCCACCTCCAGCTCGCAGCCGGGGTTCATGGCGTCGATGTACCGGCGGATCTCCTGCACCTTGGGCATCATGTCGGCCATGAACTTCTGGCCGCCGAAGCCCGGCTCCACCGTCATCACCAGGATCATCTCCACCCGGTCAATAAAGGGCAGCACGGCACTGGCAGGGGTCCTGGGCTTCACCACCACGCCGGCCTTTTTGCCCTTGGCGTGGATTTTGTCGATGGCGGCCAGGATGTTCTCCTGGGTGTCGGCCTCCACATGGCAGGTGACGATGTCCGCCCCGGCGTCGCAGAACTGGTCCACATAGCGCACCGGCTCCTGAATCATCAGATGCACGTCCAGGGGCAGGTCCGTCACCGGACGGATGCACTTCACCACCGGGATGCCGATGGAGATATTGGGCACGAACACGCCATCCATCACGTCCACATGGACGTAATCCGCGGTGGAGATGGCCTGAATGTCCCGGGCCAGATACGCAAAGTCCGCAGACAGGATAGAGGGGGAAATTTTGATCATGAGAATCGGTCCTTTCAATCAGCAGGGTGACGGGGCGGCGGCAGACGGCATAGGATGGCTCAAGCGGCCCGGGACCGGAAGCTCTCCGGCCAGTCCGGCGCAGCCCTCCCGCCCCGCAGGAGACGCCGGCCGCCGCTTTTCAGATAGGGGGCCGGCGGTTCGCCGGCCCTCAATTGGGCAAAAGAATACATATACATTATACCAATCCCCCCGGCAGATTGCAACGAGGAAAAGGGCCGATTCCCCGGCCCCGGAGGCCTGCGGCGGAAAAAATCATGTCCATTCTGTGAATTTTGCAAAGAAAGGCTTTACGTTTGCGGCAGATTCCTGTAGAATAAGTGCGTCCTTTTCCGGAAGGACCTCATTTTTTTGCAGAACGAGGCGCTCGTATGAATTTCTTCCAAAAAATTGGCAACTCCCTGGCCCGGTTCATGTATGGGCGCAACGGCGTGGACCAGCTGGGGTTCGTGACCCTCTGGGCGGCCATTATTCTGGACGTGGTCAACCTCTTTGTCCGGAACCAGGTGGCCTACAGCATTCTGTCGGCGGTGGCCATGGTGCTGACCATTTGGATGGTGTTTCGCATGTTTTCCAAGAACCTGTCCAAGCGCCGGGCAGAAAACGCGGCTTATATGAACAAGGTGGTCTATCCCCTGCGGCAGGCCCTGTCCCGCAGCCGGGACAAGGAGCACAAGTATTTCACCTGCCCCAACTGCCGCACGGTGTGCCGGGTACCCCGGGGCAAGGGCCGCATCGTCATCACCTGCCCCAAGTGCGGCGCGGAAATCCACGGCAAAAGCTGACAGCAAGAAAATATCAACTCCCGGCGCGGGTGCCCCGCGCCGGGAGTTTTTTTGCTCTGCCGCTTATCCGATCCACTCCACCCGGCAGGCCTCCCGCAGCATCTCATCGGAGGCCGGTTTGTTCTCGGCATAGGCGTCGGGCCCGGCCTCATAGTCGGCGGTGATGGCCTCCAGCTCCCAGGAAAGCCGGCCATAGCCGTCGGAAACCGTCAGCTTCCCGCCTCTGATGCGGGTGATCCTGTCCCGGGCGTCGGGCCACTCCCCGGTGTCCGGGCCGCTTTCCAGGATCGTCCGGTTCCGGGCCAGGGAGACGATGAGCCAGGCTTCGTATCGGACCGGTGCATAGCCCGCCGACTCCAGCCGCACCGAGTAACCCACGGACGGGTGCTTTTCCTGGACGTCCCGCACCAGCTGGCACACCTCCCGGAAGATCCGGTCCTCGGCCTGCCGGACCTCCGCCGCGCTGACGGTTCCTTCGGCGGGCCGGGATTTTCGGGCCGGTGTCTTGGGGGCGGGCCGGTCCGGGCTGCTCTCCTCCGGCTCCTTTTGGGGCAGGGCCCGCCGGATCAGGCAGTACCCCACCAGGCAGAAAACCACCGACAGCCCCGCCTGCGTCAGGATCGACCGGCGGGTCATGGCCCCCTGCCGGACGGACTTCTCCGGCGCATCGGGGTCATACCGGACGGCCAGGGTCTCCCCAAAGCCGTAGCGCAAGCGCACCCGGTGCAGCTTCCCGGTGTAAACGTTGCCCCGGGCCTCGTACTGGTAGGTGATGTTGTATTCTTTTCCGTTTTCGGCCACGTCGATCACCGTCGCCGTGGTGACCGGCCAGTTCCTTTGCCGCACATAGACGGTGACATTGCTGACCAGGCTATAGACCGTGACGCAGAGAAAGATCACCGCCGCCGCAAACAGCACGGGATTAAAGCCCTTGAACCTCTTCATAGCTCCTCCATTTACTTTGACATCAGGATTTGTAGGTCTTCAGCGGTATATTTCCCGCTTTCTTATTTGCCCCAGTAGCCCACAGATTCCAGAAACGCAAGCACATCGGCCTTATCCTCCTGCGTAGTATACACATAAAGCATCATCCTGCCGCTACGGATCTTTGCTGCGAAATTCGTGGGGCTGTCCACGGCATAGATCTGACGAGCAGCGGTATTGCTCTCCGTCACCTCACCGGTGATTGGGAGGGTCGCAGCAGCATAGATGCGGCGGCAGCCGTCTGCGGAATCCAGCCTACAGAAGTCTAACCGCAAGGAGTCCTCATGCACGGAAACAGAGCGGATCAACATGGACCCGACGCCCCATCTCTGGCGAACGTCCTCCGTGGAGTCCACAGCGGTGTAGCCGGTCGCCACTGCGGCATTGCGGAACTCATCCAAGTCCGCAGCTCCCGACGTAAGGAAAAATTTCACGAAAAGGATAACGGCAACGAACGCAAGAAGCCAAGCCGCAAGTCGGGGAACCCACTGCTTTGCCGGGATCTTTGCAATGGCCGTTGCATCAAACCCTGTGTCGGTTTCCGGAACCGATTCCTTCGGCTCCTCCGTGTGTTTCTTTCGTAGAAGATTGCGAAACAACTCCGGCATCCCAGAGAGAAAAAAGCCCGCCACTGCGATAGCCGTTCCCAAAATCAGAAGTACCACCAGATCACGGGTATTGGGAGAGAGAATCGCCGTGTTCTCTTCCGGCATTTCCGGGTCGTATTTCACGGTAATGGTATCACCGACCAGGCGGGGTGATGACATACGTCCTGTGCTGCCCGTATAGGTTTTCCCGTCCACGACATACTCATATGTCATGATGTAGTAGGTAATGTGGCTGTTATGTAGTGACGAGGAACTGCCTTCTTCGCTGGAGACATCTGTGACCGTGGCCGATGTAGTGATCCAGTCCTTCTGGCGGGATTGATCAACATAGTTGCCGATTCCGTCGACAATCAGGCCGATGCCCACGATTAGCATCACTAAGCCCATGATTCGGAAATAAAGCGAAAATTTTCTATTTTGTTTTCTCCACATTCCTAATTCTTATGCCTCCTTGCTTCGCTCCATCAGCGCCTCCATTTCCCGCTGAAACAGAGCCTTATCATGCAGAATCTTATGCTTCGTACCAGTGGAGCCTGTGCTCCTCCATCAGATGGAAATCACAAAAAATACCATCAGGTTATAGAAAAAGTGCATCCCGGCGCAGATGTAAAAGGCGTTGTCCCGGCGGATTATCTGCCGGACCAGCAGGGCGGCCAGCCGGAAGGCAAAGGCGATGACCACCTGCTTCACGCTGCCGTTCATCGCCCAGTGTACCCCGGCAAACAGCGCGGCCGCAGCCGCCATGCTCCACACGGCTTTCCCTCTGAACAGCCGCATCAGGGTGTCATACAGGTAGTAGTTGAAATACGCCTCCTCAGCCAATGCAACGATCATCTGCACCAGGATGAAGCCGGCGGCATTCTGTATGCCCAGCCGGGGAAACAGCGAAATGTCCTCGAACAGCATGGCGACGCCCGCGAAAACCATCGCCAGCAGGCACCCCAACCCCAGTCCCGTCAGAACCTGCCGGACCACGTTGGCGGCAGTCCGCTTCAGCCTGAAGAGGTCCGTGTCAAAGTCCCAGCGCATATAGGCGGCGCTCAGCCCCAGCACAAGGCCGTTGAAGGCCATGTAAAACAGGTTGGGCAGGTTGGCCGCGCGGCTTGTAAGAAAAAGCGCGGACAGATAGACCAGCAGGAGCACCGCATGGTGCGGCAGGCAGTGTTTTGGCAGTGCTTTCATGTTCCCTTACCTCCGCAGATAGCCGGTCTCCGCCAGAATTTCGTTGATCTCCGTCAGAGAATCCGGCGAACAGGCATAAATCAGCGTGTCACCCCGGAACAGCACCAGATAGTACACGCCGTCCGCCACTATGGTGAACATCTTGCCGCCGCCTGAGAGGGCGGTCTCGTGACTTTCCCGCGCCCTGGGCTCCAGGTCCGGGGCCGTCTCATAGGATATCTGGTTATACACCAGGTCCACCGTTTTATCGTCGGCGTAGCGATAGCATTCCACCCGACTGCCGCCCTTTGCCCCGGCGATGGCCTGGGTGAGCTTGCTCCGGTCGATCCGCCCATAGGTCAGGGATACGTCCGCCGTTTCGTACCCCTTTTCCTGCAGAATCTGCGCAAAATGCACCGGGTCCGGCGTCTCCGTCCGCCCGGAGGCCGCGCCGCTTCCAAAGATATACAGGACCGCCAGAAGGACGCCCACCGGCACGGCG
>ERZ791624.1068-NODE-1068-length-14278-cov-2.344723_pt1 | contig 14278 bp, 10 predicted proteins | sample MGYA00510058_ERZ791624 | MGnify/ENA primary metagenome ERZ791624 (study PRJEB30046, sample SAMN00715158) | human gut metagenome | study: EMG produced TPA metagenomics assembly of the A metagenome-wide association study of gut microbiota in type 2... | reverse complement strand
GTACTCGAATGTTGTCTCATCAGGAGCTACGAAACCACCACGGGCACCCATCTCGATAGAGAGGTTACAGAGGGTAAGACGACCTTCCATAGACATATCCTTCACTACATCGCCACTGTACTCAACGAAGTAACCGGTAGCACCTGAAGTAGTAAGCTGGCTCATCAGATAGAGAGCAACGTCCTTGGCAGTAACACCCTTGCCGAGCTTGCCGTTGATGCTGATACGCATAGACTTTGGCTTGCTCTGGAGAATACATTGTGAAGCCATCACCATCTCGACCTCAGAAGTACCGATACCGAAAGCTACGGCACCCATGGCACCATGGGTAGAAGTATGAGAGTCGCCGCAGACAATAGTCATACCAGGAAGAGAAAGACCCTTCTCTGGACCTACCACGTGGATGATACCATTATCCTTTGTGTTCATGGCAAAGTGAGTAACACCGAAATCAGCGGTATTCTTTGCCAAGGTATCTACCTGCTTCTTTGAGATAGGATCCTCGATTGGTTTATCCTGATCGTGAGTTGGAGTATTGTGGTCAGGCATACAGAAAATCTGGTCTGGACGGAACATCTTGAGTCCGCGTGCTCGCATACCAGCGAATGCCTGAGGTGATGTTACTTCGTGACAGTAGAGACGGTCGATGTAAAGCTGTGTAGGACCGTCCGGAACAATCTGGACAACGTGCTTGTCCCAAATCTTGTCGAATAATGTATTCATAATATCTCTTGTTATATATATGTTTATCTAATCTTAAACTTGTTAATACAATCAATGTAAGCCTCAACAGAAGCCGTAACGATGTCGGTATCTGCACCGAAACCATAATATACATGACCATCGTATTCCACCTGCATGTGAACCTTGCCCACATCATCAGAGCCCTTGTCGATAGCCTGGATGGTGAACTCCTTGAGGTTCATCTCCTTGGTGATGACCTTCTTGAGAGCATTGATAGCAGCATCTACCGGACCATTACCAGATGATGCAGCCTCAAACTTCTGACCTGCAATATCAAGACCTATACTTGCCACGCTCTTCACGCCCTTACCTGTAGTAACCTGCAACCAGTCGAGCTGAACACCATGCTTATCAGCAGAATCAGCACCGGCAAGCATCAAAACATCCTCATCGGTAACTTCCTTCTTCTTATCAGCCAACTGGAGGAACTTCTTGTAAATCTTGTCGAGCTTCTCCTCATCATTAATCTCTACACCATTGACATGGAGACGGTACTTCAATGCAGCACGACCAGAACGGGCTGTCAGAACGATAGCATTGTCATCCAATCCCACATCCTTAGGATCAATGATTTCGTAAGTCTGAACATTCTTCAAGACACCATCCTGATGGATACCGGAAGAATGAGCAAATGCATTGCGACCCACGATAGCCTTGTTTGGCTGAACTGGCATATTCATCAGACTGCTCACCATGCGTGAGGTAGGAATAATCTTGGTGGTATTGATATTGGTATCAATATTGATATGCTTGTGACACTTCAGAATCATGGCAATCTCTTCGAGCGAAGTATTACCTGCACGCTCACCGATACCATTGATGGTAACCTCAACCTGGCGTGCACCATTCAAAACACCCTGCAGGGTATTGGCAGTAGCCATACCGAGATCGTTATGACAGTGGGTAGAAAGGCGTGCCTTGTCAATGCCATCAACATGCTCCATGAGATACTTGATTTTGTCACCATATTCATCAGGCAGACAATAACCTGTAGTATCAGGAATGTTCACTACAGTAGCACCCGCCTTGACAACAGCCTCTACGACACGAGCCAGATACTCATTATCGGTACGGCCTGCATCCTCAGCATAGAACTCAACGTCCTCAACATACTTTTTAGCATACTTGACAGCAGCTACAGCACGTTCGATAATTTCCTCGCGGGTAGAATTGAACTTATACTTGATATGACTGTCGCTGGTACCGATACCGGTATGGATTCTCTTATGCTTGGCATACTGCAAAGCCTCAGCAGCACAATCAATATCTTTTTCTACGGCACGGGTAAGTGCACAAATAGTAGGCCAGGTTACAGCCTTAGAGATTTCTACCACTGAATTGAAGTCGCCCGGACTTGATATTGGAAATCCAGCCTCAATTACATCCACGCCCAACTGCTCCAGTTGCTTTGCCACCTGAATCTTCTCAACTGTGTTCAACTGACATCCAGGAACCTGTTCGCCATCGCGGAGGGTCGTGTCGAAAATGTATAATCTGTCACTCATATCTTTAAAATTTTAAATTTACACCTTATAATATAAGAGCTACACATTCAGAACGCACTACGTTTATATAGCAATCCGTGCAGAAGCATCAGATAAAGTAAAAAGCCTTCCCCCACTCCATAGACGGAAGTGTAGAAAGGCTTTTAATATCTTAAGCGATGAACTATACGCACACCTTATCACTTCCGCCCACAAACTGCAGTCGAAGTCGAATAATAATGCTTGTAATGTTCAACAATGTTGTTCTCATATCTATCTTATTATGTTATATTCTTAAATTCGCATGCAAAGGTAACACTTTTATTTGATACTAGCAAACAATTTATAACTTTTTTAATAGAAATGATAACAAATTCCTATAACCCTATGTTTTTTTCACCCAAAAACGTTAATTCTGCGCAAGAATTTGGCGAAAAAGCCAGTTTTTGAGTGAAAAAATTGACAAACTCTAACCTTAGAAAGGCAGATTCTCTGCAGGCGGCGGTGGTAGCGGACTACCATCCTGCCCTCCGCCATTCATCCTAGAGCCTACAATCTCACCACCTTCTTCGACAGGTGCTGCTGCAGCATCCTGGGGATCCTGGAATCGGGTAAATTCTCCACGGAAGTTCAGGAGAACATCTCCAACAGAGCCCTTACGGTGCTTGGCAATGATAATCTGTGCCATACCATGAAGGTCATTACCCTTTTCATCCTGATAGATGTGATAATATTCCGGGCGGTGAACGAAAAGCACCATATCGGCATCCTGCTCGATGGCACCGGATTCACGGAGGTCACTCAACTGAGGTCGCTTTCCTTCCAAACCCTCACGGTTCTCTACATTACGGGAGAGCTGCGAAAGAGCAAGCACAGGAATATTCAGCTCTTTGGCAATACCTTTGAGCGAACGGGAGATGGTAGATACCTCCTCCTGACGGCTACCAAACTTCATACCATTGGCATTCATCAGCTGGAGATAGTCGATCATCAACAGTTTAACACCCTTTTCCCTTACCAGTCGGCGCGCCTTGGTACGGAGTTCGAAAACTGAAAGACCAGGCGTATCATCAATATAAATAGGTGCACCTGTCAGTTTTCTCAGTTTTTTATCCAACCGTTCCCATTCTGGCTGTTCCAATTGTCCGTTCAGTATTTTTTTACCCGAAATCTCGCAAACATTCGAGATGAGTCGGTTCACCAACTGAACGTTATTCATTTCCAGAGAGAAGAATCCGATAGGCACATCATAATCTACCGCCACATTCTTGGCAATACTCAATGCAAAGGAAGTCTTACCCATGGCAGGACGACCGGCGATAATCACAAGGTCGGACGGTTGCCATCCTGATGTCATATCATCCAACCCACGATAACCCGTAGGAATACCGGTAAGACCACCCGAGTTCTGAGCAGCGCGCTGCAAGATAGCAACGGCCTCCTTTACAACCGGATCAATCTGTGTATAATCCTGCTTCATATTGTTCTGCGAAAGCTGGAAGAGTTCACCTTCAGCTTTCTGCATCAGTTCATCCACATCCACACCTTCTTCATACGCCATCGTCTCGATGTCGCCGGCATAATGAATCAGCTGGCGCTGCATATATTTCTGCGCCAGGATACGGGCATGCGACTCTACATGGGCAGCCGAAGCCATGCCTGCAGAAATATCCATGAGATATTGTGCTCCTCCCACCTTATCCAGTTCGCCAGTCTTGGCTAACTGATCGGCAAGAGTCATGATATCTACAGGCCGTTCCTCCATGTTCATCACCTGGATAGCCTGATATATTCTCTTATGACGCGGGTCATAAAAAGTATCCGGCTTGAGCAACTCCGACACCACCGAAAAGGCATCAGAATCTATCATCAAGGCACCCAGTACCGCCTGCTCCACATTCACAGCCTGCGGCTGCAAATGGGCGTAGGTTGGATCTATCTGTACCTTATTCTTATTTTTATTATTCTCCGCCATCTTTATTATTTTTCCTTTCCTCGGTAACCTTTTTTGTCATAAATTCCAATTCTATAGGTGCTATACCACGCTTATCAAGCCATTCTCCCATCTCGAGCAGTCCATATTCATCCACATCTTCTCTAAAACAGGCAGCGTAATTTGCCGCTTCATCGAAATAGCTGACAGCAACAGCTCCTCCCTCTTTCACCAGAATGCAGAGACCGTAATAGAAGTATTTCATAGACTCCCATCTGTGATCCACTGAGTGAGAAACTTTTTTCATCATTGTAGATAACATCTTCATGAACATCTGCTCAACATGTTCCTGATCTATGTCTTTCAGATCAGCCTGCAACAGCTTTTTCATTTCATCTTCCTGACACTTCTGAATATAAGGTTCAATCAGAGCCATTGCTCTGTCTATGTTCTTATCGCCTTCAGAATCTGTAAAGAGCAAAGAGAAAGCCAGTCTGCATTCTATCTGTTCCTCCTTAGGATGCTGTTCATCTAACAGGAAAGCCAATTGCAACGCCTCATTAAAACGATGAAATTTCAATGAAAGATCTATCTTTTTCAACTGGAGTTTAAACTGCTTATCCTTGTCAGTCTCCAACTTGATTATTTCATCCAAAGTAGAAAATGCATTTTCATCTTCACATTTCTCTTCTATTTTTAACTTCAGCTCATAGGCTGCCTTATATTTTGAGTTTACCTCCAAGATGTCACAGACGTAATCAAGCGCATCGCTATAATTTTTCTCCGAATAGTATGCCAGCGCAAGCATCATTTGCTCTTCTTCTGTATATTGCGACAGATTACGCAAAATCCTGCTGACAAAGGCAAAATCGCCTCTCTTGGCTGAGAAACGGGCCAGCGACAGGCGATACTTGTCATATTCCGGTTTAGCAAACAGTCCCGTTGTCATGAATGGTATTTCCTTCTGCACTTCGAAAGGATTATCAAATGCCTTCCTCATTGGAGAGAGAGTATAGAATCGGTAGAGGTCCTGCACATAGCGATGACGAACCCTAATGGCACGTTTCTTCTTTTTCTCTTCAGAGAGATTCTCTTCATGTTCCATTACCGAATCAAGCAGTGTGACATTTTCTGAATCCTTTGCTTCTGTAGAATCAGTCTCATCCTCTACTGACTCTTCGGTATTCTGCTCTTTTTCCACCTCATCTTCTTCGTCATAAAAAACAGGACCAGACACCATATTTTCCGGGGCAACATCCAATGATTTAATAAATTCCTTAGATGTATTATTCAATGAAAGAATGACGCTATACAGGTCAGTATCACACATAGATGCACCTTTCAGGAGATTATTGACGAAATTGCGATGCTGATTCATCACCCCCCGTACACTCTTGAGCGTAGAATTACGTACATAGAAAGGAACAAACCAGTTATAGAGTGAATGGAAATGACCGAAACACTTCTGATTGGCAAACTGATGATAATACACATCAACTCCAATATCTTCTGAGTTCAACATATAGTTAAAGGCTCCTTGAATAGCCTCTTCCGGATCTTCACCATCTGCAGTAAATTCATCAAGTCCCACCTTACCCCTATCTTTCAGTTTTTCTGCCAAATCTTGGGTAAAAGTGGAGAACATGGTCTTCACTACAGAATGCATCATCTCCTTGCTATCCTTTTTACTAGTAAGGCATAGACGCATCTGACGCTGGAGATCAACGCAGGCGGCCAATAAAACATCATCTGTGACCGTGGCGGCAGCTGCTCGCCAACCGCATCACTTTCAGCCGGATTGGTTATCACGGAGAAAACAAAACCCACAAAGGCGCGTTCACGAACACTACAACTGCCGGCAGACTTAAACAAGCGAAGCAAGAGTCCGATTTTTTCAGGAACCATGAATACAGAGCAAGACAAGGAGACTGCCGAAACTATCATATTGATGGTGTATGGATCTACCAAATCGGAATCAATGATACTACGAATCGCCAAAATGAAATCCTCATTCCAATCATCAGTCACCATAATATAAGAAAACACCATATTGCGATAAGCATTAAGCTGCTCTTGTATCTTTTGTCTTTCCTCGTCTATCTGTTCTTCAGAAAAGCCAACTTTCAGATTAAGCATAGCTTCATCTGTGGCAAATTTCTCAAAGGTTTCCTGTACCTCATCAAAACTTGTCAGTTTCAGGGCTCTTTTGTTAAGTGCAACAAACGTAGGCTCATTTGCCAAAATCCAAGCGTGACGCACTTTACCAAAGAAATTATCAGTATCAAGATCTAAAGTTTGAGCAAGATTATAAAGCTCTCGGTGTTTAAGCTTGCCGTCTATATAATCATGATACAAATCATCATATCTTTTTTCAATTTCCGCAATTCCAGGCTGACACGATTCGAGCCCCACTTCCTGGTCAATTATCTTGCGAATAGCCTCAATTCTGGATATAGTAGTAACATGTTCATGCGAAAACTTTGTCCAGCAAAAATCTTCTCTTTTCATAAGCCGTTTATTTTTGTGCTACAGCCAAATCACGACGTCTTGGTTCCATAGCGTGTTCATATTTAAGTTTTGGAAGATTACTGATGGTTTTAGCATCGGCGCCCGTATATTTTGTGATGATACTTGCATAATGCTGTACCCCACGGCTGTTTATGCTATCAACAGCAATATTATACGCCTTGATAAACTTGGCAACTTGGTCTTTACGGCGCGGCTCTGAAAGTATTTTCTTGCGGAAAGCCACAACACCTAACTGCAAGTTCTTATCTCTGCTGTCAAAGAGTTTTACATGCTGTTCAAGTCGGGCTTTGGTTGCTTGAGGTTCTGGCAGCAACATGGCATCCATCTCGTTGTTAAGCAACATACGCAGACGGATGTTCAAATCGTTGATTTGAACCTTATAAGCATCATATTTAGGCTTACCGCTATCGATTGCTAAAGTAGCCAGATAATCAGTTGCAGAGTAGCGGGTCATTGCCACCATCTTATCTGAAAGTTGTTTCAGTTCGGTTATACGCGAACGCTTATTGGTGATAAACTGCCAATAAAGATTGGTAGAAATAGGGTACGCCAAAGCAGTACCCCGTTTCTCTATATGATGTGCACGAATCAGATCGGTCACGGCTCCCTCTACGCGCTTGCGCTCGATAGCAGTATCACAATCCATTTGTGCAGTATATCTACGCAAATGTACGTCTACACCTTGCTGCTGGAAGATACTGTCATCACATGCCAGAAAGATTGGCAGGCAGTCCATTGTTGGCATCACCGCTATCTTCAGCGCAGCACGGTCTAGGCTATCCAATCTAGCCTTTTCCTTCTTGCTCAAGCGATGACGTTCCGCTTCCGACTTGCCACATCCTGCAAATCCTATAGCCAGCAAGAGCATCAAGGCTGCAAACGTTTTGAACTTATTCATTATCAATCCTTTAATCATTTGTTATTCTACATAGAGAACCAATCCCTTCAAATATTCACCTTCCGGATGATAAATATTGATAGGATGGTCGGCAGGCTGGTGCAACTGGTGCAAGATGCGAACCTTTCTTCCTGCCTGCGCTGCTGCAGTAAACACAGCATTGCGGAACTGATCCTTCGTAACCACCTGAGAGCAACTGAAGGTAAAAAGGATGCCGCCCTTCTTAATACGCTGCAAGCCCTTTACGTTCAGGCGGGTATAGCCCTTCAACGCATTGCGCAAAGCCGCACGGTGCTTGGCAAAAGCTGGAGGATCAAGAACAATCAGATCATACTGCTGGTCATGTTCATCAAGATACTTGAAGGCATCTTCGCAGAATGCTTCATGGCGTGCATCTCCAGGGAAATTGAGCGCAATATTCTCATTGGTCAATTCTATCGCCTTGGCACTGCTGTCTACGGAGTGAACAGCCTTAGCCTCGCCTCTCATCGCATAAACAGAAAAACCGCCGGTATAGCAGAACATGTTGAGCACGCTCTTACCCTTGGCATAATGCTCGAGCAGCGAACGGTTCTCACGCTGATCTACGAAGAAACCCGTTTTCTGACCACGCAACCAGTCGATATGGAATTTCAGTCCATTCTCTACAGCAACATCGTCAGCATCACCTCCCAGTATAAAGCCATTTTCCTGTCTGAGGTCAGCCTTATACGGTAAGGTTGTCTCACTCTTATAGTAGATATTCTCCAGAGCTTCGCCCATCACCTTCTTCAAGGCTTTGGCTATCTCCATGCGGCAAACATGCATACCCACACTATGAGCCTGCATGACAGCAGTAGGACCATAGCAGTCGATAACAAGTCCCGGCAAGTTATCACCCTCACCATGAACCAAGCGATAAGTAGTATTGGATGAATTACCGGCAATACCCAAAGCGAGTCTCATCTTATATGCCGAATCCAATCTGGCACACCAGTACTCCTCATCAATCTCAATATCTCTAAAAGAAAGAACACGTACAGCGATAGAACCGATCTGATAATGACCTATAGCAATGAATTCACCACTACGGGTAAACACTCTCACAATGTCGCCCTCCTCTATGCCCTCATCCATTGTCTGGATAGCACCCGAGAAGATCCATGGATGAAAACGCTTGAGCGATTCTTCCTTACCTTTCTTTAAATATACGCTTTTATACATATTTATATATGAAGTTTCTTACGATTATCAATTTCTATTCCTTACCACCTTATATCATACCCTGAGTTCATCGAGCTCGTAATCGCCTGTAGCAGACAAACGCTTAAATTCCTCATACAGATTAATGCAGCACCAGGCATCTGTAGCTGCATAGAGAGCCTGCGATTCCTTCAAATCGCTAGCCTCCCAATTGCTCAACCGTTGCGCCTTGCTGATTTTCTGGTGAAACAGGTTAGCATACAGTTTCTGCAGACTCATGTCTGCGATACCAAAGTTCTTTGCAACATCCTGCAACTCGATAAAGTAACCAGCCTTAAAAGCAGCTCGCTTATGGAGCTGCAGCAAGTCATCGTGCCAGGAAAGTCCTACTTTTGGCACGGTGGTATCTTCGAGCAAGCGAATGATGGCAGGAGTCATGCCCGTATGATGCAGGCGGAAGAGATAACATGTATCATGTGTACTCACCTGCAACAACGAAACATGGTAAGCCTGACCACGCTTGAATGATGGGCGCGTTTCAGTATCCACGCCCAGTATATAATGGCTAAGTAGGTCATTAACAGCCGCTTCTGTATCTTCAGGCTTGTCAACGACTACGATTTTGCCAGGAAACAAAGCTCTTGGCAAATTCGTGATTGCCGCCTTGTCGAAACTAGTGAAAATAATCTTCATTATACTTTTTATTCTTTACAAGTTGCAAAATTAGAAAAAAAAGATGAGAAAAAGAATTGTTTTCTCAATTATTTTCGCTAATTTTGCAGATAAATTATTCAAAAATATATAAAATGGCTAAAAAAAGAACTGAAAAAAAGACCAAAACTTTTAGCGAAGCTATTGGTTTACAGTATATTTTCAACAATACTATCACCGACTTTTTCATTGGATTAGCCTTGGTAGTTATTGCTGTGGTTATCATCATCGCTATGATCTCCTTTCTCAACACAGGAGCCAATGACCAGAGTTTGCTCGAAAATCTGAAGCCGGGCGAATGGACCAACACGGAAAAACAGTTTCAGAATTACTGCGGATCCTGGGGAGCCATTGTATCCTATTGGCTCATTGTCATCAATTTCGGATTTCCAGCCTTCTTGCTCCCATTCTTTGTCATCATGGTGGGATTGCAGATGATGCATGCCTACAAGCTGAACCTGTGGAAATGGTTCTTCTGCATGATTGTGATCATACTATGGATGTCGGTAACCTTTGCCAAGTTCATCGCACCTATCATGCCAAGCCTCATCTTCAATCCGGGCGGAAAGCACGGACTCTTTGTCGTGCAGAATCTGGAGAACATCATGGGTCCTCCAGGACTTACTGCCATTCTTTTCTTCGTGGCGGTAGCATTCCTCACCTATCTCACCACTGAAACTATTACGGTTATCAGAAAAGCACTCAACCCTATCGATTATATATCAAATAAGGTGAAATTTGAGATTACTAACCATGGAAAGAACAGGAAAGATACGGAAGCTATCGACGAGGTATACGCCAACGCAGCATATGGTCCTGGCACAGAGGATGAGAAAGAAGAATATAAGGAAGAAGAACCTGCCAAAGTCATCGACCTGAATCTGGATCCGGACCAGACTTTCGCAAACCCGGACACACCTTCTACGTCTGTTGAGTCAGAGGCAGACGGACAGGAAGCTACAGGAACAGAAGGTGATACAGACAAAGATGAAACCATCGCTATAGCCAACGGCACGCAGAACGAGAATATGTCACTCATTGCACGTCAGCGCGAACTCCGTACAAAACGGGCTGAACAGGAAGCATTGGAAAAGCAAGCTGCCGAGGCTGCTGCAGCTTCTGAGCATATAGGTATGGACATCTCTGTAGCCACAGCCGACGAGAAGGCTACAGGCAACACCTTGAGCAATGCAGAAGTACTGAATACTCCAATCAATCCGAAGGAGCCGTTCACCAGATATAAATATCCGGTACTCAACCTTCTGAAGAAGTATGAGGATGACGGCGTATCCATCGATGAGGAAGAGCAGCGCGCCAACAAAAACCGCATCATCGAGGTGCTGGGCAACTTTGGCGTACAGATCAAAACCATCCGTGCTACGGTTGGTCCTACCATCACACTCTACGAAATCCAGCCTGCAGAAGGCGTACGTATCTCTAAGATCAAGAATCTGGAAGATGACATCGCCTTGAGTCTGGCAGCTCTCGGCATCCGTATCATCGCTCCTATCCCAGGTAAGGGAACCATCGGTATTGAGGTACCTAACGCAAAGGCGAACATCGTTAGTATGGAAAGTACTTTAAACTCAAAGAAATTCCAGGAAACCAAGATGGAGTTACCTATCGCTTTGGGTAAGACCATTACCAACGAAGTGTTTATGGTTGATTTGGCAAAGATTCCTCACCTGCTTGTTGCGGGTGCTACCGGACAAGGTAAATCTGTAGGTTTGAATGCCATCATCACTTCTTTATTATACAAGAAACATCCAAACGAACTCAAACTGGTTCTCATCGACCCTAAGAAGGTGGAGTTTAGCGTCTACTCCCGTATTGCCAATAAGTTTATGGCTGCGGTTCCTGATGAGGAAGAACCTATCATAACCGACGTAACCAAGGTGGTTAGAACCCTGAACAGTCTGTGTGTACTGATGGATAGCCGTTACGACTTGCTCAAAAAGGCAGGAGCACGTAACATCAAAGAATACAACCAGAAGTATATCAACCACAAGTTGAAGTTGACAGATGGACATGAGTATATGCCATACATCGTGGTGATTATAGATGAGTTCGGTGATCTGATCATGACAGCCGGCAAAGAAGTAGAACTTCCTATTGCCCGTATCGCCCAGCTGGCACGTGCCGTGGGTATCCACATGATTATTGCCACCCAGCGTCCTACAACCAGCATCATCACGGGTAATATCAAGGCTAACTTCCCTGGCCGTATCGCCTTTAAGGTTACATCTGCCATCGACTCAAAGACCATTCTTGACCGTACAGGAGCCAACCAGCTGATTGGTCGTGGTGATATGCTCTATCTCTGCGGCAACGAACCTGTACGTGTACAGTGTGCCTTTGTTGATACACCTGAAATCGAGCGCATCAACGAGTATATCTGCGAACAGCCTGGCCCTATCGAACCTATGGAGTTGCCAGAACCAGCTAATGATGAAGGAAGCGCAGGTGGAAGCGGCAGCATCAGTGCCCGCGAACTGGATCCGTTCTTCGAAGAGGCAGCCCATGCGATTGTTCTTTCACAGCAGGGTTCTACCAGCATGATCCAGCGCCGGTTCAGTATCGGCTATAACCGTGCAGGACGATTAATGGACCAGATGGAAGCTGCAGGCATCGTAGGTGCAGCACAGGGCAGCAAGCCTCGTGAGGTACTGATACAGGATGAAAACCAGCTTAATAATCTGTTAATGGCACTTCGAAACTCTTAATTTTAGTAAATAACTAAGGGTATGAAAGAAGATAATATTGGAAAAGGTTAAATTATTAAACCCTGAAGCCGTGAAAACGTCTAAGAGAGAAAAGACGTTTTTACGGCTTTATGATAGAGTATGAAATTTTAGAAGATAGAAGATATAACATAGAATTTTAAAAGAAAGGAAAAGATAAAAATGAAAAAGATTTTAGCATTGGCTTTCGTTGCAATGATGAGCATCGGAGCCATGGCGCAGACTGCGCAACAGGTACTTGATAAGACCGCTGCCGTTATTGGCAACAAAGGTGGAGCTAGCGCCAACTTCAAGATGAGCAGTTCTAAGTATGGATCAGCAAGCGGCAGTATTGCCATCAAAGGCAACAAGTTTAACGCCCATACCCCGCAAGCCATCGTCTGGTTCAACGGCAAGACCCAGTGGACTTATCTAAAGAAAACCAACGAGGTGAATGTCAGCAACCCTACACAGGCTCAGCAGATGTCCATGAACCCTTATACCTTTATTAATATATATAAGACTGGTTATAAGTCAACGCTCAAGACAGCAGGCAGTAACTATGTAGTACATCTCGTTGCCAATAACCAGAAACGTTCTGTAGCCGAAATGTATATCACCATCAACAAAAAGACACATATTCCATCAGTTGTCAAGATGCGACAGGGCAATACCTGGAGTACCATCACGGTAAGTAACTTCAGAGCCAAGAGCGTTTCTAACAGCACATTCAATTTCAACAGCAAGGAATGTCCAGGAGCTGAAGTCATCGACCTGAGATAATCGCCTGAAATATCGTATAAAGTTTATTTTCAAATAAGATTCCCCGCCACAACACTCCGGTAGCGTGACGGGGAATTACTTTTTCCAAAAGGGTTTTAGTATCAATAATTTCCAAAAGCGAATCATAGGCTCTACCTTTTTGCACAACAAATCTTAAAACAACTATGCAATTGTAAAACATTCAAAAATACTTTGGAATTTTTGCAAAAATATTTGGCGGATACAAAAGAATTGCTTATCTTTGCAACAACAAATTATAAAAACAAGTAATTATGAAGCAGACAGAAGCCTATCAAAGACTCGTGGAGAAAGGTATCCGACCATCACTCCAGCGTATTGCCATCATGGATTGGCTTATCAATCATCCCACTCATCCAACTATCGAGGATGTGTACAAAGGATTAGCTGAAAGTATCCCAACATTGAGCAAGACAACCGTTTACAATACACTCAGAATGTTGAGTGAGCACAATGCGGCTCAGATGATCACAATCGATGAACATCGCGTATGTTATGATGGAAATATTAAAAGCCACGTTCACTTCTATTGCAGAAATTGCGGCAAGGTAATTGACTTTTTCGGCGAACCTGCTCCAACAGTGGAACCAGGAAAGGAAATTGAAGGAAACATCGTATTGGAAGAACAGCTCTACTACAGAGGAATCTGTACAGAATGCGCTAAAAAGGGCGTAAAGTCACCTCTCACAGAGACTGTTCACTAATTCAAAAGACAATAATTATACAACAACATTTAAAACAAAAGCATTATGAAGAAAAAGTTTATTTGCACCGTTTGCGGTTACATTTACGAAGGTACAGAAGCACCTGAGAAGTGCCCTATCTGTAAGGCTCCAGCCAGCAAGTTCAAAGAGATGGAAGATGCAGTAGATGACGATATGACATTTGCTACCGTTCACGTTCTCGGTCAGGCATTTAAGGATAGCGTTAATGAAGACGTTATCAAGGGTTTGAAGGACCATTTCAATGGTGAGTGTGGCGAGGTAGGTATGTATCTTGCTATGGCACGCCAGGCAGATCGTGAAGGCTATCCTGAAATTGCAGAGGCTTACAAACGTTATGCCTATGAGGAGGCTGATCACGCTTCTCGTTTTGCAGAACTTCTCGGTGAGGTTTTGGGTGATACCAAGAGCAATCTCGAGGCTCGTATTGCAGCAGAGAAGGGTGCTTGTGAGGATAAGTTCCGCATTGCCAAGCTTGCTAAGGAGCAGGGTTCAGATGCTATCCACGATACCGTTCATGAGATGGCTAAGGATGAAGCCCGCCACTGTGCATG
>ERZ791624.1067-NODE-1067-length-14280-cov-1.883023_pt1 | contig 14280 bp, 14 predicted proteins | sample MGYA00510058_ERZ791624 | MGnify/ENA primary metagenome ERZ791624 (study PRJEB30046, sample SAMN00715158) | human gut metagenome | study: EMG produced TPA metagenomics assembly of the A metagenome-wide association study of gut microbiota in type 2... | reverse complement strand
GCAATCGTCAGGGAATTTTATATGTTACAAAATTTCATTATCGCAAGGATTTTTCCCTGTGGTTTAATATGAAATCCTACTATCTGTATTTTTTACAGAAATTCCGTTATCAGTTTGCGCAGTATGCGGGATAAATATTTGTTGTTACTGTGTATGAGAGACCGTCAGTGGATTGCACTGCGGTCTTTTTTCTTATATAATGAGGAAACAGGAAAAGCCTGAAACGAAAAAGGAGAGTGAATATGAGATTTCCGGAATTTTTAAAAGAACATGGAACGATCGGATTTGTCGCGCCGTCATTCGGCTGTGCGACAGAACCTTATTATACAGCATTTGCACATGCAAGAGAACGGTTTGGGCAGATGGGATATCATACACAGATGGGCCGAATTGTCTGGTGGGTAAGGGAATCGGGATCAGCAACGACCCGGCATTATGTGGCAAAGAACTGAATGAAAGCTATTGCGGAACCGAAAATGACGTCATTATTTCCTGCGGTGGCGGGGAGCTGATGTGTGAAGTTGTTCCGTATATTGATTTCGCAGGGATTGCGCAGGCGAAGCCAAAGTGGTATATGGGGTTTTCCGATAATACCAATTTTACGTTCTTATCTGCAACGATTGCAGATACGGCCGCCATTTACGGACCGTGCGCAGCCGCGTTTGGAATGGAACCGTGGCATCCGGCCGTGCAGGACGCACTGGATCTGCTCTGCGGAAAGATTACCCGTGTGCATAATTATGATCTGTGGGAGAAAGAATCTGTCAAAGATGAAGAACATCCGCTGGCGCCGTATCATGTGACGGAGCCTGTGGAACTGAAAGTATTTCCACAGGGAGCCGAAAATGTTACAATGGAGGGAAGACTGATCGGCGGATGTATGGATTGTCTGGTAAACCTTCTCGGTACGCGTTTTGATCACGTAAAAGAATTTCAGGAGCGGTATAAAGAGGATGGATTTCTCTGGTTTCTGGAAGCCTGTGATCTGCATGTGATGTCCATCCGCCGTGCCATCTGGCAGATGAAAGAGGCCGGATGGTTTTCGCATGTGAAGGGATTTCTGATCGGCCGGCCAGTGTGTTTCGGAGAAGAAGCATTCGGGATTGATCATTACCGGGCAGTAACCGATCTGCTGGCAGAGTATCAGGTTCCGGTGATCATGGATCTGGACATCGGACACATGGCTCCTATGATGCCGGTTGTTACCGGGGCCATGGCAAAAGCACATGTGCAGGGAAATACATTTGTTCTGGATTATGAATGGAGGTAAAAATGAAAGGTTTGAAAAAATATATGGCAGGTATTCTTGTGGCAGGCATGGTTCTTGGAAGTGCAGCAGTTCCGGCACCGGTGTATGCGACAGAGGCAGAGGATGCACAGGAAGATAACGGGGATGATGTGGAAATTACACTGGACGACAAGCCATATCTGGCGCTCGGAGCGGATCTGACTGCAGACCAGCAGCATACCGTGTTATCTTATATGGGGATCGAAGCGGCGGATTTTGATAAATATGATGTGGTTTATGTGAGCAATGCAGAAGAACATCAGTATCTGGATTCTTATGTTCCGAAAAAACAGATCGGAACGAAAGCGCTTTCTTCCGTGCTGGTTTCCCTGGCAGATTCCGGTAACGGGCTGAAGGTATCCACATACAACATTAATTACTGTACGGCGGGCATGTACAAGAACGCACTTGCCACTGCAGGGGTGGAAGATGCCAATGTGATTGTTGCGGGACCGTTTCCGCTTTCCGGGACGGCAGCACTGGTCGGAACGTTTGAGGCATATGAAAAACTGACCGGAAAGGAACTGGATGAATCGGTTGTGGATGCTGCAATGGATGAACTTGTCACAACCGGAGATCTTGAGCAGAGCATTGACGGCGATTCCAATGATGTGGAGGCGATGATTGCAGATCTGAAAGGGCAGATTGCCAGTGGAAAGATCAAAACGCCGGAGGAGATTGAACAGGCGATTGAAAAACTTGCGGATAAATATGATCTGAAGTTATCGGATGATGACAAGCAGAAACTTCTTGGTCTGATGAAAAAACTGCAGGGACTGGACCTGAACTGGGATTCCATTAAAAATCAGGCATCTGCATGGGCTTCCCAGCTGCAGAATCAGCTTGCGGACAAGAATGTCGGACAGAAGATAGCAGCCTTTTTTGAAAAGCTGTTTGATATGATCCGGAGTCTGTTTCAAAAATAAAAACATAAAATTTGAGTAAAGTGATTGTAAAAACCATGAGAAGTGTTTTATAATAAATCGAAGCATGTAAAAAAAAGAAGAACAAGAAAAGGAAACAGATATGAATGGCATAATGATTGTCCTGACACTTCTGAGTGGTGTTGCACTATTTCTTTATGGAATGTCTCTGATGGGAGACGGACTCAAACGTGTGGCAGGAAACCAACTGGAGCTTGTATTGTATAAGCTCACAAATACACCGATCAAAGGTGTACTTCTTGGAACGATAGTTACAGCGATTATTCAGTCATCTTCCGCAACGACCGTCATGGTTGTCGGATTCGTAAATTCGGGAATGATGAAAGTCGCACAGGCGATTGGAATTATCATGGGAGCAAATATCGGTACGAGTGTTACCGGATGGATTCTTTGTCTTTCCTATATTGATGGATCCAGCGGTATCGCACAGTTGTTGTCCACGGCAACCATTTCTGCCGTTGTTGCGATTATCGGTATTATTTTTAAGATGTTTGTCAAAAAGGCAAACTACAAAAATGTGGGAGATATCATGCTTGGTTTTGCAATCCTCATGGTAGGAATGCAGACGATGAGCGGGGCAGTTTCCCCGTTGAAAGATAACCCGCATTTCGTCAATCTTCTCACAAAGTTTGAAAATCCGTTTATGGGAATTATTGTGGGAATTGCGTTTACTGCAGTTTTACAGAGTGCTTCCGCATCCGTTGGTATTCTGCAGGCATTGTCCGTGACCGGAAGTATCAGTTTTGCGGCAGCACTTCCGATTACGATGGGAATTGGAGTAGGAGCGGCCTGCCCGGTACTGCTTTCTTCCATCGGTACAAATAAAAACGGAAAACGTACAGCCCTGATTTATCTGCTGAACGATCTGTTCGGTATGATTTTCTGGTCGATTGTCTTTTACAGTGTCAATGCTTTTGTACACTTTAAGTTTTTGAATATGACGATGAGCCCGATCAAGATCGCCATGATGAACTCTATTTTCCGTCTGGCAACAATCATAATTTTGCTTCCGTGCATTAATCTGATTGAGAAACTGGTATTCCGTCTGATCAAAGACGATCCGGAGGATCTGGAAGAGCAGGCAGATTTCGATCTCCTCGAAGAACGATTTCTGGCATATCCGGCACTTGCCATCGGACAGAGCCATACGGCGGTCAACGGCATGGCAAAGAAGGCACGCAAGAACATTAACCGTGCACTTTCGCTGTTAGGAGATTATTCACAGGATAAGTACAATAAAGTACAGGAAAAAGAAAACCTGATTGACAAATACGAGGACAAGCTTGGCACATATCTTATGCAGCTGACCGGACAGGAGATGTCTACCGTCCAGATGCAGCAGGTGTCCAAATTCCTGCACACGATCAGCGATTTTGAACGTCTGGGAGATCATGCAGTCAATATTTCTAAAGTTGCAAATGAAATTTCGGAAAAGAAGATTACGTTTTCTGAGTCGGCACAGAAGGAACTTTCCGTGCTTGAGGCAGCAGTCAGGGAGATTGTCGATCTGACAGTCGATGCTTTCTGCGAGGATGATCTGGAGCTGGCTGCAAAAATCGAGCCTTTGCGGGAACTGATCGGAATTTTGTGCAATGATCTCAAAAACCGGCATGTAACCAGACTGCGGGAAGGAAAATGTGAATTCCGGCAGGGATTTGCGTTTAATGATCTGCTGACAAATCTGGAAAGAATCGCAGCGCACTGTTCCAATGTTGCGGTAGCAATGATTGAGACGGAGACTTCGGAATTTGATACCCATGAGTATTTAAAGAGCGTCCGTCACATGAAAGACGATGCTTATCTGGAGTGCTTTGATTCGTATGCACGCAAATACAGTATTCCACCGACAAAAAAAGAAAAGAAAAATAAGTAGTTTTTCATCCCCCGGAAATTTCCGGGGGATTTTGTGTACCATTTATCGGACACTGAATATGAGATACTGTCTTCAACCAAAAAGAACGGGAAATAAAAGAAAGGAAGAAGACAAAATATGAAGGGATATGTGGTAGAAAACGGATATATGGGATATCTGGACGGAAAGTATGTTTTATTTGCAGATGAGAGCGATTATGAAGAGGTGTATGAGGAACAGTAAACGTTACGTTCATGCAGTGCCGGAACACCACCGGGAAACCATGAAACTTCATTGAATTTCTGGTCTGCTTGTGGCATAATATAGATGTTAAGTTTCTGTACAGGAGGTGTCTGATATGAGAAACGAGATACAGGTTGCCGGACAGCAGACCGGTATAAAATTACGCCCGTATGAACATCATGCAAAATATTACGAAACGGATCAGATGGGCATCATTCATCACAGCAATTATGTGAAATGGATGGAAGAAGCGAGAATGGATCTGATGGATCAGATGGGGCTGAGCTATAAACAGATGGAAGAAATGGAAATTATCAGTCCGGTTTTATCCATTGCGGTAGAGTATCACAGTATGGTACATTTTGATGATACCGTTGTGATTCAGACGAAGCTGGTGAAATATAACGGAATTAAGATGGAAGTCGAGTATGTGATGACGGACAAGGAAACCGGAGAACTGCGGACGACGGCGAGAAGCAGCCACTGCTTTTTGAACCGTTCCGGAAAACCGATTTCCCTGAAACGTTCTTATCCGGAACTTGATACGAAATTTTTTGAGATGAAGGAGGACATGCAATGATACCGGAAAGACTTGCTGCGCTCAGACAGGAAATGGAAAAAAGGGACATTGCAGTTTATATTGTGCCAACCGCTGATTTTCATGAATCGGAGTATGTTGGAGAATATTTTAAAGCAAGAAGATTTATTACCGGATTTACCGGTTCGGCCGGAACAGCAGTGATTACACGGACTAAGGCCGGACTGTGGACAGACGGAAGATATTTTGTGCAGGCGGCAAAACAGTTAGAAGGGACAACGGTCACACTGTACCGCATGGGAGAAGAAGATGTTCCTACGGTTGATGAATATGTGGAACAGACAATGAAAGAGGGCGAAACCATCGGATTTGACGGAAGGGTTGTCAATGGAAGATGGGGCGCAAAACTGCAGCAGATCGCAGAAAAGAAACACGGAAAACTTTATGTACAGGAGGATCTGATCGGACAGATCTGGAAAGATCGTCCGCCGATGTCCAAAGAACCTGTGTGGATTCTGGATGAAGCATACAGTGGAAGAAGTACAAAAGATAAGCTTGCCGCAGTCCGTGAAAAAATGAAGGAAAAAGGTGCAGAGGTGCATTTGCTGGCTTCTTTGTATGATATTGCGTGGCTTTTGAATGTACGTGGAAATGACATCAGTTATGTACCGGTTGTTCTTTCCTACCTGGCATTGACACAGGAACAGTGCATCTGGTTCCTGCAGGAAGAAGTTGTCGATGATACCCTGCGGGAATATCTGCAGAAGAATGGAATTACCACGCGTCCGTATGAGGCATTTTATGAGTATGTAAAAACACTGGAGAATCAGACGATTCTGCTTAATCGCGCTGTGGTTAATACAAAAATCTGTAATAATCTGCCGGAGTCTGCACAGATGATAGATGCAGAAGATCCGACGCTGGAGATGAAAGCTGTCAAAAATGAGACAGAGATTTCCAATACGAGAAAAGCCCATGTAAAAGATGCAGTGGCAATGTGCAGATTCATGTACTGGCTGAAGAAAAATGTGGGGAAAATCCCAATGACGGAAATTTCCGCATCGGATTATCTGGAGAGTCTCCGTAGAGAACAGGAAGGCCTGCTGGATTTGAGCTTTGATACGATCTGCGGGTATGCGGATCATGGAGCAATCGTACATTATGCAGCAACACCGGAAAGTGATGTTCCACTGAAACCGGAGGGACTTCTTCTGGTGGATTCCGGAGGACATTATCTGGAAGGTACGACAGATATTACGAGAACATTTGCACTCGGACCGGTGACAGAAGAGATGAAAGCTGATTTTACCCGTGTATGCAGATCCAATATGAATCTGGCAAATGCCCGTTTCCTGTATGGATGCAGCGGGATGAATCTTGATATTATCGCGCGTGAACCGTTCTGGGAAGCCGGACTTGACTTTAAACACGGGACCGGACACGGTGTGGGATATGTGCTCAATGTGCATGAAGGACCGAATGCATTCCGCTATAAAGGAACTGAGGATCGTCCGGGGGGAGCTGTTTTTGAAGAAGGAATGGTAACTACGGATGAACCGGGAATTTATATCGAAGGAAAATACGGAATACGTCTGGAAAACGAATTAGTATGCCAAAAAGGCGAAAAAAATGAATATGGTCAGTTTATGTATTTTGAAAATCTGACCTATGTTCCGTTTGATCTGGATGCTATCGATCCGAAACAGATGACGGAGGTTGAAAAGAAACGTCTGAATGATTACCATGCCAATGTATACAAAGTTGTTTCCCCGTATCTGCAGGGAGAGGAACTGGCATGGCTGAAGGAGGCAACACGGGCAATATAAACCGTGGCCGGGAAGGAAATGTAAAGTAATGAGTGAAAAGCTGGTGCTGATTGATGGACACAGCATATTAAACCGTGCATTTTTTGGACTGCCGGATCTGACAAATTCCGAAGGTCTGCATACCAATGCCGTGTACGGATTCTTGAATATTCTTTTTAAAATATTAGAGGAGGAACAGCCGGATTATCTGACGGTTGCATTTGATGTTCATGCACCAACTTTTCGTCATAAAATGTATGAGGCATATAAGGGAACACGAAAACCGATGGATGATGCCCTGCGGCAGCAGGTTCCGCTGATGAAAGAAATGCTTGCGGCGATGGGGGTCTGTACCATTGAGATGGAAGGATACGAAGCCGATGATCTTCTCGGTACACTTGCCGGAATGGGAGAGCGTGCCGGGATGGAAGTTCTGTCGTATCCGGGGACCGCGATCTGCTGCAGCTTGCTTCGGATCATGTCAGGATTCGTATTCCAAAGACGAAGCGTACCGGAACAGAGATTGAAGATTATCTGGCGGCAGATGTCAAAGAACGGTATCAGGTGACACCGAAGGAATTTATCGACGTAAAAGCCCTGATGGGGGATACGGCAGACAATATTCCGGGTGTGCCGGGAATTGGAGAAAAAACAGCGACTGCGCTGATCGGACAGTATGGATGCATTGAGGAAGTTCATGCACATGCGGATGTGGTAAAGCCACCGCGTGCATCCAAAAATATTGTAGAATACTGGGATCAGGCAGTGATGAGCAAAGAACTTGCAACCATCATCACAGATGTTCCGGTGGATTATGATTTTGCCAATGCAAAGATAGACGGAAAGGCTTCTCTGTATACAGAGGAAGCCTATTTGCTGTGTAAGAGACTCGAATTTAAAAATCTTTTGAACCGGTTTACCGTGGACGCACCAAAAAACCATGCGGAAGAAAGTTTTCAGATCGTAAAGGATCAGAAGACGGCAGACCGGATCTGGAAAAAAGCCGAGGGAAAAGCGGCAGGCTTTTATGTGGTGGAGCAGGGAGTACAAAACCAGCAGCTTTCCCTGTTTGATACCGCAGAGGAACAGAAATTTGCCGGGCTTGCCATTTCGTTTTCGGAAGAAGACAATTATCTTATGGTGGCTTCACAGGAACTTCCGGCAGAAAAAATAAAACAGGATCTGCTGGAACGACAGGAACTGTATGCGGCAGATTTAAAGCCGGCGCTGGCTGCTTTTGATCTGCACGATGTACCGGAAGAAATGAGAACCCGTTTTTTTGACCGTACGATTGCAGCATACCTGCTCAATCCACTCAAGGGAGCGTATCCATACGAGGATATTGCAAAAGACTATCTGGGACTGATGATTCCGTCGAGAACAGATCTGCTTGGCAAACAGATGCCGGGGGATGTCATCACGGAAAAGGAAGCGGATGTGCTCCGGTATGCCTGCTGGGAATCTTATATTACATGGAAATCAGCCGCAGTTCTTAAGGAAGGACTTAAGGAACATGGGATGGAGCAGCTGATGCGCGAAATCGAGATGCCTCTGGTGTTTGTCTTATCGGATATGGAACAGGATGGAATCTGTATCGATGCCAATGCATTAAAAGAGTATGGTCAGAAACTGTCGGTTTCCATCGGGGAACTGGAACAGAAAATTTATGAGGAAGCGGGAGAGACGTTTAACATAAATTCTCCGAAACAGCTCGGCGTGATTCTTTTCGAAAAGATGCAGCTTCCGAATGGAAAAAAGACAAAGACCGGTTTTTCGACTTCTGCAGAAGTCTTGGAAAAACTTGCTGGAGATTATCCGATTGTTGCAGATATTCTGGAATACCGGAAACTTTCCAAACTCAAATCTACCTATGCAGATGGTCTGTCAAACTTTATTGATGCAACCGGAAAAATCCATACAACGTTCCATCAGACGATCACGGCAACCGGGCGATTGAGCAGTACAGATCCGAATCTGCAGAATATCCCGATCCGGATAGAACTTGGAAAGATGATAAGAAAAGTATTTCATCCAATGCCGGGAGATTTGTTTGTCGATTCCGACTATTCACAGATTGAATTGCGGCTTTTGGCACATATGTCCGGTGATGAGCAGCTGATTGAGGCGTTCCGCGAAAATCAGGACATTCATCGAAGTACGGCATCCAAAGTATTTCATGTACCATTTGATGAAGTGACAGACTTACAGAGAAGAAATGCCAAGGCTGTAAACTTTGGAATTGTATACGGCATCAGTGCCTATGGACTGAGTCAGGATTTAAATATAGGAACCAAAGAAGCGCAGGGATTTATCGACAGCTATTTTGAAACATATCCGAAGATCAAAGAATTTCTGGACAACACCGTAGCACAGGCAAAGGAAAAGGGATATACAAGAACTTTGTTTGGACGCATCCGTCCGATTCCGGAGCTGTCATCGGGTAATTTTATGACAAGACAGTTTGGCGAGCGTGTCGCCATGAATGCCCCGATTCAGGGAACGGCGGCGGATATTATCAAAATTGCCATGATCCGGGTACATGACCGTCTGATCCGGGAACATTTCCGTTCGCGTCTGATTTTGCAGGTACATGATGAACTGTTGATTGAGACTGCGGAGGAAGAAAAGGAAAAGGTCATTGCACTTTTGGAAGAAGAAATGCAAAAAGCAGCCGATCTGAAAGTGGAACTTGCCGTCGGTACGGCATGCGGACAGGACTGGTATGAGGCTCATTAAGAAAAATATACGAAAAGGAACAAACCCGGGAGGTGATGGAATGCGGTTTATTGGAATTACAGGAGGGGTGGGAGCAGGAAAATCTGCCATACTCGCACATCTTGCGTCAAAGCCGGGGATCAGGGTTATGCTGGCAGATGAGATTGCACATGATCTGATGCAGCCGGGGACGGAATGTTTTCAAAAGTTAAAAGAAAAATTTGCCGGGGAAGACATTTACCAGCCGGACGGATCGTTTGACCGTGCGCAGCTTGCAGCTGTCATCTTTTCCGATGACCGGAAAAGAGAAGAACTGAATGCCATTGTACATCCGGCGGTCCGGGAATATGTTCTGCAGCAGAAAGAGGCAGAGGAACGGGCTGGAAAACTTTTTCTGTTGGTTTTGGAAGCTGCACTTCTGATCGAGGAACATTATGATGAAATCTGTGATGAACTCTGGTATATTTATACTACAGAAGAAAACCGGAGAGCTCGTCTGAAGGCATCAAGAGGGTATTCCGATGCACATGTGGACCGGATTTTTGCCAGCCAGCTGAGCGAGGAGGAATACCGCAGACACTGCCGGGTGGTAATAGATAATAACGGGACACTGGAAGAAACACTGACACAGACAGAGGAAGCGCTGAGGAGAGAAGCATATGAATAACGTATTTGGTTTGGATATAGGAACCCGCAATGTGGTGGGAACGGTCGGACACCGGACAGAAGATGGAGCCTTTATTGTAGAGGCACAGTATGTCAGACAGCATGAGACACGGTCCATGCTGGATGGACAGATTCATGATATTGGAAAAGTGGCGCGTACGATTTCCGCTGTAAAAGCAGAGCTGGAGGCGCAGCTGGATGCACCGCTTTCGGAAGTGTGTATTGCAGCCGCCGGCCGTGTGTTAAAAACCGTCACTACGCATGTGGAGTATGAGTATGCGGAGGAGTCGGTCGTCACAGGAGAAGATATCCACACATTAAATCTTCTGGGGGTAGAGCAGGCACAGGATATTTTGCGGGAACAGAATGACACAAAATATAAGTTTTACTGTGTCGGATATTCGGTTGTGAAATATTATTTAAACGAAGAAGTATTTATCAGTATTGAAGGACATAAAGCAAATAAAATCGGTGAGGACATATCGTAACATTTTTGCCGGAAGATGTTGTGGACGGGCTGTATTCCGCAGTCGGTCAGGCTAAAATGACGGTTGCCAATATGACACTGGAGCCAATTGCGGCGATCAATGTGGCAATCCCTGAAAATTTCCGGATGTTAAATATTGCGCTGGTCGATGTCGGAGCGGGAACATCGGATATTTCCATCACAAGAGAGGGAAGTATCATAGCTTATGGTATGATTCCATATGCAGGGGATGAACTGACCGAGCTGATCGTGCAGCAGTATCTGGTTGATTTTCAGACTGCAGAGAAAATGAAACTGGCATCTTCGAGTGAGGATGAAGTGACATATGAGGATATTATGAGTATTTCCCATACAATTCCATCCAAGGAGATCTGGGAGCTGGTTGCCCCGACGGTGGAGAAGATTACTTCCGAGGTGGCTGCAAAGATCAAGGAACTGAATGGGGATAAAACCGTAAGCGCCTGCTTTGTTGTCGGTGGTGGCGGAAAGATTCACGGATTTACGGAAAAACTTGCCGGGCATCTGGATCTGCCGACGGAGCGTGTGGCATTAAGAGGCGAAGAAGTGCTTAAAGAAGTGACATTTGAGCAGGAAGATATCAAAAAAGATCCGCTGCTTGTCACACCGATTGGAATCTGCCTGAATTATTATGAACAGAAAAATAATTTTATTATGGTCCGCTTCAACGGAGAACGCCTGAAACTGTATGATAATAACAGACTTACCATTGTGGATGCGGCAATGCAGGCGGGATTTCCGAATGACCAGCTGTTTCCGAAACGCGGAATGCCGATCAATTTCACCGTGAATGGAGGCGCAAGAATCGCAAGAGGAGAGGCTGGGGAGGCCGCCATAGTGACGATGAATGGCCAACCGGCAAATATCAACACACCGCTGGAGCCAAATTCCGATATTACGATTGAGCCATCAACGGCAGGAGATAATGCGGTGTATACCATCGGACAGCTTCCGGAGTATCACGAGTCCGTGATTTCGTTTGTGATCAATGGACAGAACGTGGTATGTCCGAAATTTGTCGAGGTAAACGGAAGCCTTGAACCGGATTCCTATGAAATTCAGGAGGGAGATTCCATCGAGACCCGGAATTTTTATACCGTTGCACAGATTGCAGAATTTATGGACGTGGAAATTGACCCGGACAGTGAAATTCTGGTCAATAACAGGGAAGCGGGGATGGAGACCCTGGTATACGAAAATTTCTCCATTGACTGGACACCGTTGAGCTTCGGGGTTGCGTCAGAGAGTGAGAATCGGTATAATGCAACAGAGGGGGGTACAGATTCCGCGGAAATATCGCGGGAAGAAATGACTCCGGAAACCTCCGGGGAGGCCAAGGCGGCTGAGTCGGAGAAAAAAGATACGGTCTGTGTTGTCACGGTAAATGGCGAGACGGTGGAACTTACGGGAAAAGAAGATTACATATTTGTGGATGTTTTTGACCGGATCACGTTTGATCTCAACGCCGGAAACGGACGTGCAATTGCAACGCTTGTAAATGGCATGGAAGCTGAATTTTCCCAGCCGCTTAATAATGGAGACCGGGTAGAAATTTACTGGAAAGAGAAATAGTATGTTAGAATTATGCAGTATTGCAAGTGGCAGCAGTGGAAACTGTATCTGTGTAGGCTCGGACAACCACCATGTGTTAATTGATGCGGGGATCAGCGGAAAGCGGATTGAGAATGGATTAAACGAGGTGGATTTAAAGAGTCAGGATATGGATGGGATTCTGGTTACACATGAACATCTGGATCATATCGCGGGACTTGGTGTTATGGCAAGAAGATATGGGCTGCCGATGTATGCGACGGCAGGAACCATTGAAGCCATTAAGAACACGCCGTCTGTGGGAAAGATCGACCCGGAATTATTTCATGAAATTGTTCCGCAGGAAGATTTTGTAATCGGAGACCTGACGATTACCCCGATCCATATCTCACATGATGCGGCGGATCCTGTGGCATACCGGATAAAAAAAGGAAACCGTACCTTTGCGGTAGTAACCGATCTGGGAAATTATGATGATGAGATTGTGCAGCAGCTGCAGGGACTTGATACTTTGCTGCTGGAGGCAAATCATGATATTCATATGCTCGAAACGGGCGTATACCCTTATCCGCTGAAACGCAGGATTATGGGAAACAGGGGACATCTGTCGAATGAGCGGAGCGGCCAGCTGCTCTGTGAACTTCTTCATGATAAATTCGGCACAGTGGTACTGGGCCATTTAAGCAAGGAAAATAATTACGAGGAACTGGCGTATGAAGCAGTGCGTCTGGAAGTTACGATGGGGGATAATCCGTACAAAGCGGATGATTTCCCGATGTATGTGGCAAAAAGAAATGCGGTTTCGCCTGTAATTCGTGCAGAGTAAAAAGGAGAGTTTATATTATGGAAAAAACAATGGACAAAGCAATCATTACAGTAGTAGGAAAAGATACCGTCGGTATTATTGCAAAGGTATGTACTTATCTTGCTGACAACGGCGTAAACGTGCTTGATATTTCACAGACGATTGTTTCTGGATTTTTTAATATGATGATGATTGTGGATTGGCAGATGCAAAGAAGCACTTTGCAGAGATTTCCGGAGAAATGGATGCATTGGGAGAAAAAATAGGCGTTTCAATCAAATGTCAGCGTGAAGAAATTTTTGAAAAAATGCATCGTATCTAAAACATGGAGGAAGCAAAGAATGATTAACAGCTGGGAAGTACAGGAAACCAACGAAATGATCGAGAAGGAGAATCTGGATGTGAGAACCATCACACTCGGGATCAGTCTTCTTGACTGTATTGATTCGGATCTGGATCGTCTGAATCAGAATATTTACAACAAGATTACAACCGTGGCAAAAGATCTGGTAGCGACCGGAGAAAAGATTGAAAAAAGTTATTCCATTCCAATCGTAAATAAGAGAATTTCTGTGACACCAATTGCGCTGGTGGGCGGTTCGGCTTGTAAGACACCGGAGGATTTTGCTACAATCGCCGCAACTATGGATCGTGCAGCAAAGACGGTCGGCGTCAATCTGATCGGCGGATATTCCGCACTGGTATCTAAAGGAATGACGAAAGCGGATGAACTTCTGATCCGTTCTATTCCACAGGCACTGCACGTACTGAACGTGTATGCAGTTCCGTAAACCTGGCATCCACCAAGACGGGCATTAACATGGACGCAGTAAGGCTTATGGGCGAGATTATTCTTCAGACGGCAGAAATTTCAAAGGACAACGATTCTGCCGACTGCATGAAGCTGGTGGTCTTTTGCAATGCACCGGACGATAATCCGTTTATGGCAGGAGCTTTCCATGGAGTGACCGAGGCAGATGCGATCATTAATGTCGGAGTCAGCGGACCGGGTGTTGTAAAAAATGCGCTGGAAAAAGTACGTGGAGAGAATTTTGAGGTTCTCTGTGAGACGATCAAAAAGACGGCATTTAAGGTTACCCGTGTTGGCCAGCTGGTGGCACAGGAGGCATCTAAGATGTTAAACATTCCGTTTGGTATCGTGGATCTTTCCCTGGCACCGACTCCGGCAATCGGAGACAGTGTTGCGGATATTCTCTGTGAGTGCGGTCTGGAGTATGCAGGTGCACCGGGAACCACTGCAGCACTTGCCATGCTCAATGATCAGGTAAAGAAGGGCGGCGTGATGGCTTCTTCTTATGTGGGTGGTTTAAGTGGTGCTTTTATTCCGGTCAGCGAGGATCAGGGGCA
>ERZ791624.1063-NODE-1063-length-14410-cov-3.222083_pt1 | contig 14410 bp, 12 predicted proteins | sample MGYA00510058_ERZ791624 | MGnify/ENA primary metagenome ERZ791624 (study PRJEB30046, sample SAMN00715158) | human gut metagenome | study: EMG produced TPA metagenomics assembly of the A metagenome-wide association study of gut microbiota in type 2... | reverse complement strand
TTAAGCTGCAACACAATCTTATAGGGGTCTCCCGAGAAAATGTTGACACATACAAGGATTCTTCTATTATAGCAAAAATAGAGCGGACATGTTAGAATAATAAAGCAAATTCTAGACGAATTGTGAGGAGAAAATGGAAGATCTATTATCATCACTCAATACTCAGCAGGCTGAAGCCGTCAAACATGTGGCTGGGCCTATTTTAATTTTGGCAGGTGCCGGAAGCGGCAAGACAAAGGCCCTGACGACACGGATTGCCTATCTTTTGGAAAAAGGCGTTCCTCCTTACAGCATCCTTGCCATTACGTTTACGAACAAAGCGGCCAAAGAAATGCGCGAACGCGTGGATAAGCTTGTGGGCCCTCTTGCCAAAGATGTATGGCTCTATACGTTCCACGGCTTCTGCAACCAGCTCCTGCGCCGGGAAATCAAGCATCTGTCCCACTATGGCTATGGGACAGGCTTTTCCATTTATGATACGACAGACTGCAAGAATGTCCTGAAAGGCATCCTAAAGGATCTCAAGATGGACGAAAAGTTCTATCCCCTGAACGCGGTCATGTCGGTGATTTCAAATGCCAAGAATGCCCAGCTTTCCAGTGCCGCTTTTGCGAGGAAGGCTGAGGATTTCCATGCCAAGAAAGTGGCCGAAATCTATCTTGAATACGAAAAGCGCATGCGTCAGAACAACGCTGTTGATTTTGACGACCTCCTGCTGCTTTCCGTGGATCTGCTGCAGCATGACAAGGAGGTGCGGGAAAAATATCAGCATAAGTTCCAGTATGTCATGATTGATGAATACCAGGATACGAACCATGTGCAGTATCTTCTGGCCAAACTCATCAGTGCCCCGGAAAACAACCTTTGTGCCGTCGGCGATATTGACCAGAGTATCTATGGGTGGCGGGGTGCCGATATCAGCAATATCCTCGATTTCGAAAAAGATTATCCAGAGGCCAAGATCTATAAACTCGAGCAGAATTACCGCTCTACCCAGGTCATCCTCGATGCGGCCAATGCGGTCATTGAGCATAACAGCGCCCGTCGGCCCAAGAACCTTTGGACGGAAAATGGGAACGGAAAACCCATCACCTATTTTCAGGCCTTCAACGACCGAAATGAAGCGGAATTCACTGTCCATAATATGCGGCGGCTGCGTGACGAAGATCATTTCCAGCTGGGCGATATGGCCGTCCTTTACCGGACCAATGCCCAGTCCCGTATGTTTGAAGAAACCCTCATCAAAAACGGCCTTCCTTATATCATGGTTGGGTCCCTGAAGTTCTATGACCGCAAGGAAGTCAAGGACCTGCTTGCTTATTTGAGGCTCCTTGTAAATGGCCGTGACGAGCAGGCCTTGGAGCGGGTCATCAACGAACCGAAACGGGGTATTGGCAGTGCGACCGTGGAGAAACTCAAGACGCTCCTTAATGAAACGGGACTGCCGCTGCATGAAGCCCTCATGACGCCCCTTGCTGGCGAGCTCCTTGGCAGGAGCCTCCTTAAAGTGACCACTTTCAGTACCCTTCTTGAAAGTCTGCGCAAGGAAACCGATACGGTTCCTGTGGAGCAGCTCATGACGGATATCCTCGAAAAGACCGGGTACTGGGATGCCTTGCTCCTGGAAGGATCGGAACAGGCGCGGGGCCGCATGGACAACCTTGATGAATTAAAGCGCATTGCCGCGGAATTCCAGGAAGATGAAACGGAAGAGGAAAAGACTTTGGAGGATTTTCTGAACCATGTGGCCCTTGTTTCCGATATCGATGATGCCAAACTCAGCCGCGACGCCGTGACGCTGATGACGCTTCACTCGGCCAAGGGACTTGAATTTCCCGTTGTCTTTATGGCCGGCATGGAAGAGGGCCTTTTCCCGAGCCAGCGTTCCCTTGACGACACGGATAAGCTTGAAGAAGAACGGCGTCTGTGCTATGTTGGGATTACGCGGGCCAAGAGAAAACTGTTCCTGACAAGCTGCCGGAGCCGCATGATGTACGGCCGGACGGTCATGTTCCCGCCGAGCCGCTTCCTTGAAGAGATTCCCCGCCATCTCATTGAAACGGCCCTTGCCGGTCAGCAGGATAGGTCGGGGGCGCCGCGCGCGGCATGGGGAAACCGGACGCAGGAAGAACGGTCAGGGCTTCGCAGTATCGTCAGGAAACGCGGGGCAAGCATCCTTGACCGGCGCAGCAGCCGCTCCGAATATGTGCCGGAGGGGGAGATGGAAGCCTTCAAGGCAGGCGATAAAGTCCGTCATAAGGCCTGGGGCGTAGGAACCGTCATTTCGGCCCAGCCCGACACGGATGGTCAGATTGTCAAAGTGGCCTTCCCCGGTACGGGCATCAAGACCCTTTCAACGAAATATAAAGTCATCCAGAAAGTATAAGAGGCGAATCTTATGACGACCATGACAAAACAAGAGGCCTTAACAAAGGCCCAAGCCCTCCGCAAGGAATTGGAACGCAACTCCTATCTTTATTACGTGGAAGATATGCCCACGATCACTGACGCGGAATATGACAGTCTTATGCGCCAGCTGCGGGCCATTGAGGCGGAATATCCTGAACTTGTAACGCCTGATTCCCCGACACAGCACGTCGGCGGCTACGCAAAACCAGGGTTTACGGAAGTGCATCACATTACGCCGCTTTTAAGTTTGGCCAATGCCTTTTCCCCGGAAGAAATGAAGGAGTTTGACCGCAGGGTCCATGAAGGTCTTCCTAAGGATGCCAAAGTAGAATATGTGGTGGAACCGAAAATCGACGGTCTTGCCTGCAGCATCATCTATGAAAATGGCCGCTTTGTCCGGGCAGCGACGCGTGGCGACGGCATGGTCGGCGAAAATGTGACGGAAAATGTGCGGACCATCAAAAATATCCCTAAGGTCCTGCCCTCGCTTCCCGGTGTTCCCATGCCGGAACTCCTTGATGTGCGGGGAGAAGTCTATATGCCACGTCATGCCTTTTTGAAGCTGAATGAGCAGCGGGTAGAAAGAGGGGAGACGGAATTTGCCAATCCCCGGAATGCCGCTGCCGGTTCCCTGCGTCAGCTCGACCCCCGCGTCACGGCTAGGCGTTCCCTGGCTTTTTTTGCCTACGGCATTGGCACGGGTGCCCTTGATACGCATAATGATTCCATGGACCGCCTTGAGGCCTATGGCTTTACAACGACAGAAGGTCGGACCAAGGTCACGACCATTGAAGAGGCCAACGCCCTCATTGTTCGTCACGGTGAGCGCCGCAAGAGCCTTGGCTATGATACGGACGGTGTCGTCGTCAAGGTCAACGCCGTGTGGCAGCAGAATATTCTCGGGTCGACGGGAAAGGATCCCCGCTGGGCCATGGCCTATAAGTTCCCGCCCGAACAGGCTGAAACGACGCTGCGGGACATCGTCATCCAAGTGGGTCGAACGGGCGTCCTTACACCGACAGCTGTCCTTGATCCAGTAAAGCTTTCGGGGAGCACCATCAGCCGCGCCACACTTCATAATGAAGATTTTATTGCGGAAAAGGATATCCGCATCGGTGATCGGGTCATTATCAATAAAGCAGCGGAAATCATCCCGGAAGTCCTGCGTGTCGCCGTGGAAAAACGGACAGGAGAGGAAAAGGTTTTCCATATGCCTACGGAATGTCCGGAGTGCGGCTGGCCGGTTGTCCGCAAAAATGGGGAAGCCGCGGTGCGCTGCACCAATCCTCACTGTCCGGCCTTGGGCAGGGAAGGCCTCATCCATTTTACAAGCCGCGACGCCATGAACATCGATGGCTGCGGCCCTGCTGTCCTGCTCCAGCTCCAGGAACGGAACCTGGTAAAGGATCCGAGCGACCTTTATCTGCTTACGGCAGATGACCTCATGGAACTGGACCGCATGGGCGCAAAGTCTGCCAATAACCTCGTCAGGGCCATTGCTGCCAGTAAGGAAAACAGCTTGGATAAGCTTCTATTTGCCCTTGGCATCCGTCATGTTGGGGCCAAGGTGGCCCGCACCCTTGCCTTGAAATACCAGACCATGGACGCCCTGATGAAGGCTACGCAGGAAGAATTGGCACAGATTCCTGACATTGGGCAGGTCATTGCCGAAAGTGTCGTGACCTATTTTGGCGACCCAGGAAACCAGGATTATGTAGAACGGCTAAAGGAATTAGGACTTAATATGAAAATGTTGGGAACGGCTGCTTCCAATGAGAATCATCCCTTCTACGGTAAGACCATGGTCTTTACGGGGACCCTGCCCACCCTTGACCGGGCAACGGCCCAGACCATGGCTCAAGAAGTGGGGGCCAAGGTGACAAGTTCCGTCAGCAAGAAGACGGACTATGTTGTCGCAGGTGCCGATCCAGGCAGCAAATATACCAAAGCCCAGTCCTTGGGTGTCACTATCCTTGATGAAGCCGCATTCCGGCGGCTCCTGGAAAACAAGGACGCCCAATCATCCAGATAAAAAAGCTGCGGAGAAGGAAGGTTTCTTTCTCCGCAGCTTTTTTGTTGGATTCAGCCGGCCAAATAAGTGAAAAGGGCGATCATAAGCGGCATGGTGATGACGCACAGGACCATACTGATGAGGTTGACACTGCCGGCAAGGAAGGCGTCCTTTCTAAACATGACGGCAAATTGGGTCAGCAGCGTTGCCGGCGGGGCGCAGACAGCCAGCATCCCAATTTGGAACAAAAAGAGTTCCCCTGGGTGAGTCTTCAAGAAGCCGGTTGCCATGACAAGGAGGGTGACAAAAAAAGGAAAAACGAAAAGCCTGCCTATACAAATCAGCCATACCTTGGTTGAATGAAAAAGACCGGACAGGTCCTTTTCGGCCATGACCATGCCCGTTACGAGCATGCTCAAGGGGCCTATCATGCCGGCCAGCATGCCCATGGTGTTCTGGATGATCGGCGGCAGTATGATTTGAAAGAAAAAGAGGGTCATGCCAATGGCCACAGAAAGGATGTTGATGTTAACAAGCGCCTGCCGAAGCGTGATGCGGCGCTTTCCACTCATGAGGGCCATGCCGTGGGTCCAGACAAAAAATTGTTGGACGGCATTGTACATGCAGGCATAAAAGACGTATTCCTCACCAAAAACGGAGGCCACCAGGGGAAAGATGAGGTTTCCTGAATTGGTGTACATCAGGGAGGCCCGCGCTGTACCGTCAAGGCTCGTTGTCTTGCCTAAAAAGCTGATGAGGACCAGCCAGAAAAGATGGACCGCAATGGCAAAAATGACAGCAAGGCCAAAACCATGGATTTTTTCTTCCGATAAGGGAAGCTGCAGGGCCTTGATGATGGACGAGGGAATGATGACATAAATGAGAAGCGTTGAAATGGGTGTGCACTCGGACGCCTTCATGATGCCTTTCTTGACGGCCGCGTAGCCGATGATGGCAATAAGAAGCAGGGAGGATAGCTGGGAAAACAAAAGGGGCACGATTGCCAAGTGAGGTCACCTCCGTAAGGATGAATTTTTACCATTATAGGTGCTTTTGTGAAATTTTGCAAAAAAACGTTGCTTTCCTACCGAAATGCTATATAATAGAACATCCAAGATTTGGATACAGCCAATGATTCTTGAAAGGAGGATTCCTATGGAACCTTATTCCCTTTCCTTATTTGATAGCCCGGCACCGCGGGACACGGAGCCGGAAGCAAAACGCCGCAAAGGAAAGCTCACCTTGGTGCGCCCCCTGTCCTATGTGGTCATTGATATTGAAACAACAGGACTTGACGTGGCACGCAGTGCCATCATTGAAATCGGGGCCATCCATGTACGAAATGGCACCGTTTCAGATCGTTTCCAGACTTTCCTGACCCCGGAACCATACCAAAGCCTGTCACCTTTTATTACCAGCCTGACAGGCATTACGGACAGCGACCTTGTGGGGGCACCGACCTTTAGGAAGATCCTGCCGCGGCGCGGGGTTTTTTGGGCGGCTATACCTTGGTGGGGCATAATGTCAATTTTGATATCAACTTCCTTTATGACCGGTTTTACCGGGAAACGGGGGAACATTTGAATAACCCCTATCTTGATACGAAGAAGCTTGCCAAGACCGTTGTGCCAGGTTTATACCATTACAGTCTGGAAGCCCTTTGTGAGTATTTTGGCATCGCGGGCAACCATCATCGGGCCGTTGATGACTGTGAGCTCACGGAAAAGGTACTGGATAAACTCTGGCGCCTTAAGACGCAGCAGGGCTGACTTCATAAGGAACCAAAAAGACCTAGGTCCCGTGGACCTAGGTCTTTTGCTGGGAAGGGAGGCGAAAGCCCCCTTCTTTTTTATTGTGCCGTTTGACTTTTGGGGGCGTCACCTACGAGCTCCTTCCCGCAGTGTTTGACAACCATCAGGGCAAGGAACATCAGGGCAACGGCAACGACAAGCTGCAGGCCATCAACCATGAGGACGAAGGTGCCGGCCATGAGTTTGCCATAGATTCCATACAGGGACAGGCAGAGGGCACTCATGGTGACAATGAACATAAAGGTCATGGGGATGTAGAGCATCCAACTCTTGCGGCCCGTCGTACGCAGGAAGACGGCAAGGGCAATGAGGACCAGGGCGGAAAGCAGCTGATTGGCAGCCCCAAAGAGCGGCCAAATGTTGAGGTAACCGCCGAGGCAGAGCAGGTAGCTTGGAATCAAGGTAACAATCGTTGCTACGTAGGTGTTGGAGAGGAATTTCGCGGCACTGCTGTCATATTCGCTCAGCAGTTCCTGGAGCATCATGCGGCCGATACGGGTGACGGCGTCGATGGTCGTCATGGCAAGGGCGGAGATGCACATGGTCACGATGCAGTTGCTGACATAGGGCGGAATCCCGAAAATGGAAAAATAACGGCCGATGGCAGATCCGAAGATAGCAAAGGGCGTTGCTTTCGGCAGAGCTCCGTTGACTGCAACGGAGCAGGCAATGACGAGGGAAACAACCCCCAGGACGGATTCAATGAGCATGGCGCCATAGCCAACAGGAAGCATATCCTTTTCGTTGGAAATGGTCTTGGAAGAAGTACCGGAAGAAACCAGGCTGTGGAAGCCGGAAACGGCGCCGCAGGCGATGGTTACAAAAAGGATGGGGAAAAGGGGCCGGTTTGCCACGGTAAAGCCCTTGAAAGCCGGCATATTGATGGTGGGATTGCCGACGAGGATACCGACAACGCCTGCCAGGATCATGCCAAGGAGCAGGAAAACACTTAAATAATCACGAGGCTGGATAAGGAGCCACATGGGCAGGACAGAAGCTATGAAGCAATAGGCATAGGTTGCGTAGAGCCAACTGGTGCGGGAGGCAAAAAGCGGATTGGCAATCCCCACAGCAATCATGGCAACCATGCAGATGAGGGCCAGGACCACTTCCTTGACGCCGCTGATATTAAAGCGGCGAACGGCCCAGCCAAAAACCATGGCAACGAAAACGTAGAGGGTGGAAATGGAGCCGGCAGCTGCATTTGGTCCCAGGAGTTCACCCGTCTTGGAAAAGCCATTGAACGTGCTTGCCATGATGTCGGAAAAGGCTGCAATGACAAGAAGGGAGAAGAGCCAGCTGAACAGGAGGAACATCTTGCAGCCCGTCTTGCCAACGTACTGTTCAATGATCTTGCCCATGCTCTTGCCATCGTTGCGGACCGAAGCATAAAGGGCCGTAAAGTCCTGGACAGCGCCGAAAAAAATGCCGCCTACAATAATCCATAAGAATGCAGGAAGCCAACCAAACATAGCGGCAATAATCGGGCCTGTGACAGGGCCTGCTCCCGTAATTGAAGAAAACTGATGGGCAAAGACCGTAAAACGGGAAGCCGGCGCAAAGTCGCGGCCATCTTCAAAGCGATAGGCCGGCGTCTTGGCATCGGGTTCGATACCCCAGGTCTTGACGAGCCAACGGCCATAGAATAGGTAGGCACACGCAAAGATGACGATTGCAATACAAACCAATGTTAATCCATTCATCATAGCCACTTCCTTTCCACAAATTTCAAGTCCCGCATGAATGCTGGGATTGAGAGGGTGATGAGTGTTTACAGAGCCATAATTTATCACTTGTATACATAATTGTCAACATAAATTTTAAAAATGAGTGGTAAAATACTGCTATTTTGTTATGGAGAATCTCCAAAAGAACGCGAAATATAGAGATAAGGTCTTTTACATAAGGACATATATGTAAAAACGTACATTGAGGAAAATAGGAATTGAAAGAAATTTTACTTTTGTAGATGAAAAAATGAAAAATCCTATAAGACGAAACACTTACTTTTGAAAACAATAATAAAAGGATAAAAGTGTTACCTTTATATCAATGAGGTATGAAAATAACTGGGAATTGTTCATGAAAAATTAATATGTATAAATACAAAATGTACTGCTTATTACGTACTTTTAGAAGAAAAGAGCCGACTAGTGATTCAAAGTAATTGAAATAGTGTGGAAAAAATGAATAAAATGATTCATTATACAGGATAAAATGGAGACAAAGGTTGATTTTTTGCACGGAGTGAATACAATATAATGTGCTTGTATGAAAAAGGAGAGTGGTAGCATGTCAAAGAAACGAATCGTCGGTGTTGTTGGTCTGGGCCATGTCGGTGCCCATGTTGCCTATACGTTAGGGGTCACGGGAACGGCTGACCTTGTCAAACTTTGTGATATCAATGAAAAGAAGCTTGTCAGTGAGCATCAGGATCTCATGGATGCGGCCATGTTCATGCCCCATCATGTCAGCTATGCCATGGCTTCCTATGAAGAACTGGGAGACTGCGATATCATCATCAATGCGATTGGGAAAATTGACCTGCTTGTCACCCATAACCGAGATACGGAAATGAACTTTACAGTGGCCCAAGTTGCTGACTTCATTCCCAAGATCATGAAGGGCGGCTTCAAGGGAATCTTCATCAACATCACCAATCCCTGTGATGTGGTGTCCGATCTGATTTCCAAATTGAGCGGTCTGCCTACGGGCCATGTTTTTGGCACGGGGACAGGCCTTGACACGTCGCGCCTGGTAAGTGCCATTTCCCAACAGACTGGCCTTGACCATAAATCCATTACGGCCTACATGATGGGCGAACACGGCAACGCGCAGATGGTGCCTTGGTCCGTCATCCAGTTCGGCGGCAAGCGCCTTGAAGAACTGAAGGATGATTCCCGTTTCGTTTTTGATCATGATGCCATCAAGGAAAAAACCATCAAAGGCGGCTGGGTGACCTACGTAGGCAAGGGCTGCACGGAATACGGCATTGCGTATACGGCAGCGACCCTTGCCGGATACGTCCTGCGCGATGAAAAGCATATCATGGCAACGAGCGCGCCCCTTCGCGGTGAATATGGCGAAGACGGCATCTTTGCAGGTGTGCCCGGCGTGGTCGGTGAAAATGGCGTGGAAAAGGTTGTTGAACTATCTCTCACGGATGCGGAAAAAAAGGAATTCAAGAAGTGCTGCACGGCCATTCGGGAAAATATCAAAAAAGCCGAAGCGATATGGAAAAAGGCCGAATGAGGGGAAACAAAAAAGCTGTCACCCAAAAAGGTGGCAGCTTTTTTCTGTTTATAGAACGATGGTTGTTCTTGATATACGGCTATTTGACGATGTTTCTCAAGACACCGATGCCTTCAATTTCACATTCGACGACGTCACCGCGCTTTAGATAGCGGGGCGGGTTCATGCCGACGCCTGTGCCGGCCGGTGTGCCCGTGGAAATAATGGTGCCGCAGCGCAGGGTCATACCGTGGGAGAGTTCGCTGATGATGTAGGCAATGCTGTGGACGAGGTTCTTTGTATTGTCCTGCTGCCGCAACTCACCATTTACGCGGCACGTAATGGTAAGGGCCGGCGGGAAGGCAAACTCTTCTGCCGTAACGATGACCGGGCCCATGGGCGCAAACTGGTCCAAGCTTTTTCCAAAGTACCACTGCTTGTGGGCCGTTTGGACATCTCGGGCTGTGACATCATTCAAGATGGTATAGCCAAAAATATAGTCCGGTGCTTCTTTTTCGCTTACGTCCTTGCAGTCCTTCCCGATAATGACGGCAAGTTCACATTCGTAATCAAGTTTGCTGACGATATCAAAATGACCGTCAATGGCTCCGTCAGGATCGACGCAGCGCGTGACCCGTTTGGAAAAATAGACGGGAACGTCCCGTTTTTGGATCTTTTCTTCCGTGTATTCCTGCGGCAGTTCTTCATCGTGGGAGGCATAGTTGATTCCCAGGCAGATGATGTCGTTGGCCGGTTCTGTAATGGGAGACAGGATCTTGACGCTTTCTACGGGGACTGCGGCAACTCCCATGCGGCTGATGGCAAGCAGTTCCTCAAAATCGCTGTGGGCCATGAGGTCGGGCATATCGGCATACTTGTTGGCGGGAATGACAAACTTTCCGTCTTCAGACAGGATGCCGACTTGTTCCTGCCCGTCATTTAACATGGTTACAATTTTCACGGGAATCACTCCTCTGTAGGGTACTTCCTTTATTGTACCCTTTTTTTGTCTTGATTTCTAGAGAATTCAGACGATTTTCACCGGGAAATTTCTCTTTCTATAAGGCGGCTGGCTGTGATAAAATAATAAAAGAATGCATTTATGGAAAGAAGAGGGTCCTATGGAGCAACTGATCTATCAATGTGATGATGGGCACGGTGACTATAACCGAAGCTATGAATCCCATTTCGAAATTGATTATGCGGACTATTCAACGGACCACCGGGAAAACAATTTCCGCAACTATGAGAACAAGGTCCCTAGGAGCAAAAAGGAACGGGTCCGCAATATCCTGAACCACTATGAATGAAGAAAATCCCTTCCGGGTCATCTGGAAGGGATTTCTTTTGTCAGCGCTCAAGAGGAATGACCATGCCGCAGTTGGGAATGATATTGACCGTAAAGTCCGTCTTTCCTTCCGCAAGGAGCTGGGCCTTGGCCTTTTCATAGGCTTCTTCCAGCGTCCTTGTGGGAATCTGGTGGATGCGGCGCACGGCTTCAAAGTTTTCCTGTTTGGTCACAAGGTACAGGGTGTAGTCTTCTGTCAGGGTGCAGAGGAAATAAGCGACAAAAAAGGGGATGGTAAAATGCTGCCGCAGGGCCTTTTCCATGGAAAGGCGGCTGTCGTAGCGGAAACTGTCCCAGAAAATCTGTGGTTCCTTGATGTCCGGCGATTCAATCAGGGCAATGATGATCCCGCCTTTTTTGGTTACGTCCCGGGCCGGTTCATAGCATTTGCAGCCTTGGTAGAGGGAAAGGTCCTTGGGATATCCTCCGGCGCCGACAATGGTCAGGTCCGCTTTTTGGGAAAAGGAAACCGCGTCATTGCTGAGCACTTCCTGCGTTCCTTCAAGCCAGGCTTCATAGGGATCGCCGCTGACAAAACCGCAGACTTCGCCCCTTTCATTGATGAGGGAGTGCAGAAGGAAATCAGGCCGGCAGAATTCCATGCCTTCCAGCATATCCTGATGGACGGGATTATGCGTTAAGGAGCGGCCCTCTGTAAGGGGATTGATGCCTTCCCCGAGGGTATCTGAAAGGGCGAGGGCGTGGTTTTTCTGGATTGTTTCCCAACTGGCAACGCCGGGAAGGATCATTTTTCGTCCGCCGCCAAAGCCTGCAAACAGGTGGGGCATGATTCCGCCGGTCACGATAACAAAATCTGCTTCAACAACACGGCGGTTGAGTTCGACTGGGGTGCCGTACGATGTGGTCCCCACAAGGACAAGGTTTTCCCGGTCGTGACAGTCGTGCTGGTAAAGACGGATCCGGCGAGCGACTTCTTCTCCGACGACAGCTATGTCCTCATCAGGGGTTTGGGCCCGGTGCGTACCTTGGGCAAAAACGATGGAAATATCTTCATCGGGGATGCCTGCATCGTTGAGTTCGTTGATAAGGGGCCGCATGAAATCCCGTGAATGGTTCCAGGCGCGGGTAATATCCGCCGTTACAATGACGACGGACGCCCCTTTTTTTACCATTTCGCGCAGGGGAGGGGAAGCAATGGGGTGACGCAGACTGGCCGTCACGGCATTGTCTATAGAAAGGGCAGCATGGTGCTGCGGCACAAGGATGGACCCAATCCGCTCTTGGGGAAGCGTCAGCGTGGCTTCGCCTTTTCCGTAGGGAATATGAATGGTTTTTTCAGCCATAGGATGTCTTCCTTTCTTTAGATGGTCCTTATTATATCACCTTTTGGCTCCTCCCTCTATTCAATTGATACCCGAATGGGGTATAATGGGACCTGTACAAAGGAGGAATGATCCATGAATCATGTTTTAAGAGCTAAAAAGCTTCGCGAAAGTGATGAACCCATTCATTATAATTGTGCCCAATCCCTTTTTGTCGCTTTTTCTGATGTCCTTGGCGTCAGTGACGAGCGGGCCTTTGCCATGGGCGCAAATTATGGCGGCATGATGCACGGCGGTACGTGCGGTGTAGTGAGTGCCGGCCTTATGATCTTGTCCCTTGCAGGGATTCCCCAGGAAAAGGCCATGGCCCTGCTCCAAGATTTTTTCCGTGACCACGGGACCACGGCCTGCACGGAACTGCTTACGAAAGCCGCTCAGCAAGGGGTGACAAAGAAGGTCAATTGTGATGGGCTCGTCATCCACATGGCAGAACGGCTGGATGCCATCCTTTCCGCCTAAAGGACCTTCCCGACCTCAAAAAAAGCAGCCCCCTTTTCAGGGCTGCTTTTTTCATGCCTTCATTTTGGTTCAATAGAGGCAAGGGCAGGGACTTCTTTTTTTTCAAAACCTTTGCGCTTGAGCTGAATGGCTATGATGAGGTTCGGGATGAAGACAAGTGCAAAGAATATGAGAACCGATGCATAGGTGCCTGTCTGCTTATAGAAAAAGGAGATGAGGGTTGGACCGGCAATGCCCGCCATTGCCCAGGCGGAAAGGATGCGGCCGTGGATGGCACTTAGCTCTTTGGTGCCGAAAAGGTCGCTCAAATAGGCCGGCATGCAGGAAAAGCCGCCGCCATAGGCACTGATGATAAAGAGCACAAGCCCCTTGAAGACAAAGGAAGAGGTGGTGGCGCTGAGGATGAAAAAGGCCAGGATCTCAAGGGCAAAAAAGAGGATGTACGTAACGGGGCGACTCAGTCGGTCGGAAATGGTGGACCAAAGGATGCGTCCGCCGCCGTTCATGATGCCGATGATGCCTACAAAAGCAGCGGCTTCCTGAGCTGACATGCCGATCACGTCCTGGGCCATGGGACTTAAGACAGCAAGCAGACCGATGCCGCAGGTAATATTGATGAAAAAGACCCACCAGAGGCTTTGGAACTGCCAGGTATGCATGGCTTCCGATGCGGTCTTTCCCGTAAGGAGCTGGGAATCAGCTTCCTTTTCCTTTTTTAGGACGGGCGGTTTGAGGTAGAGGGAACAAAGGACCATGATGACCGAGTAGCTCCCTGCCATGAGGCAGAAGGTGCGGGTAAGGCCCACCGTGCGGGTAAGATGCTGCATGAGGGGAGCTGCAATGAGGGCGGCAAAACCAAAGCCCATGATGGCAAGGCCTGTCGCAAAACCGCGGTGGCGGGGAAAATATTTCACCAAGGTTGATACTGGCGTGATGTAGCCTGTGCCAAGACCAATGCCGCCAATGCACCCATAAAAGAGATAAAGGAGGGGAAGGCTCTTGATGGAAAGGGCATAGGCCGTACCTAAAAGCCCCGTTCCAAAGAAAAAGGCGGCCATGAGGCCACTTTTTTGGGGTCCCATTTTTTCTGCAAAGCGCCCCAAGAGCGCGGCCGACATGCCAAGAAAGAAGATGGCAAGGGAAAAGGTCCAGGTGACATCCCCCATGGAAGCGCCCAAGGCTTCCATGATGGGGCGGACAAGGACGCTGAAAGCATAGACACTCCCAATGGAGAGGTGGATGCCCACGGCGGACAGTGCAATCAGTGCGCGATTTCTCATACTGCTTCCTTTCTGGGAAAACTTCCCCTAGAAAGAGAAAAGGCCCGGACCCATCTGCAGCATAAGGCTGCAGATGAAGGGGCCGGGATAAAGAAGGATCATCCGGGCGGCTTTTCTCTGCCCAGACGGTCGGCAAGTTACACAATGCAGAGCACGTGGTCAATTCCACTTATCCGTCAGTTCTGCACTGCTTTATTTGATTGTGATGCGGCTATTATAGCAGGTATGACAGAAAGGAGCAAGAAGAAATTCAGGAAAAAAGATAGACAAAAAAACCGCCCCCCTAGGAGCGGCTTCATCTTTGAAGTGGTGGAACTAACTGGATTCGAACCAGTGACCCCCACGATGTCAACGTGGTACTCTAACCATCTGAGCTATAGTTCCGAGACGAATATTAGTATACCCAAATGAACGGGTCTTGTCAACTCTTTTTTATTTTTTTGATGAAAAAATAATCCGGTTAATTGCAATAGCAAATAGGACACTAGACAAAAAGTTTATGAGGACGTTTTCAGCTT
>ERZ791624.1061-NODE-1061-length-14422-cov-4.733695_pt1 | contig 14422 bp, 12 predicted proteins | sample MGYA00510058_ERZ791624 | MGnify/ENA primary metagenome ERZ791624 (study PRJEB30046, sample SAMN00715158) | human gut metagenome | study: EMG produced TPA metagenomics assembly of the A metagenome-wide association study of gut microbiota in type 2... | reverse complement strand
TCCCCTTTATTTTGCAAGGACTATTTTTCCCTACCGAGAAACATTTTACGCTTAGTATGGATAACTGACATAAAAAAAGAACGAACAACCGCCCTCCCCCAACTGGAGAGGACGGTTGTTCTTATTCAGTCATCGATGACGGCAACACATTCCACTTCAACGAGACCACCCAGCGGAAGCTTCCCGATTTCCACGCAGGAGCGGGCCGGGAATCCATCCGTAAAGTAGGATTTATAGATTTCATTGACCTTCCCAAAATCATTCATATCCTGAAGGAAAATCGTCGTTTTCACAATATCCCCGTAGGAAGCACCCGCTTCCTTTAGAATTGCACCAAGATTCTTCATGGACGCATGGGCCTGGGCTTCCAGCGTATCTGGCAGTTTCCCAAGCGCTACATCAATACCAAGCTGGCCCGATACATAAACCGTATTGCCGGCCTTGATGCCTTGGACGTAAGGTCCTACAGCAGAAGGGGCATTTTTCGTAGAGATAATTTGCTTTTTCATTATTTTACAACCTCTTTTCCCTTTTTTCTGAGAACGGTACCATTTCTCCTACCTGTATATTTTCCACCAGCAACTTCAAATACACCATTTACCATGACGTATTCAATTCCCTCCGGGTATTGAGTCGGGTCTGTAAATGTACCCTTATCAATGACCGTATCAGGGTTGAAGACAGTAATATCGGCATAGGCCCCTTCCTTAATTTGACCACGATCTTTGATATTGAAGGTAGCTGCTGGTTTACCTGTCATCTTATACACAGCTTGTTCAAGGGTCAGAGCCTTATCTTCACGAACATATTTACCAAGCACTCTCGGGAAAGCACCATAAACACGAGGATGCGGTTTTCCGCCCAAAAGTCCATCCGTGCAAACGTTCATTTCCGGCCGTTTCATGAAGAGTTTCACATGATCTTCGGTACCATAAAAGTCAACCATACCAACAGCATTTTCTTCATCACGGAGAAGATCAAAAGTTGCATCATAGGGATCTTTCCCTCTTAGCTTACCTAATTCAGTCAGTGACAAACCAACAGCATCCTTATTCTTATCCGTCTTGACACTTGTTACATAGATCTGATCGAGGCCGGCAAAATCAACAAAGTTATCCCATCCAGGGATACCGTGTTCGATATCATAGACCATTTTTTTGCGAAGTTCCGGATCGTTAAGACGTTCAATGACCTTATTGGTCCCGCCATCATGAACCCAAGGCGGCAGGATAACACCAAGCATCGTACTGCCTGCTACATACGGATATTGGTCAAAGGAGACGTCGATGCCTTCTTTTTCAGCTTCCTCAAGAAGCTGAATCATCCCATCAATTTTATCCCAATTCTTACGGCCGCAGACTTTAAAGTGTGAATAATGGATCTTGACGCCAGACTCTTTACCAATTTGGATAACCTCTTTCATCGAATCAAGAATAGTGTCTGCTTCGCTGCGCTGATGAATGACAAAGCGGCCATCATATTCAGCAACAACCTTGCACATTTCAACAACTTCCTTGGTTTGACCATAAGCACAGGGCATATAGATAAGTCCTGTGGAAAGACCGATAGCACCATTTTCCATTTCTCGACGGACGATGTCCTTCATCTTCTGCAGTTCCTCATCCGTAGGTTGGCGGTTATCAAGGCCCATGGCTTCCATACGGACATTGCCATGAGGAACGAGGTAGCATTCGTTAGGCCCCGGTTTTACATCATCGATCATCTTGAGATACCCTGCCGTATCACGATAATGATAATTTACCTGATCGGAGTCACCATCAAGGCCAGCCAGGTTCTTTCTCCAAGGGCTAATATATTCTTCCGGCAGTGGAGCCATGGAGATCCCATCCTGCCCCAAGATTTCCGTCGTGATTCCCTGCATGACCTTAGGACGAACTTCAGGATCAACAAGAATCTGGAGATCGCTGTGGCTGTGTGTATCAATGAATCCAGGGGCAACAACAAGGCCAGTCACATCAATGACTTCAGCGCCGTCTGCCGCATCAATCTTACCGATTTTAACAATTTTATCGCCATCAATCAGGACATCTGCTTGATAACGGTTGGAACCCGAGCCATCGACAACGACACCATTTTTCAACAAAGTCTTCATTTTATTTCCTCCTTCTATTCTAATTAGGTTATTCTTTATCCAGTTCGATTGGAGCCGCTGCTTCTACACCACGGCTAATTTGATACTTAGAAACAATGAAGAGCACTGCAAATGCCACAATGCCGCCAGGAACCATAGCACTAAGTCCAAAGGGAGATTTAAGAGCATAGGTCCAATAAGCAGCAACAGCCGTACCGCTTAAGATAGACAGGAAACCGGCATCTTTCGTTACATTCTTGCAGAATAATCCCCCAATAAAGGCTGCAAACGGACCCGCACTTCTCAGGGCAAAGGCACTCATCATAACAGAGATGATGTTCGAGGCAGTAAGAGCTACACCAAGGCCAACAAGCCCAACAATGGTCATAACAATGCGGGAAACCATGATTTCCTTCTCATCATCATGAACACCGCCACGGATATAAGGACGATATACGTCATTTGTGAACATTGTTGCCGTACCAATCATGTTACCGGAAGCAGAGCTCATTGTAGCTGCGACAACAGCAGCGAGGATAATGCCAGCAATGATAGACGGTGCAAACTGCATCGTTGCATCAGCCAATGCATTTTTCTGTTGACTTACAGCATATCCATCAATACAAGTGTAGGCCATAAGACCAATCATGGCGGGAACGATTGCATAAATTGCGGAAAGAATGCCGGTAAGAACAGAACCAATCTTTGCGGATTTGCCATCTTTAGCAGAGCAGAATGTCTGGACAATTTCTTGCCCCGTAGGAAAGTCATGCAATACATAACAATGTAGCCAATAACCGTTGGAACACCAATTTTCGTCATGCTGAGCATATTCATGTCAGCACCTGTTGACGTCTTCATAGCTGCAGCTTTAGCGAACAGTGCCGAGAAACCGCCTACAGCAGGATTTTCTGCCATAATAAACATGGCGACCGCCATACCAATAGTAATGAATAGAACATGCATCATATTTGCCGCAGCAACAGAGGCAAAACCGCCAACCATGGTATAAAGGATAACAACAGCGGTTGTAATGACAGCGGCTGTTTGGAAACTGATTCCCGTTACGACATTAATAATAGATGCTGTTGCAATGATCTGAGCCCCAGTTGCCATGAAAAGTGCTGCAATCGATGTAAATGCCGTTACCATATGAGACGGTTTTCCGTAACGTTTCCCAATGATTTGAGGAACGGTGGAAGCGGCCGCCCGTCTAAAATAAGGAGCAATAAAAGATACTAGGATGAAACCGATACCTCCAGCAATAACATACCAGCTTGCAGAAAGACCGTATTGGAAAACGTTAGTTGCGATACCTGTGGTACTGGCCCCGCCTGTATTGGCAGCAAAAAGCGTACCTGCCAAAGTTAATGGACCAAGAGATTTTCCGGCCATCAAAAAATCTTCATTGCTCTGAGAAGCTTTTTTCTTAGCTTTCATCTTGGATACAATTAATCCAATTGCAATTGTAGCAATCATGTACAGAAAAATAATAATTAAAGCTGTAATTTGCTTTTGACTCATATTATTCATCTCCTCATCGCCACTTTTATACGATCATTCTCTTTTATCAGATTATTCATCGAATAAAAGAAGGGGATTTGCTGTCTAAGTCCAGTGGAAAACCTAGACAGCACCCGTTCTTTATTTTGCTTATTTCATCAAAGCCTTCAGAACGCCATAATAGCAATCCGTTACTTTGGCCAAGCTGTCCACTTCAACATATTCACTGACTGTATGGGCCAAATTTTCACGGGAAGGGCCAAGACCAAAAGTCTGAATGCCAGCTTCCCCAGCATAATGGCTGCCGTTAGTACAGAAATTGTATTGAGTGATTTCAGGATTATAACCGCGTTCATTCAGTTCTTTTTTGACTGCTTGAACAAATTCAGCATCCTTGTCAAAGAGCCAGCCAGGGAAGAAACGTTCACCTTCGATAGTTTCTCCGGTGTAGCATTTTTCCTTACCTACAGCATAGGAGACTTTCACCTTAAGTTCCGGATCTTCTGCCATCAGTTTATCCATAAGGGCAACAATCGGAGCCAATACACTTTCTTTGGTTTCGCCGACAAGCAAACGACGGTCATAGGTTGCGCGGCAATATTCAGGAACAACAGAGGCGCCAGGATAAGGAGCCGATTTTACGTCAACCAATTCCAAGATGCCCTTCCCAAGAATAGGATGTTCTGGTGGAACGATTGTGCGAATGGCTTCAATAACACGAGCCATTTTATATACAGCATTGATTCCTTTTTCAGGATTGGCACTGTGGCAGGGTTTGCCGAATGTTTCCACAACGATTTCGGCACGTCCCCGCTGACCTACTTTCAGGTTGCACTGAGAAGCTTCACCGATAACAACAATATCAGGTTTTACATAAGCGCTGATGGAGCGGGAACCAACGCCTTCAAAACATTCTTCATGAACAACACCATCAACATAGATTTCGCCGGCAAAGTCTTTATTTGTATCTTTTGCAAAAGCAATAGCCGCCGTCGTGTAAGCTGCAATGGCACCTTTCATGTCTGTCGTACCACGACCATAAATCTTGCCATCATGAATTTCAGCCGCAAAAGAAGGATAGATCCATTCCTTTTCATTCGTTACAGGAACCGTATCCATATGTCCATCAAAAAGGATCTTCTTACCTGGACGTTTTCCTTTGATGCATCCAATAATGTTGCCGAACTTGTCGATGTGAACAGAATCGAACCCATTGGCCTTATACGTTTCTTCGAGTACTTTGGCAACGCCATCTTCATGACCGGAATAGCTCTGCTGTTGAACAAGTTTTTGACACAATGCAATAGCTTGATCTTTGACTTCTTGGTTAATCATTTGAATTTGCCTCCTCATTTTTACCTGTTTAGTTGATTTTTATTTTGCGTACAGCCCATCCCAAACGATGCGGCGATAATTTTCTTTATCCGTATCCCCTTCCGTACTGAAGAAGAGGATTTTAGAGTTTTCGTCAAGTTTCAGTGCTTCCTTCAGCCCCTTAAGCTCAGGATTGCGCAGGATTTCGCTGACGGCCCCAAAGGCAGCAGCACCGCTCTCTCCAGAAACAATCTTCTGATCCTTTCCCATTGGATTCCCTAAGATTCGCATGCCTTGTGCAGCTGCGTAATCCGGACAGGAAATGAAGAAGTCTGCATAATCCGACAGGACCTGCCAGCCAATGCTGCAGGGTTCACCGCAGGCAAGACCAGCCATGATGGTCCGCATATGACCTGTTACAGGGTGAAGTTTGCCGTCGTCGGCTTTTGCCGTTCGGAAAAGGCAGTCGGCCTGATCCGGTTCCACAATGCCGATGATGGGCTTTTCATCTCCATATAGGGAGGAGAATAGCCCCGTAATCGCACCCGCAAGGGACCCGACCCCAGCCTGCAGGAAGATATGAGTGGGCTTTTCCGGCAGCTGTTCATAGGCCTCAAGACCCATGGTACCGTATCCCTGCATGATCCAACGAGGAATATCCTCATAGCCTTCCCATGCCGTATCCTGGACCATGACCCAACCATTTTCCTCGGCATTGCGATTAGCAAGACGAACAGCATCATCATAGTTAAGATCCGTAATGGATGCCTCAGCTCCTTCAGCACGAATATTCATAAGTCGTTCTTCAGCTGAACCTTCCGGCATGTAGACCACGGAATGCTGACGCAGCTGGTTTGCCGTCCAAGCAACGCCGCGGCCATGATTGCCATCGGTTGCCGTGACAAAGGTAATATCTCCGAGAGCCTTGCGCGTTTCTTCGTTTGTCAGTTTCTCATAGGTAGCCTCCTTCATATCGATGCCTAGCTTATCGGCAAGATAGTGTCCCATAGCATAGCTCCCACCCAGGACCTTGAAGGCATTGAGGCCGAAACGATAGGATTCGTCTTTTACATAGATAGAAGAAACACCAAGGGCCTTTGCCGTTTCCTTGAGACAGGCGAGGGGTGTCTCCTTGTAGACAGGGAAACTGCGATGATAGGCACGCACCTTTTCCTCAACAGAACGGCTTAAAAAGTCCAGACTGCACTTCTTGTCTGCGTGAGTCTTATGAACCATTTGAAAGTTTTTTGTCATGACGCTAACTCCTCTCAAAAATTCTTTTCACTTTATATATAGCAACTATCGTGCCAAAAATGAAAAATTGAAATAAAAAAGCCCAAAACCGCATGAAAGCATGTGGTCTGGATGATTGGCAACATAGGAAGACCGGGGAACGAAAACAAAAATCTCAAAATGAGAATATACGGCTTCTCATTTTGAGATTTTTCTCATTTTGAGATTGTAAAAAGAAGGATGAAACCCTGGGGCACGGCGCCAAACACCCCTACGGAAGGGCACCGAATTGATTTTTCAATAATACGGTCCAGCAATCGAATCGCTTCGGCGGTGTCTTACGATTAGCAGTCTTGAACCATCGAAAAATGCGCCTCGCTAGCCGCTCGTGTGGAGACGTCAGGCATATATGATTACTCGGAGCAAACATCGCTCCGATTCTCCACAAGGAGCTTGCCTCCATTGCTTACTTCTTTATCTTAAAGAGGCAATGGAGACATGCCAATTCGTACCATCTTTCGTTCCTGATTGGGGGATGGCTTACGCCTGGGCGCTTCTCCCCTTTCCTAACCATGTGTCGTCACTTCCAGCGCCCAGCTCATCAAAGCGGAGCGATTTTTGCTCAGACTAAAAAATTTCATATTCTTTGATTTTCCGATACAAAGTCGCCTTACTCAGTCCCAAAGCTTGGGCAGCCTTGAGCTTTCCTTCCCCGCTGCGTCCATAATGGAGCAAGGCCCTGCGGATGGCCTCCTTCTCAAGCTTCACAAGGGGCACGATGGGCGCTTCTATTCCCATCTCAGATGGCACCAAGTAAGCGTCCTGATTGGGTGTCTTCCGCATTTCCTTAGGCAACAGATCTACATCAAGATCGCCTCCTGGAACTGCTAAGTTTACCATATATTCCATGACGTTTTCGAGTTCCCGCACATTACCTGGCCAAGGATATTGCTTAAAAGTCTCCATCAAATCCTCTGTAATCCGCGGTTCTGATTTGCCAAGCAGCGACGAGAACCTTCTAATATAATGGACGGATAGTTCTTCAATATCTTCCTTGCGATTGCGCAGCGGTTCGATATGGATGGGAATGACATTGAGCCGATAGTAGAGATCTTCACGGAACTGCTTTTCTTCGACCATCTTCTTTAGATCCTTATTGGTCGCAGCAATGACCCTTACATCAATATCGACAAGCTGGTTTGACCCGATGCGCACAATCTGCCGTTCCTGCAGGACGCGAAGTAGTTTAGACTGCAGATATAAAGGCATGTCACCAATTTCATCAAGGAAAATGACCCCACCATTTGCAAGTTCAAATTTCCCCATACGCCCATTCGGATCCGCTCCCGTAAAGGCTCCTTTGACATAGCCAAAAAGCTCGGATTCCATAAGATTTTCGGGAATGGCGGCGCAGTTCAAAGCAATAAAGCGGCCTTCTTTCCGGCTGCCTTCCCGCCAAATGGAGGTTGCTACCATCTCCTTTCCAGTTCCACTTTCGCCCGTAATGAGGACCGTCGAAGATGAAGGGGCAACTCGTTCGATTTCTTCTTTGAGGTGCAGCGTCGCAGGACTTGACCCTAAGATGCTGTCCTTATCACCATGCGGTACAAAAGCCGTCTCAAAATATTGATTCTTGATTTCCCGGCTCCGATAAAAAATGAGGACGCCTTCATAATCGCGGATCCTTTGAGGGATCTTCATATAGGACCCCATGAGATGGTACGCCCGTTCCCCTATGGTCACGCGGTATTCAGCATAGCGATTCAGCGTATCCCCTGTCGCCTCAATAAGGACCTCTTTTCCCACAAGGTCATCATCTTCGAGCTGCTCCTGAGCCGAGCGATTGGTCATGGTGATGCGATGGTCTGTTCCAATGACAAGCGTGCCCTGCTGAATATTTTCAAGTGTCGTATGGAGCGTTCCCAAAAGCGCTTCCCGGCGTGCATTTTCTTTTCTTTCCTGACTCTTTACAGAGATAAAATCAGCAATCTGCTCTACAAAGGCAAGGAAGGATGCCTCCTTCGAAAGGATGGTCATCTTTTGTTCCCGAGAGCTTCCCACAAGACCAATGACTCCAATGGCCCGCCTCGGCTCCCGGCCAAAAATCGGCATAGCAATTTCGATTTCTTCCTTGCAGTTCATAAAATGAGGACAATCTCGGCAAATGATTTCTTCTCCCGGTTGATAGATGACTGACCGTTCTCCCGTCGTAAGGACCTTTCGATAGACATAGCCCTCACGGGACATGTCTTGATTGACTCCACCTGCAAAAAGCCCAGTCCCGGCAATTCTAACCAAATGCTGGTCCACGACCTCCACATCGACATCGGCAATGATGGAAATAATATCCGTATAGCGCTGTACCACGTCCTGGATTTCATAAAGATCTGTCATTGTCTGTGTCTTAGTTTCCATAAAGACCTCTCCTTGCCACATTCTTTTCCACCATGCTATCTCATTTTGAGAAAAAAAGAAAGAGGAACCAAACGAAAGCTTGGTTCCTCAAGATGGGTATTCTATTATAGGATAAGACTTGCAATATAGGTCGCAAAAAGTCCTCCGAGAGCCATCGCGACATTGCTGATGGACAACGTGCGAAGCCCCGTTTTCATATCAAAGCCCATGCAGTTCGTATAAACCCAGAAGAAACTGTCATTGACATGACAACAGCTGCGGGCTCCTGCACCGGAAGCAAGGAAAATCAGAATAGGATTAAGACCCAGTTTGGAAGCGATCGGTGCACACAATGTAGCCGCCGTAACAACAGCGACCGTCCCAGAACCTTGAACGATTTTCAGAAGGCCAGAAATAACGAAGGGAATCAAAATAAATGGAAGCCCCGTATTAATGACAAGGGTTGCAAGACTTGCCCCTGCATGAGACTGTTTCAAAACCGTACCCAAAGCACCGCCAGCTGCCGTGATAAATACAATGGACCCAGCATCACTGAGGCTCTTATCCATGATCTTAAGAACCTTTTCCTTCCCCAGGCGACTACCAAGTGTCATGATAGCGGCAATGGAACCAATAGCGAGGGCAATATTGGAATCACCAATAAAGGATGTGATATTACGGATATAATGCCCTTTGGGAAGTAGCATACTGCAGCTTGTATTAAGGAGAATGAGAACAATGGGTAACAAGAGCGGCAAGAGAGAGGCCCAAGTACCAGGAAGATCAGAATTTTCTTCAAGAGTCGGTTGAACCATTTCCTTTTCCTGTTCTTCATCAGAACGGAACGTATAGTAGCTTTCCGGCTTATTCCGGAAGTAAAGCTCTGCAAAAATCCAGCCAAAAAGAGTCATGAAAACAGCTGCAAAAGCCCCCCACATAATAGCCTGACCGAGATCAATTCCCAAAAGACCCGCAGCCGCTAAAGGGCCTGGAGTAGGCGGTACATAAACGTGTGTGGCCAGAAGACCTGCAGAAAGGCTAACTGCAAGGATAGCCAAGGGAATTCCCGATTTCTTATGAAGTGCTTTCAAGAGCGGAGAAAGGATAACAAACGCGGCATCGGAGAAAACAGGAATAGATACAATATACCCCGTGATAGCCATGGCAAGGGATGCATGTTTCTGCCCCACCATACGAATTGTGTCGAGGGCCATCCGGTTGGTTCCTTTTGCAGCATCGAGGAAATTCCCCACCATGATACCAAAAATGATTACGATACCAATGCTCTTGACGGTCCCTGAAAAACCGCCTGTAATAGCTTTGATCGTAGCAGGACCGCTCATTCCAGAAAGAAGGCCCATAACAAGAGCCGTTGCAAGAAGGCTGATGAAAGCATTTGCCTTGACTTTAAGTGCTAAAGTAAAAAGAACAACCATCCCAATGACAAAAACAAGTTCAATTGGCATATTGTATTCCTCCTTTTATTCTTTTCCCATCAACGATTTGCGGATCATATTCTTGATACCGCCGTTTTCCAGAATATTTAGCACATAAGAGCTAAAGGGCGTTGTTTTTAGAACCTTACCCTGGGTTATGTCCGTCACCTCGCCTGTTTCAATATCGATTCTGATTACATCACCTTTTTGAGCGCATTTACTGATACCAGGACACACAATGACTGGAAGCCCCAGATTGATTGCATTTCGAAAAAAAATTCTGCCAAAGGATTCTGCAAGAACGGCACACACTCCGGCCCCCTTCAGCGCCATTGCCGCATGTTCACGGGAAGACCCACAGCCAAAATTTATGCCGGCAACAACAACGTCTCCCGGCTGGACCTCATCAGCAAACTTCGGTTCTGCGCTACCGCTCAGTGCGTGCTTCTTAATGTCTTCCATTTCCGTTAGTTCCACAAATATGCCAGGATAAATTTGGTCCGTATCTATGTTATTACCAAATTTCCACGCCTTGCCTTTCATAACCTTTTCCATAAAATCATTCTCCCTTCAGATACGGCGTCGGATCTGTAATTTTTCCCTGAAGTGCCGAGGCAGCAACTGTTGCAGGCGATCCCAAGTAAATTCGGCCCTTGACACTGCCCATGCGCCCAGGGAAATTGCGGTTTGTTGAAGAAATGCAGGTTTCTCCTTCAGCAAGAAGTCCTTGATGAATGCCCAGGCAAGCCGCACAGCCAGGTGCTGTAAGCGTTGCCCCAGCTTCAAGAAGTACCTTGATATAGCCCTTTTCCATGCACTCTTCAAGGACTTTCTTAGAGGCAGGGACAAGAATCATGCGGGTACCCTCCGCAATATGCTTCCCTTTGAGAATCTTCGCCGCAACAGCAAAATCTGGTGTCCGACCACCTGTGCAGGAACCAAGATAGGCCTGGTTCACAGGTATTCCTTCTTCATTGACAATAGGGAACACATTATCAACACTAAAAGGAACGGAGACCTGAGGCGTCAGCTGATCCACATCATAGGTAAGGTCTGCATCGTAAATATAATCAGGATCTGTCTCATAAATTGTGTAATCCGTTATGCCATGTTCCTTAAGATAAGCAAACGTGACTTCGTCAGGCTGGATATAGGCAGCCTTACATCCCATTTCCGTGCTCATGTTGCAAAGCGCCATCCGTTCTGAAATGCTAAGTTCCTTTACGACAGGCCCCGTAAATTCAACGGCTTTATAAACACCAAAATCTGCTTTGACGCCTCCTATCACGTGCAGGATAACATCCTTAGCATAGACACCAACAGGCAGCTTACCTGTTAGATTGATACGTATAACCTTGGGGACCATAAACCAAAGTTTTCCTGTTGCCATAATGACAGCAAGATCCGTTGCGCCCACACCCGTTCCAAAAGCACCGAAGGCACCGTGGGTCGTTGTATGTGAGTCCGTGATTACAACAATTTCTCCCGGTTTGGAAAAACCATAATCAGCCATGAGCTGATGGCAAACTCCTTTGTCAATATCCATGACATGGGTAATGCCCTGCTCTTTTGCAAATGCTCGAAATCTCTTGTGATTGTCCGCCTGCTTTTCCGTTGCACAAGGAGCATAATGGTCAAAAAAAAGAATCACCCGTTCCGGATGGACAACCTGTTTTCCACCCATTTCATAAAAAGACTTTACAGTTTGATAGTAGAGATCATTGATTCCCACATAATCAATGTCACAATTGACGATTTCACCGGCATGAACTTCCTCTCGCTGGCTTTTCGCAGCCAAAAGTTTTTCAATCGCATGCATGAATATTTTCCCCCTTATTCTATATTTTCTGACTTTTTCGTCTTGATTTTATCGAGTTTATATCATAAAATCAAATTTATAATAAATATAATTATATAAGTTAAATTTATATTATTAGGAGGCCCTCTTATGCAAACAGAGTACGAATATATTTTAGAAGTCTTTAAAACGGGGAGTTTTTCCAAAGCTGCGCAGAACCTTTTCATAACTCAGCCCGCCTTGAGCATTGCCATCAAAAAAGTAGAAAAAGATATTCATATGCCCTTGTTCGACCGGAGCCATAAACCCCTTACTCTGACACCAGCGGGAAAAATCTTCATTACAAACATCTTGCAGATGAAGGAACTCGAAAACAATCTGACCCGTTCCATCCAAGACTTAGACAATTTAGAAAGCGGTGAGTTGCGCCTTGCTGGGACTCAGTATCTTAACTCCCATGTCATACCTGCCGCCATCGACCAATACATTGCAGCCCACCCTAAGGTCTCACTATCCCTTCTCGAGGAAAATTCAGGAAAACTAAATGATCTTTTGAAGTATGGTCTTGTTGACATGGTTCTTCACTGCGGGGAATACGATTCTAGCAAGTATCGTGGAATTCCCTTTTTTAGAGATTATCTTTTCTTAGCAGTTCCCAGAAAATATATTTTAACTCCACCGCTTCTAGAAAAAAGCTATTGTGCAGAAGAACTTCTAAAAGATGATTTTCTAACAAATCCAAAGCCAAAAGTTCCTCTTGAATATTTTTCCAATGTTCCATTCCTGCTACTTACGAATACCAATAACTTAAGAGTTCGTGCTCTTGCAATTTGTCATGAAAATCAGTTTACACCAAACATCCGGTTCCAAGCTGAGCAACTTGAAACAGCTTATTATCTTGCAGCCCATGGTCTTGGTGCGACCTTTATCAGTGATGTTATGATCAGGGAGCATCATTTCCCGAATCTAGTATTCTATCCGATAGACTCACCTGTGGCAGTTCGCATATATCACGCCGTCATCCATAAGCAAGCCTATCTATCCCGCCACATGAAAACTTTTATCGACCTAGCTAGGGAAACATGGAATGGGAAAATCAACTATTGCATAGAGAATTGAATCTATTACATACTGAAAAGGACGTGAGCCATTTACTCACGTCCTTTTCAGTATGTCACAAGAAAGTGCATACAAGAGAAGTACAGTTATAGTCCAGTCCACCCCACATACTGCAACACCATAGTTACTATAGCCGCAACAAAAACCTGTCCAACTATAATTTTTATAACCCACTTAAAGTATCTGGGAAACTCCACATGTGCCATTGCCAGTCCGCCCATTAATGTACCATTTAAAGGTGTGATCAAATTACTTAATCCATCACCAAACTGAAATGCCTGAACAGTAACCTGACGAGTTATACCAATGATATCAGCCATCGGTGTCATTAGCGGCATAACTACAGCTGCCTGACCGGAACCAGATGGAATTAAAATATTAATCAAAGCATTGACAACAACCATAAATCCGGCTCCCAGGACCGGTCCGAGTTGAGCCAGTGGAATGCTTACCCAGTTAACCAACGTATCAAGTATTTTCCCATTGTTCAAGATGACAGAAACAGCACTTGCAATGCCAACTACAAATGAAGCCGTTACCATCGGGTCCACATCCCTTTATGAACTTCTTAGCAATATCATTCATACTGAATCCTGACAAAATTCCCGCAATCACGCCCATGCCGAGAAAATATGATCCAATTTTATTTGCTTTCCACCCAAACTTAATTGTCATACCAACACATATAATGACTCCTATTAAAAAAGTGCCAACAACAATAGTCTGTCTCTGTGTAAGGGAGTTTTGCGTTATCTTGTCACTAGTTTTTCCTAAGGTATCATTTTCAGAAGATAAAAGCATCCCAGATCCATAATTAAGGCTTTTGGTTGAATCTTCTTTTATCTTTTTATAATAATTCCACGTTACTAAATACATAAAAATAATATTTAATATACAGCAAACAGCACGGGGACCAGTTCCGGAAAAAACTGGAACTTCAGCTATCATCTGTGCAACACCGAGTACATTAGGATTAGCGAATCCTATTGAAAATCCAGATTGCATGCCAAAATAAATGATCATAAAGCCTAAAAAATCATCCCCGCCAATTGCCCGAGTTAAAAACATACCTATAGGAATAATTGCTAGGCCTATATTTCCAAAAACACCCGCTGAATTTCCTAAACCTAGTGAGAACATAACCAAAGCAATTGTAAGAGCTTCTTTTCCCTGCAGTTTTCTTGCCATGACTGTAAATGTTGTTGATAAACATTTACTTTCCTCAAGCATTTGTATTGCCGAACCAACAAAGAATATCATAAATATTGTTTGGCTCGACTTTATATACCCTTGAAATATAGCTTGAAGCATATCCCAAGGCGTTTGAGGATTGCCTTTGATATAATGAAAACTACCCGCAATAACACGGCTTATTTTCCCGCTAACAACGCGATCAAAAGCGCCTGCGGGAACAATCCAAGTTAACAGCATTGCTACCGTGCATAGAATAAATAATAAAGGTTAGTTGTAAAATGAATTTGAACAGTTAATCAAAAAATAAAAATCCATAGTGAAGCCTCATGCTAAAATGGT
>ERZ791624.1059-NODE-1059-length-14447-cov-2.665370_pt1 | contig 14447 bp, 20 predicted proteins | sample MGYA00510058_ERZ791624 | MGnify/ENA primary metagenome ERZ791624 (study PRJEB30046, sample SAMN00715158) | human gut metagenome | study: EMG produced TPA metagenomics assembly of the A metagenome-wide association study of gut microbiota in type 2... | reverse complement strand
GATGCAGTAGATGAATACTTCCCAGATCCAGAAAGAGATACAGATAAGCCTTTCTTAATGCCAGTAGAAGACGTATTCACAATCACAGGTCGTGGTACAGTTGCTACGGTAGAGTAGAAGCTGGTGTTATCCACTTAAATGATGAAGTTGAAATCGTTGGTATTAAGCCAGAAATCCAGAAGACAACTGTAACAGGTATCGAGATGTTCAGAAAGCTCCTTGATGAAGGACAGGCTGGTGATAACATCGGTGCTCTTCTTCGTGGTATCAAGAGAGAAGATATCGTAAGAGGTCAGGTTCTTTGTAAGCCAGGTTCAATCACATGTCATACAAAGTTCACAGCTCAGGTTTACGTTCTTACTAAGGACGAGGGTGGTCGTCATACACCATTCTTCAACAACTACCGTCCACAGTTCTACTTCAGAACAACTGACGTAACAGGTGTTTGTAACCTTCCAGCAGGTACAGAGATGTGCATGCCTGGTGATAACGTAGAAATGACAATCGAACTGATTCACCCAATCGCTATGAGCCAGGGTCTTACTTTCGCTATTCGTGAAGGTGGACGTACTGTAGGATCAGGTCGTGTTGCTACAATCATCGAGTAATCTTTGATTTCGTATCATAGAAACTTAAATACAAGCCGCAATTCCTCATTTTATGAGGAGTTGCGGTTTTTGCGTGTTAGCAATGAGAAATGCAAGAAAGCCGCTAAAACCAAGGGATTGAGTTTGCTCAAGACCTTTGGGATTAGTGGCTTTTCTTATGTGGCGAATGCCACGACCGAGCCGGCAGGCGAGGTTAAATTTCTCAACGGAAGATGGTCGAACATAGAAAAAGCCCTTTTCAAGTTCTTCACTCAAAATGGGCGTGTGATACGCGTATGATACACGTGTTTCTAATCTTCGGCGTGAGGCCAGTTAATCTTCCATTCAAAATACTCTTCTTTGGTAATTTTACCGGAGGCTAAGTCCTCTTTTTTCTTTTTCCAGGTATTCAGGAAATCATCAAGTAAGGAATAATCAAAACCAACAGCGATATGCTTCTCGGTAGGGTTTTCGGGATCTGTAACTTCGTAGAGGGGCATATTGTAGTGCTCATCCAATTCAAAGAGAGCATACATTACATCTTCCGCTGCGTAGAGGGAAGGCTCGTAGATGGAACGGTAATTACAGTTCAAAGCTTTTGCTAGCTCCTGTATCATATCCTCTTTGGGTGTGCGGTTGCCGATTTCGTACTGACGGATTCGTACGTCGGATAAACCAACAGCTTCACCGAGCTGTGCCTGTGTTAATTTGCGGAAATTTCTGATTCGTTTTATTCGTTCACCAATAGCCATCGTGTAACTCCTTCCAATCAAATAGTAACAATATCGTTTCTGATAATACAATAACATAAATGTTACTGTATAGCAATAAAAAAGTCCACAATTCAGGACAGAATGAAGAGCCAGGTGTATGAAAAAGTAATTTCTATAAAAAGAAGTATTTTTTATAAGTGAAAAAAATTTTTCGCTTATCTCTTGGCAGAAACATATATGATACTATACAATTAAATCATAGACAGTAACATTATAGTTACTAATAAAGAGACGGGAGGTAAGTGCCATGTGCAAGAGCGTACATAAGTTTTAGTGGAAAGGAGGAAGTCATCATAGATTGTATGCCATCATTGGGAATGATTACGATTAATGCGCTGGCTGCATCGGATGAAGTTCTCATTCCGGTTGAAGCGTCCTACCTACCAATCAAAGGATTGCAGCAACTGTTAAAAACAATCGGCAAGGTCCGTAAGCAGATCAATCCGAAGCTGCAAGTAGGAGGTATTTTGTTTACGATGGTCGATGCTCATACGAATGATGCCAGAAATAATATGGAGCTTCTCAGAAATGCATATGGAAGTCAAATCCATATCTTTGATAATTATATTCCATTTTCTGTAAGAATGAAGGAAGCAGTCAGAGAAGGACAGAGTATTTTCTCTTATGATCCGAAAAGCAAAGCTACAGAGGCTTATCGGAGAGTGACGGAGGAGGTGCTAGAAGATGCCATCTAAAAAAAGAGCAACTCCCGTTTCCTTACAGCCGCTTGATGCATTGTTTGGAACAAACGAAGAATCAATCAATGGAATTAGTGAGATAGCAATCGGAAGTCTTCATCCATTTCCGAATCATCCATTTCAAGTAAGAGATGATAAGAAAATGGAAGAATTATCAGAAAGTATTATACAATACGGCGTATTGGTTCCTGGCATTGTGCGGTTGAGAGAGTCTGGGGGTTATGAGTTGGTAGCAGGTCATCGGCGAAAACGAGCATGTGAACTTGCAGGATTAGAGAAAATGCCGGTTATCATCAAAGATCTTACGGATGATGAATCAACGGTGATTATGGTGGATTCCAATATTCAAAGAGAAGAACTCTTAATCAGTGAAAAAGCTTTTGCTTATAAAATGAAATATGAGGCATCTGTATATTACCGTCAGCCACAAGACTGCCGAGGAAATGGCGGCGCAATATGGTTTTAACGAAGAACAGAAAGGCTACCTCGCTGAACTGCTTGCAGAGAAAACAATTACCTTTGGTCACAGGTGCTTTACGGCATTACAGGCGGCGACGGACAGATCGTGACCGTTGCACTCTCTCTGGTTGGCAATGTGGGCGGTCAGCCGTATTGGTCGTGGTACGGTTTTAACTCCCGTGTAGAATGGTGTGCTTGCTTTGTATCTTGGTGTGCCAACGAGTGCGGCTATATCGACGCTGGAGTTATCCCAAAATATGCAGGCTGTGTCAACGGAGTACAATGGTTTAAGGATCGTGGACAATGGCTGGATGGCAGCGCCGAGCCTGCCCCCGGAATGATTATTTTCTTCGATTGGGCAGACGAAAGTGGTCAGGATGGATTATCCGACCATACGGGTATTGTTCAAAAGGTCGAAAACGGCAAGGTTTATACGGTCGAGGGCAACTCCGGCGACAGTTGCCGAGTCAATGAGTATTCTATCGGTTATTACGAGATTCTTGGCTACGGCGCACCTGCCTATTAAAATACACAAGCCGCCTGCATTTTGCAGGCGGTTGGATTACATATCAGAAAGATATTGTGCCGGTTTGAAAACTAAAAGTCTCAAAATACAGACTTAATAATTGCGATTTCACTCTCAAAGTGCTATAATACAAACTATATTTGGGTGGAGGTGCGGAAATGAAAGTACGGTACAACAAACTTTGGAAACTTCTGATTGACAAGGGAATGAAAAAGAGTCAATTGCGAGAAGCGGTCGGGGCAAGCAAAAGTACATTTGCGAAACTCGGAAAAAATGAAAATGTTACCCTTCCCGTGCTGTTGAATATATGCGAATACTTAGAGTGTGATTTTGGCGACATAATGGAAGCCGTACCCGAAAATGAGGTGTAGGATCAATGAACAAGAAGATTTTAATTGTGGATGACGAAAAAGAAATCGTTGATCTGCTTGAAGTGTATTTGAGTAACGATGGTTATTCAGTATATAAATGTTATAATGGGTTAGAGGCGATGAAATGTATCAAACAGTCGCAGATTGATTTAGCGATACTTGATATTATGCTGCCGGATATTGATGGTTTTCGACTTTGCCAAAAAATTCGGGAAAAGTTTTACTTCCCTATTATTATGCTTACCGCCAAAATTGAGGATAGCGACAAGATTATGGGGCTTACGATTGGTGCGGATGATTATATAACGAAACCGTTTAATCCTTTAGAGGTTGTGGCAAGAGTAAAGACGCAATTAAGGCGTTATCAGAGCTATAACAGTCCTAATTTGAGCCAATCCGAAGAAAAAGACGAGTATGACATCAGAGGTCTACTGATAAACAGAGTCAGCCACAAGTGCTACTTGTATGGCAAAGAAATAGCCTTGACTCCGTTGGAGTTTTCTATTCTGTGGTATCTGTGCGAACATCAGGGTAAAGTTGTCGCCTCGGAGGAATTATTTGAAGCCGTGTGGAAAGAAAAGTATCTTCGCAACAGTAACAATACGGTAATGGCGCACATTGGGCGGCTTCGGGAAAAATTGAATGAACCTTCAAAAAATCCGAAGTTCATTAAAACTGTTTGGGGGGTAGGGTATGAAATTGAATAAAAAAGAAAAAAACTATCTGCTCTCTACCTTGTTCAAAGGGTATGTAATTCAATGTGCGATTTGCTCTGTGCTTATTTTTGGCGGTACTTTTCTTTTAGGAATTATGGCAGAGGAAATTCTCCGCAAGTATGTTTTGTATTATTACTTGTATTACAGAACAGTATATCTTTATATAGTGGCTGTAATCGTGTGGGGTGGCTGTATTATATACATGACATACCTACTTTTGAAAAAAGTAGTCGCCTATGTGTACGAGGTACAGGCTGCGACAGGAAAAATGTTCGATCAGAATGTCAGTTACATTGAAATGTCCCCGGAGTTGAGTGAAATCGCCGCTAACATCAATCAGTTAAAACAAGAGGCTGAAAGTAATGCAAGGCTTGCAAAAGAAAATGAGCAGCGAAAAAATGACCTGATTATGTATCTTGCACACGATTTGAAAACACCGCTTTCTTCTGTAATCGGGTATCTTACTTTACTGCGTGATGAGTCGCAAATCTCAAAGGAACTTCGAGAAAAGTACCTTTCAATCACTCTTGGTAAGGCAGAACGGTTAGAGGATCTGATTAACGAGTTTTTCGAGATAACACGATTCAATATATACGATATTACATTACAATACACGAAAATCAATTTAACTCGCCTGCTGGAGCAACTTGTATATGAATTTAAGCCTATGCTCAAATCAAAGAATTTGCAATGTAATCTTTGTGTTGATGATGATATAATGCTTCGATGTGACGCAGACAAAATTCAGCGTGTTTTTGATAACCTTTTGAGAAATGCGGTTATCTACAGTTTTGAAAATACGGATATCACGATCAGCGCACAATGTCAGGAAGATACGGTCAGCATTATTTTTTGTAACCACGGCGATACTCTGCCGGAAGAAAAGTTAAACAGGATTTTCGAGCAGTTTTATCGGCTTGACGCAGCGAGAAGTACAAGCAGTGGAGGAGCTGGATTAGGTTTGGCGATTGCAAAGCAGATTGTTGAACTACACAATGGTACAATCGTTGCAGAGAGCCAAGAGGATCAAAACAAGTTTTCAATTACTTTGCCGTTGGCGTAGGAAAATTGTAAGAATTTGCATAGAAAAAAAGAGGAATATCTTACGAGCAATCAAGAAAATACGGGCTTCTGTTTTGGTACAATAAAAGTATCAAGATAGAGGCTCGTATTTTTTGTGATACAGCATAAGGAGGAATGATGAAGTTGCTAAGAAAACAAATGCTGCTATGTTCTATTTTGTTTCTTGTATTTACGCTATCTGCCTGCTCTGCAATTGGGCAGACAGACGAAAACAATCTTACAGATAGCGCAACATCCGCAGAAAAAACGGTATCAGTTGTACGAGGGACAATTACTCCAACCGTTTCAACGCAAACGACTATTGTTCCGGCAGTACCGTTTATTATTTTCTCACCCGAAAATGGCATATTTAATACAGCGGTAGAATTAGAAGAAAAAATCACTGCCGGGCAAATTATTGGAACTGTGAACGGCAAAGAATTGAAATCTCCGGTGGATGGTACAATTACCTCTATTGCCCCATCCAATGAAAGCGTACCGAGTAATTATCCCGTAGCGATAGTGCATTATACAGGATTTGCCCTCAATGTAGAGGCAGATAATTTTTTGAGTACCTTACCGGAGTATGCAGAGTTGAAAGCAAAATTTCAAGTATATGATGGTGTAGGACCAACCGATATGATTGCCGTGGTGTCGCCTGCCGCAGATGAAAATGCGTTTACGGGAATCGTGCCGCAAGAGGGCATTCTGCAATGCTTGATCAGTCAAACAGTCGATGTGAAATCGGGGCAAAGTGCAACGGTAGTCATAACGGCGACAACGAGAAATGATGTCCTTATATTGCCGCTGTCGGTAATAGCGGGTAGACAAGGGACGGGATTGGTTACTGTAATTACTCCGAATGGAGAAAGAGTGGAAACAAAAGTGACATTGGGTGTGACAGACGGAGCCAATATAGAAATACTGTCCGGCTTAGAGGAGGGCGATGTAGTTTCTGCTACTCCGCCAAACCTTGATCCGAGGGGGATTTGATAAAATGAAAGGAATTTCCGAAAAGACTTTAATCAAAATAAAGGATTTGAAAGCAAGCGTCAAATTGAATAATGGCGATATGCTGACAACAGTAACCAACGCTAATATGGAATTGCAACGAGGGCGCAGTTATGCCATTGTCGGAAAGTCCGGCTCAGGCAAAACAAGCCTTATATCCATTATTGGCTTGTTAAATCGGGAATATGAGGGCGAGTACCTTTATGATGGTATATCTATTTCTGCTTTGAAAGACCGTGATCTGTCTATACTGCGAGCCAATAATATCGGATTTGTATTTCAGAACTACTCTCTGATTAAGCACTTGCGGGTATGGGAAAATATCGAATTACCCCTACTCTATGCCAAAAAGTCGTTTACCGCCAAACAGCGTCACGAGATAATTACAGGCTTGCTAAAAAGTGTCGGCTTAGAAAGCAAGGAAAATGATTACCCAATCAATTTGTCCGGCGGTGAACAACAAAGAGTTGCAATCGCAAGGGCGCTTGCAGTATCTCCGGAAGCCATTTTATGTGATGAGCCTACGGGAGCGTTGGATAAAAAGACGGGAACGCAGATTATGGAACTGTTGCACAGCGTCGTAAAAGAAAATGGAATTATGCTGCTGTTGGTTACGCACGATCCTGATATTGCAGATACCTGTGATACGATTTTTGAAATGGATGGAGGGAGGATAACTTGTGCTAAAAATGATACTTAAAGACCTTCGTCTGTCTCCACTTAGAAGTATTCTGACAAGTGTTTCAATGCTTGTAGGCATTATCGCAATGCTTGGATCGGTATTAGTTGGTACGCTTGGACGGGAGTATTTGATTTCCGTAAACGCACAGGTATATGGCTGGTCACCTACTTACTCATTCGTGATAACGGAATCCGATTTTCACGATAGAAATAAAATGGAACAATTATTCCAGAGATTTGAAGCCATTGATGATGTAGCCGCTGTTACTTTTTCTATGGGAGAAGATATTCGATTTGCACCAATGAAAGATTTAACGCCAATACCGCCGAATGATGTTTACCAAAACCTGATGGCTTTTGATTTAGTTTGCACCACGGAGGCATATAGTCAAGTCTATAATCTTCCAATGACATCCGGTAGATGGTTAGAGCCTTCGAGTGAGGGCGGATCGCTTGAAGTGGTCATAAACAAAGAAGCTAAAAACTATTTTAATGATTCGCCCTATGCTGCAGGAAATGTAAAAAGCACACTTTCGTTAACCCCATTCAATATTGTCGGAGTAGTAAACGATGGCAGGGATTTTCCGACTATCTATGCGGATTCTGCGGCGATCCTCAATTTCGCACCAGCAATGTGGCAAGTACAAAATGCAAATGTGTATTGGCATCCCACAACAGGACTGACAATCGAACAGATACATTCTGCCCTTGGCGACATTTTGACTGATACCATTGGCGGTTACTGGGAAAGTGCTGGGCGGAGTGATATTGGAGATACCTATGATTCGGTATTGTCCATACTGCAATTAGGGCTTTTGGTTACTTCGCTTTTGTTGCTGTTTGTTTCCGTATTAGGGCAGATCAATATCGGACTATCTTCATTGGAACAGCGCACACATGAGTTGCTGATCCGCAGAGCGATAGGTGCTTCACGAACAAATATTGTGGCATTGGTTTTAGGCTCACAGTTGATTTTATCAATATTCGTTTGCTTTGCAGCTATTTTGATTTCGCTGATTTTGGTGCATTGTATTGGAGCGTTGCTCCCTGTGGATTCCCCGGTGGGAACACCGAGTTATCCAATCAGCGTTGCTGTTGTTGCAGTTGCTGTGTCTGTGCTTACAGCATTATTGGGCGGATTATTACCAGCATTGAAAGCAGCAAAATTAGAGCCTGCATTGGCTCTTAGATAATAAAACTCAATTCAAGGAGGAAACAAAATGAAACGAACAATCTCAAAATCCGAAAGACCGTACAGACTGTTATTGTGTGTTATGATTTCTTTGCTGGTGATTATGCTGGCAGGCTGCTCCACTTCTTCGGACTCCGACACAAACACAAGAGGTTTCACGGACTTTGCTACCATTGAAGAAGAATACCTAACGACCATTGAGAGTTTGAATTGGCCGGAGGGCTTTACGCCGCCTGATGCTTTGGAAGGCGAAGATACGGGAGCGTCTTTTCAGATAGGATATGGCGATACAAGAGCATCTAACCTTTGGGAATATTCTTGGATGCAGGAATGGCTTGATACTTACAATACGGATTCGGAAAGGGCGGCAAAAGCCTTAGCTGAACTCGAAAAAGCCTTTGATATGCCTTATATGGGAACAGATCGCTGTGATGACGCCACACGCAAATATCTTCGTGATAATATTGATAAAGCTAAGTTGGGAGATCCGTCTGGATTTACAGAGTGTATTCAGGCAAATTATGCCGATTAAAAATGGCACATAGGAGTTTTGGTGTTGGGAGGTGAGCACATATATGCAGAGAAAACGCCGTAAGAAAAAACGATTTGGAGTATTTTTGTTTTTGCTTGTAGTTTGTATCGGCATAGGTATAATGTTTGTGCCGTGGGCAATGCAGCCGGAAAATTTCAGAGAGGTAAAGAATAAAATAAATGGTTTTCTCTACAAAGAAGATTTTCCTGACTCTTATAATGCAAAATCGCTGATTTTGGTGGATTGTTCTGATGATGAAATATTTGTTTCAAAAAAAGAGAACGAGCCACAAATTCCTGCAAGTTTAGCCAAGCTGTTTGTTATTGAGTATGCGTCAACTTTAGCAGACCTTGATAGTATCGTTGTTGCAGACTATGGTGCTATTTCACTCACGAAACCTGGCTCGTCTGTTGCTCAAATCAAGGAAAAAGAATACTTTTTACACAATCTATTTGCGGCAATGTTAGTACCGTCAGGGAATGACGCAGCTTATGTGGTTGCTGATTATTGTGGAGGATTACTTTCGCCGCAAGCAGAAAGCTGTCAAGAGCGTGTGAGGATTTTCATGGAGAACTTAAACCTGCATTTGCAACAGCAGGGGTACTTAGACACAGTTTTATATGATCCGAGTGGTTTTGATATGGAGGCACTTACCACCACTTTAGATTTGAAAGAAGTAGTATATCGGTTGTTGGAATACTCGTGGTTTAGAGAAATTGTATCTCAAAACACTTATACGGCAACACTGCCTGATGGCAGTACACAAATATGGCAGAATACAAACGCCTTCCTTGATCCGACATCCGAATATTACAACGAAAATGTATGCGGAATTAAGACTGGCTCTCTGTCTGACGACTATAACTTGATTGTGCTTTATCAGCAGCACGGAAAAGAGTTTTTGATATGCAGTTTAGGCTCTCAGTCCGATTCCTCTCGTTATGACGATGTGAATTTTATTCTGAAAACGATTGATGAATCGTATTATCTCACGCAATAAATCTTATGTTGTCCAAGACAAAAAAACTAACCAAGGGGGGTGATAATATCGGACGAATCGTAATAATGGAGTTCAAAGCACAAGACTCAACAGCCTTTGACGATATGCTGGCTTTTGTAAAACAGCACCCTGATTTTGAAAAATTAGAGATTTCATATGAGCCGACATTATCCCTTTCCGGCTTAGAAATCAATTTGAGCCGGCGCAGAGTTATCAATAACGGTCAGGAAATTGAACTGACCGTCAAAGAGTACGATATACTCTACTTGCTCGCAGCCAATAAAGGTCGTGTTCTTACATACGAGCAGATTTATGATAAGGTGTGGGGCGAAATATCAGCAGGCAATGAAAAGGATACCGTAGGCTTTCACATTCGGAATCTTCGTAAAAAACTTTGTGATACAAACTCTCACTTTTCCATAGATAGTGTTCGTGAGATCGGCTACCGCTTTAACAGTCAGTAAGCAGTCCCTCGTAGTTCATAATGAATTGCGAGGGATTATTCATTTTCTAAGACGGTATGTCGGAATTTGATAAATCCCTGCAAATGTTGATTTTATACGACTGTTAAGAGCAATATCGTGTCTAAACTTGCGACTGGACTTTGCATTTTCTACGAGTTATCTTCGTAATATCTCGGCATTATACTACTGGAATGTTTATCATAAACAGGGCATGATTTATGGCAGAATGGGCAGTCGTTCTCGTGCCATTTATTAGGTCTTGCTTGGATACGAATATGTTTAACTCCATTCTTATCAGAGTAAAGATTACAATTTTTTATAACTGTGTTCTTGACATTAAGGACACTTTTGCATAATGTATTAACTGAAGCCACTTGTGAATACTCCTTTTGTGTTTTCTTCGCAGTTAATACATTAAAGGACACAAGTGTTTTTTCAATATGGTGTTGTTAATTTATGGTGTTAGGCTTCCACCATTATGCCAGAAGCCTCATATAAATTTATTGGGAAGAGTTACCGATCAAGTTTTCTCAGAATCCGAAGAATGGGATATTGATACGGTGTCAGAAACTATTGCATCGGAATATGAAAGAGCAACGAATCTTTCGATAAATAAAGAGAAGCAGAATTTGCCAATAGAAGAAAAACGAACGATAGATGTTAAAGAAATACGAGAATGGCTGAACTTTATTATTACGATTATATCAGTTGTTTTGGGAGTTACGAATTCTTCAGCAACAACGATAAATAATTACAATTATACACAACAAGTCAATAATTATTACATCGTTGGAATGGGATATGATGCGAAGGAGCTAAATACGACTAAATATAGAATCGTTAATAGAGAATCTATTGTACGACTGAAGCATGACTGCCATTCGATTGTAATTGAAAAGCTTGAGGAAGGGAAAGTTGTTAGAATTATAGATAAATATAAAAAGTGGCGACAGATAATTTGGGAGAATGAAGATGGTGAAGAATGTATGGGGTGGATTCAAAATTATAGATTAACTGAGTTTAAAGTGCCTAGAAATAAATGATGTATATTTGATGAAATAGAATCTATAAGTGAAGGAAGTATTATGTGTGGTAGATATTATATTGATTCTGATATGGCAGATGAAATCGAAAAAGTAGTGCATGATATAGACCAACGGATCCGGCAGGAACATTTTGCAGGAGATATCTTTCCAACCAATGTAGCACCGATCATTGAAAAATCAGAACATGGATTGAAACTGGATGTTTGCAAGTGGGGATATCCATTGTCACAAGGAAAGAATCTGGTTATAAATGCAAGAGCAGAATCTGTTATGGACAAACCTTCTTTTCGAAATGGAATCCTCTATCACCGCATTTTGATACCGGCAAGTGGGTTCTATGAATGGAATCGGTTAAAAGAGAAAAATACATTTTCCAGATATGATGCACCAGTATTGTATATGGCTGGCTTCTGTGATTGGTTTGAGAATGAACGACGATTTGTGATTATGACTACAGCAGCCAATGAATCTATGATAAAAGTACATGATCGTATGCCGCTGATATTGGAAAAAGGACAGCTGAAAGATTGGTTCGATGACAGGAAAATGGAGCAAATTCTGCATCAGGTACCGGTTCAGCTAAAACGAGAGGCAGAATACGAACAGCAGAGCTTATTCTTATAATGGTTCAGAGGAGAAATAGAAAGATGCAAATATTTGTTGATGCAGATGCCTGCCCAGTGGTTGCGATCATTGAAAAGATTGCAAAAGATAATAGTGTTCCGGTAATGTTGTTGTGTGATACAAACCATGTTCTGTCATCGACTTATAGTAAAGTTGTTGTTGTCGGTGCAGGAGCAGATGCAGTAGATTATAAACTGATTAGTATCTGCCATAAAGGAGATATTGTCGTATCACAGGACTATGGTGTGGCTGCAATGGCATTGGGAAAAGGTGCTTATGCTATTCATCAATCAGGTAAATGGTACACGGATGATAATATTGATCAGATGCTAATGGAACGTCACCTGAGTAAAAAAGCCAGAAGAAGTTCCCGTAAATGTCATGTCAAGGGACCGAAGAAGCGGACGGAGGAAGATGATGAAAGATTCGCTCAGTCTTTTGAAAAAATGCTTTTGATGGCACGGGAGAAAGAAGGCAGATGAGGAATTGTAGATGCAGAGGAACGACAGAAGCTATAAAGACTTAAAACAAAAACAGAAGAGTGCAATAGCAGATAAAACATACAAAATGCACTTGAAGTTTTATCTTGAGAATCAGCGAATGCCGGATGCTACTGAAATGAATGATATATGCAAAAGTTTGTTTACGGCAGTTCAATCGCTTGCTCCTAAAACGGAATATGAAGAATTTTATAAAATTGTTGAAAAGCGTGAAAAGAGTTATGAAGAACGTATCCTGAGAGACATTCAGAATGGAATTACCTCCGGAGGTGCACCGTATGGTGTCACCTGGGAGGAAATGGGTCTGAAACCTTGGGAAGATTTGGAAGAGAATAATTGAGTTGTCAGTGCAATCTTATTTATCTCTTGTGACAGAAACAGGTTCCCGTTTTGCCGGAAGTAAGTCTGAATTGATTTCAGGAGCATCGAGCAGCACAGAGAAATTTTGCTGAATGATATCCAGTGTTTTCTGCTTTTTCTGTAATTTCTGTTTTTCCCGGACGGTAGCAGCTTGTTCAGATTCAAGATTTTCAATCCGCTTCTGGATTTTTTCAGAGCTAGGGATTTTGGTAACACCGAGATCCTGAAGCTCTTTTTTTAGTGAATCGTGGAGTTGGTATTCTGCCAGATGCTTGGAACGGTATTCTTTTGGATTTTTTGCAGATTTGCAATCTTCTATCACTTTACGGCAGAGCCGGTAAGAATCACAGTGTTTCTGAATGACTTTCTGCGTGCTTAGCTCACTGGTGATGTGTGCTATTCTCTGATCAGCCGCTTTAACAGAACAGAAGGAAATCTGGCTGTAAAGGTATTGGACGAATATATGAAAGATTTCCAGAAGCGGAATCCGACACTTCGGGTATTTAGTTGCTATCTGCATCAGGACGAAGCTACTCCACATCTGCATATCGATTTTGTCCCTTATGTGACCAACTGGAAGGGAAAAGGAATGGATACTAGAGTTTCACTGAAGCAGGCATTAAAAAGTCTTGGATTTCAAGGCGGAAATAAGCATGATACAGAACTGAATCAGTGGATAAATCATGAAAAAGAAGTGCTGGCAGAAATCGCAATGCAACGTGGAATTGAATGGGAACAGAAAGGTACACATGAAGAGCATCTGGACGTTTATAATTTCAAGAAAAAGGAACGTAAAAAGGAAGTGCAGGAACTGGAGCAGGAAAAAGAAAATCTGACAGCAGAGAACGAAGGATTGATTTCTCAGATTGCGGACGCAAGGGCAGATATTAAACTACTGGAAGAAGAAAAAATTCAGTTCCAGAAAGATAAAGAAATAGCAGAAAAACGTGCCGAGAACGCAGAAACGGAATTGAAAAAACTGGAGGACAGAAGAGAATTCCTGCAACCGGTGATGGATAATGTCAGTAAGGAAATAAAAGAATATGGAATGATCAAAACATTTTTGCCGGAAGCTACAGCATTGGAACGTGCGGTAACTTATCGGGATAAGAAAATAAAACCCTTGTTCATTGAAATGAAGAATAAAATTGGTGCGATGGCTGCACAGGTTAAAGAACTTACCAGAGAAAGAGATAAGTGGAAAAGTAAGTTTCAGAAGAAAAAGCAGGAGCACGAGAACACTAAAAAGGAACTGGCAGAAGTTCAGAAGGATTATCAGAAATTATCCGGTGAGAAAGAAATTCTGCAGGGAATTGCAGACAGATATAACCGACTTTTACGCATGTTGGGGAAAGATATGGTAGAACGACTGGTGCAGGACGATATCCGGATGCAGGCGGAACTTGAAGCGAAAAAGCAGAAAGAACAAATGCCGAAAAAAATAAGTGATCGCATACCATGGGCGAAAGAACAAAGTGAAGAATACAATGCACAGATAAAAAAGAACAAAGCAAAATACAGAGGAATGGAGTTGTAAGAATATGAAGAAACAGATTTATGATGAAAAGAACGGACTGAGCTACACATTGCATGGAGATTATTATCTGCCGGATCTGGAAATCAATGAGGAAGAACCTACATATGGGAAATATGGAATAATGCGAAAACAGTTTCTGAAGGAACACAGGAGTGCAAGGTATCAGTATCTGGTACTTACCGGGAAATTGACGGAGCATTTGAATCAGGTCGATAAAGAAGCGAGAGAAAAAGTTGAAATGCTGGTGGAACAGATGGCTGAGCAGTGGGGCGTGACAGAAAAACTGAAGATGCAGGATCAGATGGAAT
>ERZ791624.1058-NODE-1058-length-14455-cov-1.905486_pt1 | contig 14455 bp, 14 predicted proteins | sample MGYA00510058_ERZ791624 | MGnify/ENA primary metagenome ERZ791624 (study PRJEB30046, sample SAMN00715158) | human gut metagenome | study: EMG produced TPA metagenomics assembly of the A metagenome-wide association study of gut microbiota in type 2... | reverse complement strand
TGAAATCACCCCTTGACTTTTTATTAGCAGGCTTTCCGTAATCCGCAAATGACAGGGCATCCGCTACAAGCTGCCGGGACTGCTTATGCCGTTCCTCAAGTCCGTCAAGGAGCCTTGAAGTTTCCGGCTTCAGCGGCTGCATTGCGGCAGGCAGTACCGGAGCCTGGTTGCAGTACGAACTGATCCTCAAAGGCTGCGCGGTAAAGGAAGGCATGTGCGGATGGCTGACAATGATAGTTGTCGGATCTGCCGGATCATAAGCGATTCCGACTTTCTGTCCGATGAGGGAAGTTCTGGTCTCATAGCGCTTTCCCCTGAACTGGATACATCCTCCCTGGTCGACAAGACGGAACTCGTGATGGAGAAATGCTTCTGCCACGGTACCGGCATCGATGAAGTTCAGCGGCCGGCTGTCCCGGTTCCATTCCTGAAGAGGGGTGATCCCTTCCGACGGCACTGTCGAGCCAAGACTCCGGTAGTATTCCGCGATTCCTTCATGCGGGTCCTTGTGGTAATACTCCTCAAGATAGAGCGTCCACCAGTGGTTGAGCTCATCAAGCGATCTGACCGGCTTCAGCTGGATCTCCCGGAGGAATCTGTCCACGACCTGATGGAACTTTTCAATCTTGCCTTTGGATTTCCCGCTCCGTATCGGGGCATGCAGGATGCGGATGCCGAGCCTGGAAAGTGAGATTTTTATCTGTTTTGCAATGTACTGTGTCCCGTTGTCAAAGTAGCAGGCGCCAAACTTGCCGGCGCGGAGCAGCACCGTGTGGAAGGTATCCTCGATGATGGATTCCTCCTGGTTTGCATAAAATCTGGAAGCAATGACATACCGGGAATGATCATCTATTGCGGAGGACAGATAAGTTTTTACACTTGCTCCGTTTTTCCCGATGGGAAGAGACGGCCCGTATTTTATATCGCCCTGCAGAAGCATCATCCGGTGCGGCTTGCAGAACCGTCTGGAAGAACTTTCCCGGGCCTTTTTGTAAGCGCGCATGTGTTCCGCCCCAAAACCGGCATCGAAAAGATGCCGTTCCAGAGTTGAACGCCTGAGTACTCCCGGCGCCACCCGGTTCTCCAGCTCAAGAATAAGGATGATCTGCTCCACCGAGCGTTCGGGAACTTCCCTGCGGAGTTGTACTGCTTCGCTGAGCAGCTCCTGGAAGTTATCCGGCAGTGCCTGGCTGCGCTGCTTTTCCCGGTTCGACGGCCGCAGTCCTGCAAAACCGTCTTTCCTGTAGGCCTTTTCGTAACGGTACAGGGAACGGATTGTTGTGTTGTTGTCTTCCGCGACCTTTTTACGGAGAGCAACACGTCTGGCATTGTCAATGCTGGAGTCCAGGAGCGGCGCAATCATTGTGTACCGCTTCAGGGCAGCGTCATCCTGCCACTGGTTTTTGTTCGTTTTCATTGTAGTGACCTTCTGATAAGGCCACTATACGGACTGCCCCGTGACAGGACAAAGAAAAGTAGGTGCATGCTGTTCACAGCGGCGGAAGGGCACCAGCCTGCCGCCGCTGTTGCAGACGGACCGGAGACAAATCTCCAGCCATCGGAGGTTATTTTTGCGCAGGGAACCGAGCAATGACTCTTTTGAAAACAGGACCTCCTGACAATAGTCGGATATCTCATAAGCTATTGATCTGAGATACCCTTCAATGCGCTCCAGATTGATCGCAAGCCACTGGATCCAGAGACGCATCGTTTCTGCACAGGGGTAATCATCGGATTCAAGATCCTCAGGGGATACTACACCATCCAGGACACCGGAAATCACTTCTGCGTGGTAATGCTTGTAAGGCACCATGCAGTCAGGCAGTTCGTTATGAAGCTTGCCGCACTGGCAGCATCTGAAGCGGCGGATCACCACCCACTGCCTGATGCCGCCCTCCCGCCGGGGGATCCGTTTCCTGGAATCCCGGTATGCAAGAGTTCCTCTGCATTCCGGGCACGGCGGAGCAGGATCATTGCTCACAACATAAAAAACCGGTGCCTTCGTTGCTTCTCAACTCGTAGTCTGATACACTGAACATGGTTTTTAACCAGGGCTCAGAGTACACGACGTTGCGGGAGGGTGCTCTGGGCCTTCCTTTCTTTATACTGAATGACAGTATATCGGGCAACTGCGTGACAGACAAGTAGAGCAACTATGTGCTATATCAAGAGATCATCAACAGTAAAGATAATCGATGTCGTCTCGTACGTATCACTGATGAAGGTGAAGAACCTGTTGGCCTGTGCTCTGCTGATCGGCGTGTATCCGATCTCATCGATGATGACCAACTGTGCCTTCTTGATGTTCTTCAGCCGGAAGCCTGCACTGCGCTCGGTATCAGCATTGTCGAGGATCTTTACAAAGTTGGACATCCTCTCAAAACATACCGTGTAGCCACTGTTGATCGCCTCCATGCCGAGGCCCACTGCCAGCATGGTCTTGCCGAGCCCTGGAGGGCCGGCAAGAACGATATTTGCATTGGTGTCTATCCAGTTCAGTTCTCTGAGCTGTCGGACCTGGCTCTCGCTGATTCCGGACTCCAGCTCCATCGGATCGAACAGCTCGACAGGCTTGGGATCTGGCGGGAAGTGAGCAGCAGAGAGATTTCTCTTTCTGCGCCGTTCATTTCTTCCCCTGACCTCTGTTTCCAGAAGATCGAGAAGAATGCGCGGTAGGACAGCTGATTCAATTCGGCGCGCTCCAGTATCTCGGGCAGTTCTCTGGCCGCATGTTTCAGCGCAAACGTCTGAAGCAGCGCGCTCAGCCGGTCAAGAGGGATATGATCCGTATCCAGGTTTCTGACGATCTGACGCTTCATACCAGGGCCTCCTCTCTGGAGGAAGTGCATCTGGCCTCAAATGCCTTCTGATACACGCTCAGATCCTGTTTCTGGACATCGCTGCACGTGAACCTGTTGCCGCTGATCTGGCCCTTTTCTACGGCAGTATAGACAACCTTGAACTGTGAGAACTGATAACGGTACTTCTCACAGCAGTTCTTCATAACGACGGCAACCGCAGTACTCAGCGTGTACAATTGCGCTGATCAGTTCCAGCCGGCCTGTATCAACGAAATCAGGCTGATTATAGAGAGCTTCAAGCTCAGTCGCCATATGAGGCAGTTTCAACTCATCCAGTTCCTCCAGAATGGACATCAGCTCCTTTGTCCCTGTATTCATCGCTGCGCCTCCTTCCTGAACTGATCCGCGAGGGCACGGCTGCGATCCAGCAACTTATTCATATCGGAATAGCTGCTGTCCATGATGTAAGCGCCTTCATTCCGCTTTTTGTTTTTATCTGTGTTTTATCCACTGCTTCCGAGTTCCTCGGCAACAGCACCGATCGTGTTTTTGATATATGTGTAAGTAGTTCTCTCCGCCGCAAGCGCACGGCTACAGCATTCTTCGAGAGCAGTACGGCTGTACTTCTTTGTAAATCCCAGAACCCCTATGCAAAGCCTGTAGGTCTGTACTTCCAGCTTGTGGCTTTTCAAAATCCGCTTGATCAATTCCGTCGTATGTGGTCCGACCGTTGAAGCCTTACGGATAAAATAAGTGCTGTTCCATTCCTAGAAATCCTTGTAGTTCTTTGGAAGATGGCCGGGATTTGTCTTCCATTCACCTTTGTGATGCGCCCTGAGCCATTCTGCGATCAGATCACCTTCGAGACTGAAAATCTTCACCTGCGTCTGTGACGCGCGGATGATAACCTTTTTGTGCAGATATGCTTTATCCACGCTATAATAAGCATTGTCGAAGCGTACGTGGAAGTCGCTGGACACCTTTGCCGTACTCCTCTCCATGTAATGGTACTGTGTGGAGGGAGCGGCATCAGTTCTGCCTTTTCCTCTGCCCAGTAGTAGGAGCGGCAATGCTCCTTCTTCTTAAAGGGCGCATCATTCAGCTCATCCAGTTTTTCCCAAAGATCCTCATTAAACTGCTCCAGCGTGAAGTATCTGCGTTCTTCCAGGTTATGGAAAAATCTCTTTTCCAGGATGCCGACTGCGTTTTCCACAGAAGATTTGAAACGGGGTCTTCGGACTTTTGCCGGCAGGATTATTGTATGGTTATGTTCAGCCCATTCTGCGTAATCCTTGTTTAATTCCGGCTGGATCCAGTCTTTATTTGCGATCACCGCCTGCTTGCAGTTTAATGTAAACAGTCTGTTAATGTAAAGTTGATTGCTGATGCGTTGGCCCTTTTTACCCGACTCTGAATGGCCCTTCTAGCCCGATCCTAACACCGATACTTCCATATTTATTACAGCGACAGCAAGAAAGCGTCTGAGAAGGGTGAACTGACAGGGAAGATTGCCAGGCTGGCGAAATACTTCAAAAATCATCAGAATCAGGCCATTCATTTTGACCGGGCTCTGGAACACTATTTTGACCTGATCTACTGGCACGAAGGCCAGAAGGACGAGAAGTTCATGTATGCCAGAGAGAAAACGGATGACATCAACAGGGAGATCAGCTTCTGTGGATGCTTTGTTACCATCACTTCGTCTGAAATGTTCGCTTCAAAAGCCCTGGAGCTTTACAAGAACCGTGACGTCTCGGAGAAGCTGTTCCGGGCAGACAAGTCTTTCCTTGGCAACAGGACAATGCGGGCACATATGAATGAAACGAAGGATGCCCGGATCTTTGTTGAGTTCGTGGCGTTAATTGTCAGAAACCGCATTTATCATCAGCTGATCGAACAGGAGAAAAAGAATGATAAAAAGGAAAACTACATGACTGTTCCTGCCGCAATCCGGGAACTGGAGAAAATCGAGATCATCCAGCAGTCAGATCACAGATACCGGCTGAACTATGCGGTTACCGCGACTCAGAAAGAGATTCTGAAAGCAGTTGGAATCAATGAGATCAACATCAAAAAGTGGGCTAATGAGATCAGCGATAAACTGTCTGAGAAGATGAAGGAGGCAGTGTGATGGCAAGGACAAGGCGTTCTCTTGATGAACGGATTGAGGAACAGGAGCAGGTCGTCAGTAAGGCCAGGGAGCATTATGAATCTGAAGTCAACAAGCTGGAGCAGTTGATGAATAAACGTGACGAGCTCCAGAAAAAGGAACTCATGAAGGCTATCGAAGACAGCAACAGAAGCTTCGAGGAGATCATGCAGTTCCTTCAGTGTAACACCTCATCGGAGAATTCTGAGGACGTCGAGAGTTAATTTTCAGGAAAATCACATTAAATGTGAATCTATATTAAATGTTCGTTGTTATCAATAGTGTGTAGCTGACATGATACAACATGTATTGTTCGTATCATGCATGTACGTACAAGTTGTTTGTTTTCAACATTGATGTTGTCTATTGTTCGGTTTTATTATAAATGCACAAAAAACAATAGGGAAGCCGGTGGATATCCATATTATGCATAAGCCTGGCAAGATAAATGCAGTGTTGTGTTCATATAGCATTAAAAAACGGAGGATAAAATGAAAAAAAACGCTAAATGTTTGTTAACTGTTACATTGACAGCCGCTATGCTTGTTGGCTTCGGAAACATACCAAGTTGGGCTGAATCCACAAATGATTCTGCATCTACAGCTCAGACAAATACAAGTGATATCGTTGAGAATACCGCAACAAATGACGGAGATATTACTATTGGTGTCTCCATTTGGGGAACAAATGATTCACTTGGCGGACCTGTAAAGAAGCAGCTTGATTCAGTTGCGGATGCATTAGGAGTAAAACTTGTCTATGTTGAAACGTCCTTAAAATCCGAAGAGGTTGTTACCTCAATTGAAAACCTTGCTGCAGCTGATTGTGACGGCATCATTGTGTGTAACTCTGCTGATACAGAAATGGCAAAAGCCATTGCTACTTGTGAAAAGAATCAGGTTTATCTTGCACAGTATTTTCGACAGATTACAGATGAATCCGTTCTTCAGATGGCCAATAAGTCCAAGTACTATGTTGGATGTGTTCACGAAGATGAAGAGGATAACGGGTATAAGCTTTGTCAAATTCTTATTGAGAACAAGGGAGATCGTAATATAGGTATGATCAATTACCGTGTTGGTGATGCAACAAGTATGGCGAGAATCAGTGGTTATAAGAAATTTGCAGAAGAATGGAACGAGAAACATCCTGACGATACAGTCATTCTTGGAGATGTAGTTGATGATAAATTCACGGCAGAAGAAGCTCGTCAAGCTGTCGAATCAATGATAGATGCAAATCCAGAGATGGACGGAGTTGTTGTTGTAGGAGGTGGTACCACGCTGGAAGGTGTCATCAATGGCATTGAAAGCAAAAAGATGGCAGATAAGCTGGATGTCGTATCTACTGATTTTCCTGCAAATCTTAGCGAACTGCTTGAATCTGGACAGATTTCTGCTATGTCAGGAGGGCATTATGCAGATCCCTATTTTGCATTCATGATGGTATATAACGCAATCCGAGGTAATTACGTCAAACCTGAAAATGGTATTTTGGAGATCAAATTCCCGTTCATGTATGTATCATCCCCGGAAGATTATGCAAAGTATGATAAGTACTTTGTACAGTCTCTTCCTTTTAATGCCGATGATGATAAGAAGATTGCAGAGAAGTCGTTTGATGATCTTGCAAAGATGGCTGCTAATTTGTCAATTGATGAAGTAGAACAGCGGCATGGGGATCAGTGATTTTATGATTAAATTGCAGGCCTGCTTTTCCTAGGCGGGCTTGCGTATGAACAAATTTGGGTAAAGAGGATGAGATGAATAAAAAAGAAAATGCTTTAACAGAAGTCAAGAACTACTGTAAGCTTGTTGCAATTGTAGTACTTGTGTTTCTGATTTTTAAGATTCTTCGCCCCAACAATTTTGGAACTCCGAATAGTCTTTTCAGCTATTTCCAGCAGTCTTTGATGTCAGCCATTGCAGCATGCGGATTATACTTTGTAGTCGTAATGGGACTATTTGATTTTTCAATTGGAGCCAATATGGTCCTTTCTGCAATTATCGGATGCATGTTGGCAAATCGGCTCGGTTATGTTGGACTTATTCCGATGGTAATGATCTCAGCATTTCTCGGGACAATCAATGGGATTATTTATATAAAGCTTAAAATTCCGTCAATTATTGTAACCATAGGATTAATGATTATTTATGAGTGTGTTGCCAACCTAATCGCAGCGGGGGAAGTCCTTCTTCTTAATAGTCAAGTGGGGATGTTTGGACATGCTCCAATGAATCTTATATTGTCACTTGGTGCATTTTTACTAGCCAATTATCTTATGAGATATACGAAAATTGGAGTATATACAAATGCCATCGGTAGCAACGAAGTGGCGGCAAGGAATCAAGGTATCAATGTATCAAAGTATAAAATTATTGCATTTGTTCTGGCAGGACTTTTTTCTGGATTCATGAGTATTTTAACGTTGAGCTATGGCGGGGCAATTGCACCAGATACGAATATGTCCAGTATGTCGCGAAGCTTTCAGCCATTAATGGGATGCTTTTTTGCTTTAGCATTCAAAGGTAAAGTAAACCCGGTGATTTCTGTAATCTGCGGCGAATTAACAGTAACGATGATTATGAATGGGCTAATCGCAATCGGCTTTCCTTCAACAATGCAAAATGTAGTAATTGGTATTGCATTGATTGTTATTATCATTCTCACCACGAAAGTGGATAAGAATGCAGTAGTGAAATAAGGAGGAGAGATGGAACAGAAAGATGTTTTGTTAAAGGCTGAACATATTTCCAAATCCTTTGGCATAACAAAAGCCTGCAAAGATATTTCTCTTGAGATAAAAAAAGGAGAAATCTTTGGTCTAATTGGAGAGAACGGATCGGGTAAATCGACATTCAGTTCTATGATTTGCGGACTTTATCCTCAGGATTCTGGTACATTTTACCTAAATGGCAAGGAGTACCATGCCGCAACTCAGCTGGAGGCGAATAAGCACGGAGTATCAGCTATTGTGCAAGAAACAGGAACATTGCCAGGTCTATCTGTAGCGCAAAATATGTTTCTTGGAAATGAAGATAACTTTTCGAATCATGGGAAAATCAATGTTCATAAGATGAATCAGGAAGCAATTAAGATTCTGAAAGAATACAATCTTTCTGATATTGCAGCTTCTGCAATGGTTGAACATTATAATTTTGAAAAGCGAAAACTCATTGAAATAGCAAAAAGCACCTATTTTCATCCTCAGCTTGTAATTATCGATGAAACTACAACAGCACTGTCTGAAGATGGCCGCAAAGTGCTTTATGCTCAGATGAAAAAAACAAAAGAGTATGGAGGATCAGTCATCTTTATTTCCCATGACCTAGATGAAGTGCTGAATTTGACAGATCGGATAGCAATCCTTCGAGACGGAGAGTATATCATCACAGTAAATAGTAAAGAAGTTAATTCTGACGACTTAAAAACGCTGATGGTTGGACGTAAATTTGACAAAAACTATTACCGCGAGGATTACGGAGAAACCATTTCGAAAAAAAACGTCATGTCAGTTGAAAGCGCATCAACAATTGGCGGCTTGAAGAATATTAGCTTTGATCTTCATGAGGGCGAAATTTTAGGAATTGGAGGTCTAAGCGATGGTGGTATCCACGAACTTGGAAAACTGCTGTTTGGTGCAGCGGATAGGTCTGAGGGTAAAGTGCTTCTTTCTAATGGCGTTGATATCAATAGTATTAGCATGGCTGTGCAGAATCATGTCGCCTATACATCAAAAGATCGAGATACTGAGTCTGTGGTGGTAAATGCTAGCATCAAAGACAACATTTGTTTGATGGCATATAACCAGATAAAACATGGCCCAATCATTGCACCAGTCAAGGAAAAGGCCTTTGCAAATAAGTATGCCAAAGACCTCAGTGTTAAGATGCGGGACATTTATCAGCATGTCTCAGACTTGTCTGGCGGAAACAAGCAAAAAGTGGTTCTTGCGAGATGGCTGGCGGTGAACCCAAGTATTCTTATCTTGGACAGCCCGACTCGTGGTATTGATATTAATGTAAAGGCAGATATTTATACACAAATGGATCAACTTCGAAAACAGGGAAAATCAATTATCATGATTTCTGAAGAATTAATGGAATTGATTGGTATGTGTGACCGGATTCTGATAATTAAAGATGGAAAACTAAATGGAGAATTCTATCGTAACAAGGGTCTTGAAGAACAGGATCTGATCCGCAAGATGGTTTAAGGGAGAACAGCTATGAAAAATAAGAGATTAATTCATGGAGATATGTTTCCCATTATAGGCATTATAGCTCTGCTAATTCTCTTCAGCATTCTTACAGGGTTCAAATCTATAGCACCATCGAATCTAGAGCTGATCCTGCAACAATCTTATGTGTTATTGATCTGTGCAGTAGGCGTTTTCTTTGTAATGAGCATGGGAGGGCTTGATTTTTCACAAGGATCAATAATTGGAATTGCATCTATAGTGGTAATACTTGCAGGGCAAAAAAGCTTATTTCTAGGATTGATGTCGGGAGTTGCTACCGGAGCAGCTATTGGCTTGCTGAATGGTTTTATACATGTGAAATATAAGATAGGATCATTTATAGTGACTATTTGTTCCCAGCTAATTTTCAGAGGGGTTTGTGCTTATTTAACAACAAGTGCTCCTTTCTCAGCACCAATCTATATGTATATGCTTAATATAGATGCAATTGCTATCCCAATTGTAGTTGCTACATTGGTTATCGGATGGATCGTTGCAAGCCGTATGAAACCGGGTAAATATGTGCGAATGATAGGAGCTGGAGAGACTGCTACCAGATACTCAGGAGTCAATGTAGGGAAAACAAAAATACTTGTATTTATGACCGCTGGACTTTTAGCAGGACTTGCGGCAACAATTAATGTTCTACGAGTGGGATCTATTACAGCATCTGCAGGAACCTTAACAGAAACAAATGTCATGATCGCATTAGTTCTTGGAGGTTTACCGGTTAGTGGCGGTTCGGAAACAAAATTTAGTAGTGTACTTCTAGGTGCTCTGATGTTGAGCATCTTGAACAATGGACTTGTTCTTTTGAAGGTGGAACCTGCAATGCAGCAATTGATTAAAGGCGTTATATTCTTGGCAATTGTTGCTGTCACAACTGATAGAAAGTCGCTTGCGGTTATCAAGTAAATGCCAAAGGGTGGAATAATTAAGTCGAGAAAACAGGAGAAAACTATGCAATTCAAAAAGGTGTATGAAAATGGTCTTTATGTTACATTCGCTATCTATGATGATAAAATTCGTCTAATCAACTTTTCTTCAGAAGATATTGATGAAACTAAAATATCCAAAGATGAAATGGATGATGGATGGATTGTTGAATATCAGGAAACAGGTGAGGGGAGCGCTGATCATAGGGGAAGAAAACACATTGGTTGCAATCCTGGAAGCTGGTTGAAATATAAGGATTTTAAGCAGTCCAAGAATGAACATGGCACAAAACTTGAGGTAATCCAAACTTATAATGGAATTGATATCATCAGTAATTATCAGTTTTATGACAATACAAAAGTTGTAAGAGCTTGGACTGATGTTGTGAATAACAGCAGCGAAACACGTGAGATTGAATTTGTCTCATCCTTTGCCTACTTTTTTGCATCGCGAGGCGGATTACAGTGTTGGGATCAAAAAATGGAACTGTACCAAGCGCATAATTCTTGGTATGACGAGTGTCGTTGGATTAAGAATTCGCTTCCGCAGTTAGGACTCAATCCAATTTTTAATATGCAGTCCACAAAACGGATCTATGAGCAGAATGAGGGATCGTGGTCAACGCAGGAATATCTCCCTATGGGTGCCATCCGAAATACTGAAACCGGTTGCACATATCTGTGGGAAATTGAGCACAACGGTTCTTGGTATTGGGAAGTAGCAGAAAGCATCGGCACTTTATTTACCGAAACTAATCATAATTTAATGATTCAAGGCGCTGGTGATACATCTGGGGAAATTTATTTCCTGCTTTCTGGCCCGACAGAATGGGAGAGTCAGTGGCACAAATCTCTGAAACCCGAGAGATATTCACGACTGTACCAGTAGCTGTTAGTACAATTAACGGTGATTTTGAGCATGCTATTGATGAAATGGTAATGTATCGAAGAAAGATTCGTCGTCTGAACGAGGATAATGAAAAACTTCCAGTAATTTTTAATGACTATATGAACTGCTTGTTTGGAGATTCTACTACCGAAAAGCTGATTCCGTTAATTGATGCTGCAGCCAAAGCGGGTTGTGAGTATTTTGTCATTGATTGCGGTTGGTACACAGATCACAATTGGTGGGCTGGTGTTGGACAGTGGCTTCCTTCCAAGGGAAGATATCCCAATGGTATTGATGAGCCAATTCGCTATATACGGGAAAAGGGCATGATACCGGGAATTTGGTTGGAAATGGAAGTTGTTGGATTTGATTGTCCTGGCGTTCAAGATATGCCCAAAGATTGGTTCTTCAATCGTCACGGAAAGCTTGTCAGTGATCAGTGTCGTTACCAGTTGGATTTTCGTAATCCGGACGTTTGTGCTTATGCCGATAAGACAGTCGATAGGCTGGTCAATGAATTTGGTGTTGGCTATATTAAAATGGATTACAATATTAACAGTGGAATTGGAACGGAAGTTAACTCAGATAGCTTGGGCGACGGTCTCCTTGAGCATAACCGTGCGTATCTGGCTTGGCTTGATCATATTTTCGAAAAGTATCCGGACTTGATTATTGAAAATTGCGGGTCTGGCGGATTGAGAATGGATTATGCACAGCTTTCAAGACACAGTATTCAGTCGTCAAGTGATCAAACAGATTATATTAGAAATGCTTGCATCGCTGCATCTTCTGTAACCGCTGTCAATCCTGAACAGTGTGCAATCTGGTCTTATCCATTAAGCGGGAAAGATGTAGAAGAAACAGCTGTAAATATGGTCAATGCAATGCTGCTTCGTATACATCAGAGTGGACATCTCGGGAAACTTCCTGAAGAACAGCTGAATGTTGTCAAAGAAGGTATCGGTGTTTACAAGAGTATTCGTATGGATATTAAGGACAGCGTTCCATTTTGGCCACTTGGAATTCCGCAATTTCGTGATCCTTGGTTTGTATTTGGGCTGCGCAATGACCATTGCGCATATGTAGCAGTATGGCGAGTAACCGGAGACTCTGTGCTGAATTTCGACCTTCCTGAAGAAGTAAAACAGTTCAAGACCGTAACACAGCTTTACCCGTCGTTTTCTAAGGATAAGGCAGCACTCAATGCGAACGGATCCATGTCTGTCTCATTAGCTAGTTTGAAAACAGCCAGATTATTTAAGCTTTCATAAATTCGGGTAAGCGTAGCCTGATTAATCATTCCATGCTCAGTAATCTATAACTGCAGTAGGAAAAACATTCCGGCTGCAGTTATTCTGATAGATACAATTCTGGTGTGGGCAAAGCAATTTATTGTGACGTATAATAACGTTCAAGACACAAACAAGATTTGAAGGTTACTTGGTTAAGATAGAGAATGCACAAAAACTATGAGTGGATACAAATATGAAGTTGTTGCACAATGGCTAAAGAACCGGATTGACGATGGCGCTTTCACATATGGAGAAAAGATGCCATCCGAAAATCAAATATGCTTGAAATTCAAAATCAGCAGACAGAGCGCTAGAAAAGCTTACGAAGTATTAATCGAGGAAAACTATGCATATAGCATTCATGGTAGTGGCTATTTTGTAAAAAAAAATCTGGGAGGACGATCACAAAAGCTAATAGGTATTATTATTTCCTATATGGCAGATCATATGTATCCATCTATCTTGTTAGGACTTCAAGAGTCCTTGATGAACCTTGGGTATGCCATAACTCTTGGAATTACTCAAAATCAATTTTCACTTGAACGAAAATGCCTTTTGTCAATGCTTGAGACAAATCAAATATCCGGGCTAATTGTCGAGGGAACAAAAAGTGCTTTACCGAATCCAAATCTGGATTTATATAATCAGTTAAGAAAAAACAACATTCCTATAGTTTTTATTCATAATTTTTATAGCAATTTTGATGCCCCCGCTATCATGATGGATGATGTAAAAGCGGGATATGAATTAACAAATATGTTGCTCAATAAGAGACATACATATATAGGAGGAATTTTTAAATTCGATGATTTGCAAGGACATAATCGATTCAAGGGATATGCAAAAGCTTTGATAGATGCAGGCTTACCCGTAGAAGACAATCTAATAAGTTGGTTTTCATCCAACCCATCTACTTGGGCCGAGGGATTATATGATATAGATATTCAATGGAGTGTTTTCGAACATATAACTGGTTTAGTTACTTACAACGACATGCTTGCAGAAGAACTTTTGTCTCATCTAAACCGAGTAGGTATTTTTTTGCCGAGAGATATTTCTATTGTCGGCTTTGATGACCAAAACACTCAATTGAACAATGGATATTATTTAACAAGTGTAAGACATCCTAGAAAGTTGATTGGAGAAAAGTCTGCTAATCTGATAGTAGATATTTTGGAGGGAAGTCGTTCTTTTGAAGATAGGGAGCATATTTTGATTCCAGCTAGAATTATTGAGCGGGACTCTATCCTTCCGTGTAAAAAAACAAATATCAATCGTGAAGTTCCTAGGAAACAATAAATGACTAATACCAACGTTTTTCATGTGCATACTTTCCACTGCGGGCATGCAGAGAATGTGCCAGATACGGCATAACATCTACGGTATCAACAGATCCAGCATTTACTACAGTGGAAAACCTGTTTCAGATAAAGAGTCTTATCACCAGGCTGAAGAATAAATACCATGTTTCGGCAGCAGAGGTGAATGAGCAGGACACGCACCAGATCATTGTGATCGGCGTGGCGGCAATCGTGCCGCATAATGCGATGGCTGACAGCCTGATGGACGATATTTCCTTCTTTGTGGAGGAGAATACGGAAGCAGAGATCATAGATGAGGAGCGGGAGATCCGATAGAAATCAGAATACAAGCAAGTTCATTTCCCTGGTTCTGCGCCATAAGCCTGAAATGATCGGAATCACCCTTGACGAGCATGGCTGGGCGGATGTCCGGGAACTGATTGACGGCATCAATCAATCGGAAGGCCATACACTGGATATGGAAATTCTGGAAGAAATCGTCCAGACTGACGAGAAGCAGCGCTATTCCTTCAATGAGGATCATACCCTGATCCGGGCTAACCAGGGACATTCCATACCGGTAGATGTGGAGTTGGAGGAAAAAACTCCGCCGGATATTGATATGCTACCCCTAAGTAGGACATTGAAAAATGAAACCTACTTGGGGGTATTGTTATATCCAGGAAAAGTAAGATAGACCCAGTATTCAAGATAAAAGCAGTTGAAGATATCCTGGTTGGCAAAAAGGGGGTGTATGAAGTTGCGAGAGAGCTGAGGGTTGACGAATCCACGGTTAGATAATATGAAGTGACCTCACATTTGTAGCAACGTGGATTCGCCACTATACT
>ERZ791624.1051-NODE-1051-length-14551-cov-2.345613_pt1 | contig 14551 bp, 9 predicted proteins | sample MGYA00510058_ERZ791624 | MGnify/ENA primary metagenome ERZ791624 (study PRJEB30046, sample SAMN00715158) | human gut metagenome | study: EMG produced TPA metagenomics assembly of the A metagenome-wide association study of gut microbiota in type 2... | reverse complement strand
GCCCCCGTCCCCAGCGATTCCATCGCTGGTCCCCTCAAGTCTTAAAAAATAGCCCTCGGTGCATAACGCATCGGGGGCTTTTTTATTTAGGCCTTAAGCTGTGCCAAATCCCGTTGGCATGACGTTTAACACATGAGAATCTCGTTTATTTTCCATAATCATTGTACATCATAATCAGGCAAGCGGCACTCCAGCTGAAGTGAGAAGCCTGCATAGGCTTGCCGGTATGCGTGTCATAATTCTCATAGATTGGGGTACCTGCCGAAATGCCCTGCAAATTGCGGAACACCTGGTCGGTATAAGCATCTGCCTTCTTCTTCTCACCATAGTTGCGATAGCCCTTGATGCCATAATAGGTCTGGTCGAGCCAGATAGGACCGCGCCAGTAACCCTGCGGATTGTACTTCGGATTATCGGCTGCTATCGTCGGGAATGGGATGAAGGTAGAGAACTTCTTCTTATTGTCGAGCAACTTTCTTGCCTTGGCAAACTGCTTAGGCGTTGCTATGTTCGCCCAGAAAGGAATATAGCCCTCACAACCAGCCTCACGTACAAAACTTCTGTCGGCATTCAAACGGCGGTCGTAGAAGAAGCCATCTTTCTGGTCAAAGAAATAATCGGCAACCAGTCCACGATAGTCAGGCAAGTCGAAAGGCTCGCCCAGCAATCCGGCAAATTTCTTGAGCAAGGTATACTCCAGCGAGAGATAAGCATTCAGGTCAACGCTCTCCTGATCAGTACTCCATGCATCCTTGCCGTTCTGCAACATCTTGGTGCCGTCGAAACGGATGGCATTATCCATACCGCTCTCCCAGGCAGCAGCCTCCAGCGTGCCATCAACCGAACCGAACTCACAGATGTGGTTCTTGTCGTGATCTCTCTTCTCATACCACCATTTGTGATATTTCAGAAGTTTCGGATACATCTCCTTTACGAAAGCCAGATCCTGGGTATGCTCGTAAATCTCGTTCACCGCCCAGGCTGCCAGAGGAGGCTTACTGTCGCGGTAGTTGTTCTCTGAAGCATCCGGATAGATGCAGTCGATAATCATGCCGTCTGGCTGCTGGTAGTCGAACATCACGCGGATGTTATCCTTTGCCAACTCTGGGAAGAAGGAAGCCATACCGGCAGAGAAACGCCAGCAGTCCCATGCCCAGCAACCTACGAAATAGCCTACAGCATGACTTGGCACGATGCCGTCATGATACAGGGCACCTCGCTTGGCACGCCAGTTGGAAAGCAGGGTGACGATGGATTTCGCAGCCACCCGGTTGTATTCTGCAGGCATATCATCACGTATCACCTTCTTCAGATAACCGTTCCAGCGCTTCTCGTTTTCATCGAGTGCAACCTTCGGATTGGCAAGCAGACTGGCTGTATGCACATGCTGAACCGAAGCCTCGGTATCCTGCTCTACCAGCGAAATGGCGATGGTGAGCTGTTCTACACCTCTTGGCACAGTAGCCAGATAGTTGTGGTCAGTATCAGTCACCTTAACCTCCTGAGGAAAATCGATGATGACACGTTCACCATAGAAGTCACCGATGGTAACACGGTTCTTGCAACGTGATACATTGGCACGGGTACTGATGCTGTCGGCAGTAAACGTGAACGGAACCTTGGACGGATTGGTAACTGTAAGCAGTGCCGTACGGGCATCTACAAACTGCAGACTCTCATAGAAATCGGCACCATCCTTCTTCAGACTCATTCTGATTTCGCCCGGATAATAGCTCTGTTCCTGCACGGTACCATCAATGAGAGATACCAGCGAACGGGCATACCAGTTGCGGTAATAGATACTGAAAGGTCCGCAGAAGCCTGCGGTAGGTTTCTCCTTCTCTGAGAGGGTGAAACCCATCCATGAACCCATATCCGTGAAGCATCCGTTATGACGGCGGGGAGCACCCGGTGTCAGCTGGATGTCAAGAATATCCTTATACTCCTGACGGGTGGTCTGTGCCATGCCGTCCATAGACAGCATGGCAAGCCCCATAGTCAATATAGCTATAGACTTAGTCTTCATATCGTTTATTTTAAGTTCTTAATAGTAAAGCTATAGCTCCACTCCTTAGGTGTGATGGTATATTCCGGATGCACCATAGCGCCCCAGGTATTATCGCCACCAACACCCATCTGCAAATGGTCGATGTTCACCCAGACCATGTCCTTCTTGTCAACACAGCCACCATGACGGTGCTCGATGGCAGAAGGAACATAGAGGAGATCATCCTGTGGGAAGTTCCAGGCACTTACGCTCAATGGCTCAGCACCTTCCACCCTGATACCTGCTCCAGCCTTCGAAGCGAGGGTGAACCAGCGTACATCACACTTGTTGGCGGTTTCCTGTGCTCTTACATATGGATGATACTGCTCCCAAACGCTGGCAGAATACTTACCGATGAGGTAACCGCTCTTACGGTCAGCATAGTTCTCCTGCGGACCTCTACCCAACCAGGTCATCTGGTCGTAGTCGCCCTTCAGAATCATGCGCATACCGAGACGAGGCATCTCCGGCAGAGCCTTGTTGCCAGGCATGAAGTGCATGTTCACCTCTACATTTCCATTGGCAAGCATCTGATAGGTAATCTGCATCTGAGATTCCTGCTCAGGCATATCGAAGTCTGCGATGACGGTAGCCTTCTGGTTGTCTGCCTGGGTCTTGATGCCCTTCAGTACCATCTTCTTTCCAGCCTCACGCCAGGTAGCGCAGCGTTCCTGAGTACCGTTAGCCACATCGTTGTCGGTAATACCGCGCCAGAAGTTTGGCTGCAAACCAGCCAGCAGCATTTCCTTGCCGTCATATTTCAGTGAGGTCATCTCGCCGGTCTTCTTAGAGAAGCTGATGCTGAAATCCTTGGTCTTTCCCTGGATGATGATGGCATCTTCTGTCTCGGTCTTCTCTATCTGTCCGCTTACCTGTTCCTGAGCCTTTTCCAGTCGTACAGGCAACTGCATCTGCTCGATGGCTACCTCGTGACCTGCAGGAACAGCTCCGGTAGCCTGCTTGCTGAAGGCGCGCAGGGTAAGGAAGTATTCCTTGTTGTCGGCAGCAGGAAGAGTGCCCATCGGTATCTCCATCTCCTTAGCCTGATGAGGCAGGAGGGGTGGGAAGTTCATCTTGCCGCTTCTGATGGTTTCGCCGTTTGCCTCTACTGCCCATACGAGTTGATAATTGTCAAGCGTGGTATAGTCGAATCGGTTGGTTACCTTGATGCGGTTCTGCATGAAGGCTACTGGCTCGAAGGCGATGTTCTGGTAAACTTTCTTCACCTCCCAGATATGTGGATGCAGCGAGCGGTCGGCTGCTACAAGTCCGTTGGCACAGAAGTTGGAATCGTTTACTACGCCTACGAATCCCATATCGCCACCATAAGCCCAGTATTTGTGTCCCTTGTCATCGGTCTTGGCGATGGTCTGGTCTACCCAGTCCCAGATGAAACCACCCTGCAACTGGTCGTATTTGTAAATCAGATCCCAGTAATCCTTGAGATTACCCTCGCTGTTACCCATGGCATGGGCGTATTCGCAGAGAATCAGCGGACGCTCATCACGCTGGTTGACATGGCGGCGCAAAGACCAGATGCGGGCATACATCGGACAGTAGATATCCGACTTGGCGTAGTAACCGCCGCCCTCATACTGTACCGGACGGGTTGGATCCATCGCCTTGCTCATAGCGTAGAGTTTCTCGAAACTCTTGCCATATCCGCTCTCGTTACCCATAGACCAGATGATGATGGCGGTATGGTTGCGGTCGCGCTTGATCATGCGGTACATGCGGTCGTGGAAAGCAGGATACCAGTCTTCTCTGTCTGCCAGCTGCTTATATTCAGTATCCAGGATACCATGACACTCGATGTTCGCCTCGCCTACCATGTAGAGACCGTACTTATCGCAGAGCTGATACCACTCCGAATAGTTTGGATAGTGAGAGGTACGCACGGCATTGATGTTGAACTGCTTCATCATCTTCACATCCTTCACCATCTCACCGATGCTGAGGGTTCTGCCGTGTACGGCATTGTGCTCCTGTCGGTTCACACCCTTAATGGTAATGGCAACACCGTTTACCAGAAGCTGTCCGTTCTTCATTTCGATGGTACGGAAGCCGAAAGGCTGAGCCACACTCTCCTCTACTCTACCATTCCTGTCGGTAGTATTGATGACGAGGGTGTAGAGATAAGGGCTCTCGGCACTCCAAGGCTGCACGCTCTTCAACAGTTTTTCGAAATGAATCAAGGTATCAGCAGGTGAGGTGATGCTCTGGATTTGTTTGAAGAGAGATTTACCTGTTGCCGAAAGCACTTTCACCTCAACCTTCTGACCCTTCTGTGGATTGAGCATATTCACATCGAGTGTGAAATTGCCATCCTTATATTGATTGATTAGTTTATTTCCCAATACGTAGTCGTTCATTCTGCTCTTAGGACGAGCCTGGATGAACACATTGCGTTCGATGCCGCTATACTTCCAGTAGTCCTGGTCTTCCAGATAACTTCCGTCGCTGAAGCGGAACACCTTCATGGCAAGGCGGTTCTTGCCCTTCTTCAGGAACTTGGAGATATTGAAGTGGGCAGGCAGACGGCTATCTTCACTATAACCCACCATCTTGCCGTTGATCCAGAGATAGAAGGCAGATTCTACGCCTTCGAAATCCATGATCACATCCATGCCCTTCCAATTTTCAGGCACGGTAAATTCGTGTACATAATGTCCTACAGGGTTGTAATCCTGTGGTACGAAAGGAGGATTTGCCTTGAAAGGATAGGTTACATCGGTATAGATGGGTGCATCGAAGCCCTGCAACTCCCAGCTGCCAGGCACATTGATATTCTGCCAATCATTTACATTATAGGATGTCTTGAAGAAATCGGTCAAGGCAAGACTCGGATTCTTCACCAGTTTGAATTTCCATACACCATCCAGCGAGCGGCGGCGCTCATTCTGGGTGTTCAACTGGAAACGGCAGGCGTCATCCATCTTCAATTGTGCCAAGGCTCCGTTCTCACTTGTAAAAGGCAAGTAATGAGCGGTCATCGGCATGCGGTTGATATGGGTCACGGTGGCGTCCTGCCAAGGGTCTGAAGCTGCAGGCTGCTTGCCATCCTGAGCCGCAAGGGCTACTGAGGTATGGGCACAGCAAAGGCTCAGACATATCATGAATGAACTGAAAATATGTCTCATACGGGTTTGGTTTAAAACTGCTTTTAGTTATTTCTACAAAGAACAGAAGAAGGTAACCAGGAAGGGTACAGAAAAGTCGACACAGAAACCATGGAAGATGGAAACAATGATGAAACTCTCGCCCGAATATCGGGTGATGATAGGCAACGTTGTATCCATGGTCGTGGCTCCACCTACACTGATAGGTGCCAGTTTGCCGAAGTATTTTGCCAGCAGCGGAGCACACAGCAGGGTGAGAATCTCGCGGCAGATGTTGGCAAGAAGGGCGATGGTTCCCAGTTCGGCGCCCCGGTATTCGGTGATGAAGATACTCGAAAGAGAGTAATATCCGAATCCTGAACCGATTGCCAGACAATCGGTAAGCTGGCGGTGGCTCAAGATGAGAGATACGGCGGCACAACCTGCCAGCGTACCCAAAATGGTCATCACAGGGAGCATCATCAGACGGGGATTCACATTCTTGAAACTCTTCAGCACTGAGGTGTCGCAACCGATACTGATACCTACGCAGAACATCAGGCAGCAGAGTGCATAATAGCTCACATCGCTATCCAGAAGACCTGCCGGAATCACATCACACAAGCCTACGATGATACCCAGAACAAAGAAACTTACGATAATCAAACTGCCTTTCATGCCTTGCCTCCTTTCCCGGTTTCAGCGTGAGCCGACGATTTAGCCTGCTTTGCTGTAAATACTTCCACAATGCCCAAGCAAAGAGTGCACTACCCAAACTGCCTCCCAAGGTCAGGGCTATCGCCTCAAGTCCCAGGGTCTGAAGACCGCTGATGATACGAGGGTTAGAACCTACCTCGATACCGAGCAGGAACAGGAGTACCCATATCAACGCCGTGATGATACGGCCGATAAAACTCATTTTCTTGTTGCGGAGCAGATAGCCGGTACCTATTCCGCATAGCATAATCATTACTATCTTGAGCATTGTTTCTTGTTTTTCTTCTTTATTTTATTGTTCGTTTTTATGAATTACCTTACCATAAAAAACGGATTCCCGATCGTATTATTGCTTAATAGACCGAGAATCCTGATGATATTTATAAGTAATCTTCAATGGTTACTCGCCCCTATTACTTAGCCAGGCTGTTTGAGTTCAACTCTGTAAGAGGAGTTGGATAGAACAGCTTGCTCTTGTCGAATCCTGTACGGCCGGCAGCAGTCAGCGCCTCAGCAGTCTTGCCCCAACGGCGCAGGTCATACCAACGCAAGTTCTCCAATGGGAACTCAATCATACGCTCGTGCTCAATCTGAGCCTGAACCTCAACCTGTGTTGTACCGGTCATGGCTGGCATATTGCCGTGAACTCTTCTCACATCGTTGATCAGCGGAATAGCCTCTCCGGTACGTCCCAAATCATTGAGAGCCTCAGCCTTCATCAGAAGAACGTTGGCATAACGCATCAGAGGAATGTTCACGTCGGTATGTTTCTGTGACAAAGCTGCATAGGTAGGTGGCATGAACTTGCGGAAAGAAGGACGGTCGTAAGCCTCATCTACCTCCATATTTTCCTTAATCCAAGTATCCCAATCGTAACCATAAACCTTACCGGTTCCATCGTTAAAGTAAGGATCCTGGAAGAAGACTGAAGCATAAAGTCGGGCATCATACAAGCCATTGTTCAACTTACCTTCCTTCTTAAACTCGTTCATCAAAGTCTGAGATGGAGCAATCTCATCCCATCCCCAGAACTCAGCTGTACCTATCCAACGGTGCAAATAGGTACGATACCATGCACCACTCGTGCTGCTCAAAGAGAACTGGAGTTCGAAGATAGACTCCTTACAGTTCTTGTTGGTACCATCGAACATACTCTTGAAATTGCTTTCAAGTTCATATCCCTTGACCTCATCGAAAGCCTTTACAGCCTCGTTCAGGTACTCAGTCTTCTTCTCTGGCTGTTCTGAAGCCATGGTGAGATAGGCAAAACCGAGGTAAGCATAAGCTGAACCTGAAGTAGCACGACCGAGATTACTATCAGGACGCTTCTGAGGTAAATCAGCACCAGCCTTCTTCAGGTCATCCACAATGAAATTCCAGCTTTCAGGACGCTCAGACATAGCCTTATCAAACAGTGCCATAGAAGTGACATAGACATCGCGGTTTACAATCTTCTCCCAGTTGAGCAACAGCTGCATGTGGTAGAAAGCGCGCATGAAACGAGCCTCAGCCACGATTTCTAATCTATCCTTAGCATCAATCTGCGCATCGGTCATGGCACTGACCTTAGTCATTACCTGGTTGGCGAAGCTGATGCCATGATAGTAATACCACCAGTAAGAGGTAAACTGAGAGTTACCATTGGTATAGGTAAAGTCTCCCAACTGAATCCAGTTTGGATAGTTCTGAGCATCAGAACCCATCTCTACATCATCCTGGCGATAAGCCTCTACAGGCCATTTTACCTCAGGGAAGTTGTCCTCTGAACCATAATACATCTGTGAGTAAACAGCAGCCATAGCCGACTCAGCGTCGTCTTTATCACGCCAGAAATTCAGAGTAGTCAACTCGTCTGGCGAAGTCTTTGTAAGAAAGTCATCACAAGAAGTGAGTGACAGTGCAAGGCAAATGCCTGCTATATATTTTAATGCTTTCATAATGATTTCTCCTTAGTTATTTATTTAGAAAGATACCTGTGCACCTACTGTGTAAGAGCGAGAGAACGGATAGGTAAAGCGGTCTACACCACTGTTCAAAACGCCCTGTGAGAACTCTGGGTTAGCACCAGAATAGCCTGTGATGGTGAACACATTTTCTGCACTCACGTAGAAACGGATGCGGTCGCAGTAAATCTGCTTAGACAATGCCTTTGGCAAGGTATAGCCCAACTGTACCTGGCGCAGACGTACGAAATCGCCGTTCTCCAGGAAGCGAGTTGACTCGCGGGTGTTCTGGTTAGGGTCACCATAGATGGCACGTGGCACATCGGTCTTAGTGTTGGTAGGAGTCCAGGCATTGAGGGTTGTCTTGAGGAAGTTAGAAGCTGAGTTCATACCCTCGTAGTAGTAGCGGATACCATTATAAATCTTGTTGCCGAAGGCACTACCGATGACTGCAGAGAAGTCGAAACCCTTGTAGCTGGCACCGAGGTTGAGGTTAGCCTCTACCTTGGCAATACCCGTACCAGAGTAAGTCTTGTCGTCCTCATCAATAACACCGTCGCCGTTCATATCCTTGAAACGTACATCACCAGGCTGAGCATTTGGCTGAAGGAGTTCGCCCTTGCTGTTCTTGTGAGCCTGAACCTCTTCAAGGCTTTGGAAGATGCCGTCTGCCTGATAGAGATAGAAAGCACCGATTGGCTTGCCTACCTTGGTCTGGGTTGGGAAGTGCTCTGTGCCATACTTCAAACCTACGCCGTAGATAGTCTGGTCTTCGTTGGCAAGAGCTACCACCTTGTTGGCAATGGTACTGATGTTGAAACCAACGTTATATTCGAAATCACTAATCTTATCGTTCCAGTTCAACTCCAACTCAAAGCCCTGGTTGCGCATCTTACCTACGTTCAAGGTAGGGTTGTCAAGACCTGCAGAAGGAGCGATTCTACGGGTAATCAGAAGATCGCGTGTCTCGTTGAGATAGTAGTTGACATTACCATTCAGGTGATTACCGAAGAGACCGAAGTCGAAACCGATGTTCTTGGTATCTGTGGTTTCCCACTTCAATGGAAGATTTTCCAATGTACGAGCGATGCTACCGGTCCAAGGGTTTGAACCTGCACCCTGTACATAACCCATGTACATATCGTTGTAGCTGGCAATTCTAGTTAGGAAGTCGTATTTGCCGAGCGCATTCTCGTTACCGAGCTGACCCCAGCTGGCACGGAACTTCAAGTTGCTGACAACAGAGTTTTTTGGGAAGAAAGGCTCCTCGCTGATTCTCCAACCAACAGCTACTGATGGGAAGAAACCCCAACGGTTATCTGAACTAAACTTAGAAGATCCATCCTCACGGAAGGTAAACTGGAAGAGGTAACGGTCGTTGAAATTGTAGTTAATACGACCGAAGAATGACACACGGTTATACTCCCAGTAAGAACCTGTACCATAGTAAGTACCACCTACACCACCACTGATGGTTGGGAAGTTAGGATCGAGGAAGCCGGCTGGCTTATCGCTGGTACTGAGCTGACCATTGATTACCTCGTTTACATTGGTCTTACCCTCTACAGAAACTGATTCCCAGTTGTATTTAATCATATTGAGAGAGGTACCGAGCATGGCATTGATGCTGTGCTTCTGAATCTGCTTGTTGAAAGAAAGTACGTTCTCAAACACCTGCTCCTGCCAGTATGCACGATACTCATAGCTGTTTGGATACTTATTCTGACTCTTAGGGTCAGCAATATAATCAGGATAATGAGAGTTATCTATCTCATGCTCACCACGATAACCGTAGCTAGTCTTGAAGTTGAGCCATGGGAAGAAGTTGAATGTCAAGGCAGCATTGGCTGTTGTATGATACTTCTTGTAAGTATTCTTCTTGTAATGGTCGTCGGCTACAACGTTACGGTTGTTTGGAATGCCATCAAAGTTGGTCAAACCGAAACCATATTTCTCATTCTCATTATAAATAGGTACGAGAGGAGAAATCATATAAGCCTCCTTCAAAGAATACTGTGGCTGATGACCCTTTGTATACTTGAAGTCTACATTGGCATCGAGGTCGATGATACCCTTGGTTGCATGTACCTTCATACGTGCGATGTCATGGCGCTCACTGTTACCGATAAAGATACCTTTCTCGTCAGCATGGTTGTAAGATACAGAGTACTGACCCTTTTCTGCACCACCACGCAAACTTACCATATAGCTCTGAGCCAGACCCTTGCGCTGGATTGCATCCTGCCAGTCGGTGTTTACCCCTGTCTCATGAGTTATATATGCAGGAAGTTTTCTACCGGCATTCTCGTACATCATCTTATGTACCTTCTTATAGCCTTCAGCATCCAGGAGGTCTAGGTCCTTAGATACCTGAGTAAAGCTGAGGTAAGAACTGAAATCAACCTTAGTTTCACCCTTCTTACCATTCTTGGTTGTAATCAGAACCACACCGTTGGCAGCTACAGAACCGTAGATGGCTGCGGCAGCACCATCCTTCAGAATCTCCATAGACTCGATGTCCTGAGGGTTCACGCTGTTGATATCGCCAGGGAAACCATCCACAATATAAAGAGGTTCGTTATCGCCGAATGTCTTGATACCACGAATCTTGATGCTCACACCGGCACCGGCATTACCACCACTCTTCAGGATGTTCACACCGGCTACCTTACCCTGCAAAGCCTCAGCTGGGTTGGTAGTAGTGCGCTTAGCCATCTCCTTGGTATTGACAGAAGAAAGAGCTCCGGTCATATCGCTACGCTTCATGGTACCATAACCTACTACTACCACTTCGCTCAGCGCCTGTGTGTCCTCGCTCATGGCGATGTTCATGTTTTCTGAAGCCTTCACCTCGCGGTCTACGAAACCGAGGTAAGAAACCTTCACCTTAGCGCCCTTGGCTGCATTGATGGTGAATCGGCCGTCTATATCGGTTACTGCGAGTTCATCGGTACCAACTACAGAAACAGTAGCACCAATGACAGGCTCCCCGTTGTCGTCCTTCACAACACCCTGCATCTTGTGCTTGTTGCTCTGCTGAGGAGCGGCTGCCGCATGTTTCTCAGAAACAACGATAGATTTCTGTGAAACCACAGAGTATTTCAAGTTGCGTCCTTTCAAGGCTGCATCGAGTACAGTTGTTACAGGAACGCCACTCTTCCTGATGGTGATATCCTTGCGATGGTCAATGATATCACTCTTGTAAGAAAACCTGTAGGATGTCTGGTTTTCGATTGTACTGAACACCTGCTTCAAAGAGGCATTCACAACATTGACAGTTACTTTCTGCTGTGCCGATGCTCCCAAGAGCGGAAGGCACATCAGGATGAAGATCATCAAACTTTTCAAGTAATTGCGTCTGATCATAATGTTTACGTTTAGTTATACAAATAAGTTTTAATTAACCTATGTTTTTAGGTTTTGTCACAAGGTAATACAAACGTTTTCATAAAAAGTACCAAAGAATCTTTATCATTAACTCTCTTTAACATAAAGTCGTGTTTCCTATTCCATTTTTCTTTGTACTTTAGCACCCCGAAAAGAAAAAGGATATAAAATATGAGCAACGGATTATTACTTTGGATAGACGACGAGATAGAACTTCTCAAGGCACACATCCTATTTCTGGAAAAGAAAGGATACGAAGTGCAGACGGTAAGCAACGGCCCTGATGCCATTGAACTTTGCCGCCAGCAAACCTTCGACCTCATCCTGCTCGATGAGATGATGCCGGGACTCAGCGGACTGGAAACCCTGCTACGCATCAAGGACATCCAGCCTGCCACACCGGTAGTGATGTGCACCAAGAGCGAAGAAGAAAACATCATGGACCAGGCAATCGGTTCAAAGATAGCCGACTATCTGATTAAACCCGTAAACCCGAACCAGATTCTGCTCTCGCTCAAGAAGAACATCCACCGCAAAGACATCGTGGCGGAGGTGACGCAGAGCGGATACCAGCAAGACTACCAGCAGATAGCCATGCAGATGATGGAATGCAGAAGTGCGGAAGACTGGATGGAGATTTACAGGCGACTGGTAAGCTGGGAACTGAAGCTGAGCGATACGGCAAGTCCGATGGCAGAGATGCTGGGCATGCAGAAGGAAGAGGCTAACCAGGGGTTCGCCAAATACATAGCCAAGAACTATCTCGACTGGGTAAGTCCCGACAACAGAGACCGCCATCTGATGAGTCCCGACATCTTCAAGCGCAAGATATTCCCGCTGCTCGATGAGGGCAAGAAGGTGTTCCTGATAGTGATAGATAACTTCCGCTATGACCAGTGGCGCATGCTGGCAGAAGACATCGGCGACCTGTTCGACATCGACGAGCAGCTCTACATGAGCATTCTTCCTACCGCCACGCAATATGCGCGCAACGCCATCTTCAGCGGTCTGATGCCGAACAAGATAGCCGAAATGTTCCCTGACCTCTGGGTAGATGAGGACGAGGAGGAAGGCAAGAACCTCAACGAGGCGCCACTGATACAGACCCAGATAGAGCGATTCAGAAAGCACTATACCTTCAGTTACCACAAGGTAAACGATTCGCAGGGTGCCGACCGCTTCCTGGAGCATTACAACGAGTGCCGCAACTACGATTTGAACGTGCTGGTGATTAACTTCATCGACATGCTCTCTCACGCGCGTACCGAATCTAAGATGGTGCGCGAGCTTGCCAACAACGAGAGTGCCTACCGCAGCATCACGCAGAGCTGGCTCCGCCATTCGGTTCTCTCAGAGCTCTTCAAGCTCCTTTCGCAGAGCGATTACCAGGTAGTGCTCACCACCGACCACGGCAGCATCAGGGCATCGAAACCTATCAAGATAGTAGGCGACCGCAATACGAACACCAACCTGCGCTACAAGCTGGGCAAGAATCTGGCTTACCAGAGCAAGGAAGTGTTCACCATCAAGGAGCCTCAGCGTGCCCAGTTGCCGGCACCTAACCTGAGTACCTCGTATGTATTTGCCACGGGCGACAGTTTCTTCGCCTATCCGAATAATTACAACTATTATGTGCAATACTACAAGGATACCTTCCAACACGGCGGCATCTCGATGGAGGAAATGCTCATTCCGCTCATCACGCTGACACCGAGAAAAAGGTAATGATTGTCAGTTAATAGTTAACAGTTGATAGTTAATAGTTGATAGTTAACAGTTTATAGAAAACATATATGAAGATAAAAATTGACTCATTAGACACGATCCATGAAGCAGCCAAGGAATTTCTGCAGAACATGGGCGACGGCAAGGTCTTTGCCTTCTATGGCAAGATGGGAGCCGGAAAGACTACATTTGTTAAAGCCATTTGCGAAGAACTGGGCGTAGAAGATGTCATCACATCTCCTACCTTCGCCCTCGTAAACGAATATACAGCGGGCGACGGCTCACCTATCTACCACTTCGATTTCTACCGCATCAAGAAACTCGATGAGGTTTACGATATGGGCTACGAAGATTATTTCTACAGCGGCAACCTCTGTTTCCTGGAGTGGCCGGAACTGATAGAAGACCTGCTGCCGGAAGACTGCACCAAAGTGACTATCACCGCCGAAGAAGACGGAACCAGAAGCGTAGAATGGTAAGTCACCGACAGCCCCGAAAATGCGTCCCGACGTAGCAAAGTCTGCGTCGGGACGTATTTTTATCCCCCTCGTGGCGCAGTTTGAAAGGCTGAAAAAAGAACAAAAAAAGCATCTGGCTGAGAATATGTTTTCTCAAGCCAGATGCTTTTCTATTTTCCTATCCGGGCTGATTACAGGAGAGCCTGGAACTTCTCGGTAAGGGTTGCCTTAGAGGCTGCGCCAACAAACTTGTCTACCAGCTGGCCACCCTTGAAGAAGAGGATGGTAGGGATATTACGAACACCAAACTCCATAGCGATGTCGTCGTTCTCCTCTACATCACACTTGCCTACTACCAACTTGCCGTCAAACTCCTCAGCAAGTTCTGATACGATAGGAGCAATCTGGCGGCAAGGACCGCACCATGTTGCCCACAAATCTACTACCAATGGCAGTTCGCCATTCTTGTAGCTCTCGAAATTCTCGGTTGTAATTGTTACTTCCATTTTCCTAAATTTTTTATATATTAAAACTAAAATTATCTCTAATTGATCTGATAGCTCATCTTAGGATGCTGCTCGATATACTGGATGAGGGCATGGCCCACGCCTACCGTATGCTCACGGGCACGCATCAGCAGATAGGTATTGCTGTCTACATCATGTATCTGGAAAAAGAGCTGCGCCTTGCCCTCGTCATTCTCCAGAATGGTCTGCAGGTCGCTGACCATCGTTTCATCTATCGCATCGCTCTCCACATTGATGGTGAAGCGGTCGATGCGGTTCTCCTTGACCGTCTGCAGATACTCCACATTGCCTATCTGGAAATCGAGATAGTTGGCATTGCCGTAACGGGAAACGCACTTGGCGGTGATGTAGATGGTGCTGCCTTCAACCATGATGCCGCGCCACTTGCCCCAGTCTTCGCCAAAGAGAGCCAGCTCGCCTGAGCCCTCAAAGTCTTCGAGCGTAACGAAACCGCACGGCTTGCCCGTCTTGGTAAACTTCGACTTCACACCCGTAATGATGCCGCCCAGCACCACATCCTCCTTCTTTGCCAGCTCCTGCTTGTCGCCCAGTTCTGAGCAATGAGTATTGCAGAGGGAGTTGAGGATGATGCTGTACTCATCGAGCGGATGGGCAGAAAGATAGATGCCCACAAGCTCGCGCTCACGGA
>ERZ791624.1050-NODE-1050-length-14602-cov-1.960267_pt1 | contig 14602 bp, 12 predicted proteins | sample MGYA00510058_ERZ791624 | MGnify/ENA primary metagenome ERZ791624 (study PRJEB30046, sample SAMN00715158) | human gut metagenome | study: EMG produced TPA metagenomics assembly of the A metagenome-wide association study of gut microbiota in type 2... | reverse complement strand
TACACCTCCTCCCTGCCCGCCCCGGCACCCCCCCCGCCACGATGAAAAGTACAAGGATAGTGAGTAACGGCACCCATAATGTTTCCCATGTAAAAAGCGAGGAAAGCCGGACAGAAAGTAAATCTTCAATCAAGCCACGTGTATTGAAAATCAGTAAGAAGCTAAGTAATACGGAGATAATGACAAGGACTCCTGTCTCTACCAGAAACATATTGAAGATATTGGTCGAACTAGCTCCATTACATTTATGTACACCTACTCCTTTCGCACGGCGGCTCAAAGTGGCAATGGATATCAACATATAATCATGATTGCTACAAAGAAAACAGCAAAGCCGAGGAATCCGTAAATAACCAGCCGTTTCTGTACTTCAGGAGAGGACAAATGACGCTTCACCAGTGGGATAGCACTAAATTCAACTTTCCAGCCGTCCAGATCCAAAGACGTATATTTTTTAATCACTCGCTGAATATTACTGTTCACCTTATCAATATCCGAAGCATCGCGTAAACGGAGAAAAGCATAAAAGACATCATTTCCTCTCCAACCTGCTCCTCCCTGATAACCACCGTTCCGATGAACAGACACAACAAAGTCGTGAACGAGCATCGTATTTTCCGGTACGTCCTTATATATGCCACGAATGGTAAAGTCATGTCGTTTATCTGCCGAAAGCACCTTTCCTATAGGATTTTCATCCCCAAATATTCTACGGGCAAAGCTTTGAGATACAAAAACGCTTCCGGGCATAATCATATCTTTGGGGGTTCCTTTCAGTACCGGTATGCCAAAGGTCTGAAAGAAACAAGTGTCTCCGTAGATGTAATTTATATCAGATAGCAGTTTATCTTCATAATAAATACTAAAACCTGTTTGAGGAAGTACACAACTGGCTGTTTCTATTTCATCGGGCATATCTTGCGCCAAAGTAGCTGCCACCACATCAAAGACGGTATAATCATAGCTATTTTCTCCATCATCCCCTCTTGTCTCTCCTGTACTGGCATTTGTCATCTGACACCGCACAAGAGCCAGACGTTCCGCTTCCGGATAGCATTGTTCATAGCTCAGTTCAAAGGCTATTTGTGAGAAAAGCAGCACACCAATGGTAAGACCTAAAGAGAGGGATATTACTCTTATGATATTCGACCCGCATTCGCGTAACAATGTGCATAAAGTATAGTAGATTTGTCTCATTGTCGATTTCTCATTTAGGCTGTTACACTCGCTACAACACTTCCATCGAACAAATGTACAGTGCGATGAGCAAAACTCGCATCATGCTGTGAGTGAGTCACCATAATAATTGTAGTTCCTTCCTTATTCAGTTCTGTCAGCAGGTTCATTACTTCGGCACCATTCTTTGAGTCAAGGTTACCCGTAGGCTCATCGGCAAGAATTAGTTTAGGATTGGTGACAACCGCACGGGCGATTGCCACACGTTGTTGCTGCCCGCCGGAGAGTTGTTGCGGGAAGTGTTTGGCACGGTGGCTGATGTTCATCCGTTTCAGAATATCTTCTACCATTCGCGACGTTCGGAAGATTTTAGTCCCAGATAAGTAAGCGGAAGTTCCACGTTTTCATAAACATTCAATTCGTCTATCAGATTGAAACTCTGAAATACAAAACCTAACTTACCCTTACGCATATGAGTACGTTCTTTCTCTTTCAGCCCGGCAACTTCCTGCCCCATTAACTGATAGGAGCCTTCGGTAGGATTATCCAAAAGTCCGAGGATATTCAACAAAGTGGATTTACCACAGCCCGAGGGTCCCATAATAGCTACGAACTCTCCTTCTTTTACTTCTAGATTTACATGATTCAATGCAACCGTCTCCACTTCGGAAGTACGGAATACTTTACTGATGTTTTCGATTTGTATCATTTTTCTCAATTATATTTTAAATTCATTATATTTCAATTATTCATTCGCTATGCTGTTCACCGGATTCTCATTAGCAACTTCCCATGCTTTAAGTATTACACAAACTAGTATCACAACTAATACAAACGCTATGACTCCGGCAAATAACCAAATACTCAGATTGACGGATTCACTAAATTGTTCCAACCATTTCATACCTATCCAATAGGCCAGTCCTGCACCGATAAGCACCGCCGGAAGGGCTGTCCACAATACGTTTGCGGAAAACAATTTCAATATGCCACAAGTATCCGCACCATTCACTTTTCGGATAGCAATCTCTTTCCTGCAAAAACGAATCTCGTCACCGACATATCCCAACAATCCCATTAAAGCTATAAAGAAAATAGAGATTGACGCTAAAAGTACTGCATTCCGAAAACGTGTAATATCCGTATATTGCTCATCCAGCTTTTGAGTCAGCGAATAAAAGATAATGTCTTCTGTTGGAAAAGTTTCCGCCATTAATGCATTCAGTTTCTTCAGGTTCTCATCAAAAGGCTCTTTCAATCGTACGTAATGAAGCCCCGGGTTAGAATCACTACCGCTTCCCAACAGTAATACCGGATACTGAGGATGATATACACTTTGAACAGAGAAATTCTTCATTACGCCAACGATTGTAACTTCCTTTCCCCATATAGACAACTGTTTCCCTATCGGCTCATCCGTCCATCCGGCCCGACGTACAAACTCTTCATTCACTAAGGCCTCTTTTGGAGATGTTACATTTTTGCCATGTAATATCTGTATTTTCATCATAGGCACAAAATCATCTCCGATCCACTCAAACCGGCCTTTGATAGTCCGCCCTTCCCCCACATTGAACACCTCTCCCGACCAACTTCTCCAGATGGCCTGCTGACCTACCCCATGTTCCTCAACCATAGGCAAATTCATAAAAAAACTCTTAGCATTTTGCCGGTTACTGCCCAGCTTCTTCCAACCCATTACCACGCGTTCGGGATTATATCCCAAATCTTTGTTCATCGCCATGTGATATTGGCAGAATACAACCATAAGAAAACCTAAAATAAAAGTCATACCGGCAAATTGGATAAACAACAACGGACGTTTCCAAGATGTCTTACGTTCTGCATAACGTCGAAAAACTTGCGTTACAGGAATTGATGCGAATATGCTTGCCGGTATGGCGCCCGCCAAAATAAAAACAACCAAAAGTACGGTCAACGGTACCCAAAGTGTCTGCCACGTAAAAAGTGAACTTAAACGTATACCGGCAATTTCTTCCACAAACTCCCGAAACTGAAAAATGAGCAACATCGTCAGCAATACTGAAATGAAAAGAACAAGAGCTGTCTCTGTCAGAAACATTCTAAAAATACTGTTATCTGTTGCACCACAACATTTGTGTACTCCGATAGACTTTGCCCTCCTGGCTAAAGATGAAACGGCAATGAGCACATAATCAAAAGCTGCAATCAACAAGATTGCAATCCCCAGCACGGACATCATTAATATCATAAGCCGTACTGTCGGATCTGCCGTATGATATTCTAATAAAGGACGGAAAGAAAAACGATGAGATTTCTTTTTATTCGAGGAGTCAGCCATGTATTTCTTAAGCATATCAGGTATTCGTGCTTCTACCGCCTTTATATCTTTAGCAGGATCGCGAAAACGAATAATCGACATATAACTGATATCATATCCCCAGCCCCCACGAGCCAGATTCCACAACTTGCTCATCGGTACCACTACATCAAAATGTATATCTGCGTTTTCACCCATATCTTCAAAGACACCACGTATGCTCATCGGCTCTTTGCGGTCAACGGATAAAGTCTTGCCTATAACACTTTCCAAACTGTTCCCTTCTCTTATTTTTTCCGCCAACGAACGGGATATGAATAAAACATCAGGACGGGTTAGTTCTTCTGCCTTACCGATTAACAGTTTTAAACCCAATGTGGAAAACAAATGCTCGTCAGCATATATTGTAGACTCCGTTAGGCGAACATTTCCATTATAAAAAACATTTGTTCCCATGTCCCTCAATATGGTGGCATCCTCCACTTCTTTCGGGAAGTTCTCACGCATAGCCGCTGAAAAAGGACCATAAGTAAAAGGTCCATCCATATATGTGACATATAACTGCTCCGACTGAGGACAAAAATTATAGTAACTCAACTGGAAAGCAACACAGGAAAACAATAAGATACCAACAAATATCCCCAATGTCATTGAGATAATCTTGATAATATTCACGCCTCGTTCATGGAGCAACGTTTGAATCGTATAATAAAAGTGTCTCATCATTAATTTATTTTGTTATATCTTCAATTTGAAAAACAGAAAGTATGCCAAAGTCATCTTTTCACTCATTATCAACCAGTTATACCATTCAACATCAGATAGTTTTTGTCTAATAATTAGACAGTGATGTCTAATTATTAGACAAAAATCAATAGTTCAGTTCTTTCTCATAAAGAATCGAAAGTAGATATTTCCGCCTCTTTATTGTTCTTTTTTTCCTATTTATCATAAGTAATCATCGTTATCTCATTTGAAAACTCTATCTTCGCATCAAGTTTTCAATAACTAAATATTTTATTTATGTTAAACAAGAATTTATTCACTCTTCTGTCCTGTCTGCTTCTGACCGGGTGTGGTATGATCGACTATCATCCCTATGATGTGCGTATCAGTGGAGAGACAGATGTAAACGCTCATAACATTGAACAAATAGAAACTGACTGTAAAGGTAAAAAGACAATCCGCTTTGTCACTATGGGCGACTCACAACGGTGGTACGATGAAACGGAGGATTTCGTAAAAGCAATCAATAAGAGAAATGATATCGACTTCGTTATTCATGGCGGAGATATGAGTGACTTCGGAGTTACTAAAGAATTTCTTTGGCAACGGGATATTATGAACGGATTGAGTGTTCCCTATGTAACCCTCATAGGAAACCATGATTGTCTGGGTACGGGGGCAGAAACGTACAAAGCGATATTCGGTCCTACCAACTTCTCCTTTATTGCCGGTGATGTGAAATTCGTTTGTCTCAATACGAATGCATTGGAATATGATTACTCAGAACCTGTACCGGATTTCACCTTTATGGAAAATGAACTGACAAACAGGACAGATGAATTTAACAAAACAGTCATAAGTATGCATGCACGACCGTATACAGACGTATTCAATGACAATGTAGTAAAAATGTTCCAGCATTATGTCAAACAATATCCCGGAATTCAGTTTTGCACTGCCGCCCATACTCATCACTATCGGGATGATGTGATTTTTGATGACGGCATACACTATGTTACCAGTGACAGCATGGACAAGCGTACTTACCTGGTATTTACCATAACCCCAGAGAAATATGAATATGAACTGGTTAAATATTAAATACATCGGACGGGCAGGACTGATAATTATCCTGTTATTCTTTACCTGTCCAAGTTCAGCTACTTGTAAAACAGATACAGTTATCAATACATATAAGCGCGATTCATTATATTTTGCAGTAAAAGCTGACTCAATTATCGCCTTTCATACAGGAGACTCTTTGTTTACTATCATCAAGGCAGACACTGTGCTACCCGTTATACCCAAAGCTGTAAAGAGAACCGGTTATGACAATCGGGTACATCGCTTCCGCAAAAACTGGGAACGGATTATCCCGACTCATGCTAAAATCCAATATGCCGGAAACATGGGATTGCTCTCCTTCGGTACAGGGTGGGATTACGGAAAACGGAATCAATGGGAAACAGATATATTGCTCGGATTCATCCCGAAATATTCGTCGAAAAAGACAAAAGTGACAATGACACTGAAACAGAACTATATGCCCTGGAGTATTAATATAGGAAAAGGATTCTCGACGGAACCTCTTGCCTGCGGACTCTACCTGAACACTGTCTTCGGAGATCAGTTCTGGGTAAACGAACCGGACCGTTATCCTAAAGGGTATTATGGATTTTCGAGCAAAGTACGTATTCATATTTATATGGGACAACGACTGACTTATGACATTGACCCGCAACGCAGATTTTTAGCTAAGTCGGTTACTTTTTTCTATGAAATAAGTACTTGTGACCTTTATCTGGTTAGTGCCGTACAAAATAGTTATCTCCGCCCCCGTGATTATTTGAGCTTATCTTTCGGATTAAAGTTCCAATGGCTATAAAATATTTTTCGTAGATTTGGAAAATTTTTCAAACCTCCTAAAACAAAGGAGGTTTGAAAGAAAGGCTAAAATCGAGGTAACGCAGTCAAACCATTTTGATTCTTGACTGCCAAATCTGTAGTATCACAATAAAAAAAGAAAGGACGTAAAATGAAGACTAAAGCGATTTTTCTTGATGTGGACGGAACTCTAATCAGTTTCAAAACACATAAAATACCACAAACAACGATTGATGCCCTAAATCAGGTACATAACAATGGCATTAAGATTATTATAGCAACAGGCAGAGTGGCGACAGACCTTGGCGAACTGGACGCCATCCCGTATGATGCGGTCGTCTCACTGAACGGTTCCCATTGCCTGCTCCGTGACGGCACTGAAATCACTTCCCGCCAAATCAGTCATGAAGATTTCAGAATAGTCCGTAATCTTGCAGAAAAATATGGTTTCCCTTTGGCATTGGAAGTAGATAAAGGAATATTTGTCAATTATGTAAATGATACCGTTATAGCACTTTCCGAACTTACCAATCATCCGATTCCTCTGGTTGTGGACATAGACAAGGAATTTAATGAGTGTAAGTGTCGCCAACTTTGCATTTATTGTGGTGAAGATGTAGAGAAGGAAATTATGACGCAACTTCCCAACTTGACTGTTTCGCGTTGGAATCCGTATTTCGCAGATGTGAATGTTGCCGATACGAACAAGGCTTCAGGAATGGCTGATATGGCAGATTATTTAGGTTTTTCTTTGGATGAAAGCATGGCATTCGGAGACGGTGGCAACGATATACCCATGCTCCGTGCGGCAGGAACCGGTATTGCGATGGGCGGCGCATCGGATTTGATCAAGAACTATGCCGACTATGTTACAGACGATGTGGACGAGGACGGCATTTATAATGCCCTAGCTCATTTTGGGATAATTTAGGTCAAATATTTATTTAACCATGACAACACAGTTTTTCTGGCCTGTTCCTATGATTTTTGTGCTATTGTTCCCCGTATTGCCAATCCTTTCAATATAGTAGTAGCTCCGCTACATGCTTCTTTCAGATGATTTTCTGTGTCGGACAGGCCACTTCCTTCATGGGTATAAAAAGGAATTACTATTTGTCCCTTCTCATTCGGCTTTTCCAGAGATTTTTTCGTAAGTTTGTACCTGATAAACTTAATCGAATATGAGCAAATCGGGAACAATCATCATTGTAGACGACAACAAAGGAGTACTGACTGCCGTAGAGATCTTGCTGAAAAGTTATTTTTCAAAGGTCGTCACACTTTCTTCACCTGTCACCCTCATCACTGTGATGCAGGAAGAAATGCCGGAAGTGATATTGTTAGATATGAACTTCACTTCGGGAATCAATACCGGTAATGAAGGTTTGTTCTGGTTGCACGAGATAAAGAAAGTACGTCCGGAACTTCCCATCGTACTCTTTACTGCATACGCCGACATTGAACTCGCTATCCGGGGAATCAAGGAAGGAGCGACGGATTTCATCGTGAAACCCTGGAACAACCAAAAACTGGTAGAGACTTTACAAACCGCCGCACAGTCTGTGAGAAACGGGAAAAAAGGAGGAGCAAGAAAGGAATCCGCCGGTGTCCAGCCGATATATTGGGGAGAAAGTAAAGCCATGCAACAACTCCGAATGTTGATTGAAAAGGTTGCCGTTACAGATGCCAACATCCTGATTACAGGTGAAAACGGAACAGGGAAAGAAATTCTGGCACGAGAAATCCATGCGCTTTCCAATCGACGACAAAAGGAAATGATTGCCGTAGATATGGGAGCTATCACTGAGTCACTATTCGAAAGTGAACTTTTCGGCCATGTGAAAGGTTCTTTCACAGATGCGCATACCGACCGGACAGGTAAGTTCGAAGCCGCAGATAAAAGTACGTTATTCCTTGACGAGATAGGAAACTTGCCCTATCATCTGCAAGCCAAACTGCTGACTGCCATTCAACGAAGAAGCATCGTGCGAGTGGGAAGCAATAGCCCGATGCCGATCGACATCCGCCTGATTTGTGCCACCAACCGTAATTTGCAAGAAATGGTAGATAATGGAGAATTCCGGGAAGATTTACTCTATCGTATCAATACGATCCATATAGAGATACCTTCGCTCCGGGAACGGAAAGAAGATATTATTCCTCTTGCCGAAAGGTTCATGATCCGCTTCTGCAAGCAATACGACAAAGAACCGATGAAATTCAGTTCTGCGGCAAAAGAAAAACTGTCAATACATCCTTGGTACGGAAATATCCGTGAGCTGGAGCACGTTATTGAGAAAGTTGTCATCATTAACGATGAGCCGCTGATTCCTGCTGAGATCCTTCAATTATCTTCCCGGAAAATAGAATCTCCGGAAAGAAACATTTCCACTTTAGAAGATATGGAGAAACAAATGATACGGAAAGCATTGGAGGCTTGTGCCGGAAATTTGTCGGCAGTAGCCACCCAGTTAGGAATTACCCGGCAGACACTTTATAACAAGATGAAAAAATTCGGATTATGAACCGGTATTTTCAATATATAACACGGCAGTACTGGTTCAGAGTCGTATTGACAGTACTCGTTTGTACAGTCACCGTCCGTTTCGGTATCCTTCAATCTTATACATGGTTTGGAGTCTGTATTTGCCTTTTAATCCTATGCATATTATGGCAAATCCGACTTTACCGTACCCACGTCAAACAGGTACTTTTTATGATTGATGCATTGGAAAATAATGATAATTCCTTTCACTTCCCTGAGGAATACGGTACTCCGGAAAGCAGGCAGATCAATCAGGCACTCAACCGGGTGGGACACATTTTATACAATGTAAAAGCAGAAACAGCCCAACAAGAGAAGTATTACGAATTGATACTCGACTTCGTGAGTACGGGATTATTAGTGCTCAATGACAATGGAGCTGTATATCAGAAGAATAAAGAAGCACTCCGACTTCTGGGACTCAACATATTCACACATATCCGCCAGTTAAGTAAAGTAGACGCTACACTCATGGAAAAAATGGAAAACTGCCGCCCGGGGGATAAACTACAAGTCATGTTTCATAACGAACGGGGAACAGTCAATCTATCCATACGTGTTTCGGAAATTAATGTTCATAAAGAGCATTTGCGTATCCTGGCTCTGAATGATATCAACATCGAACTGGATGAAAAAGAGATCGATTCATGGATTCGGTTAACTCGTGTACTCACCCATGAAATTATGAACTCCGTCACTCCTATCACCTCGTTAAGTGATACACTTTTGTCCATGGTGAAAGATAAAGACGAAGAAATCAGCCATGGCTTGCAGACTATCAGTACCACCGGCAAAGGCTTGCTTTCTTTTGTCGAATCTTACCGAAAATTCACACGTATCCCGACTCCGGAGCCTTCTTTGTTTTATTTGAAAGCATTCATCGAACGAATGGTCGAACTGACCCGGCACCAGAATCCGTGTAATCATATTACTTTCCATACAGAGGTTATTCCCGCCGACCTGATCCTCCATGCAGACGAGAATCTCATTTCACAAGTCGTTATCAATCTTCTGAAAAACGCAGTGCAGGCAATCGGCAATCAGCCCGGCGGACGCATTGCGATACAGGCTCATTGCAACGACGCGGAAGAAGTACTGATTGAGATAAAAAACAATGGCCCTGCTATCCCTCCTGAAATTGCGGAACATATATTCATCCCTTTCTTTACGACCAAAGAAAGAGGAAGCGGAATCGGACTAAGCATCTCCCGCCAGATTATGAGGCTTTCGGGTGGTAGCCTAACATTGATTCCGGATGATAAAGAGACTAAGTTCATATTAAAATTCAAATAACAGAGTAGCCTATGATACCCGTACTTATCAATAATCCGTTATTCCGGGGGATAACTCCGGAAAAACTATCCGCCAATCTGGAAGAAATAAGTTTCCACACCCGTTCTTATAAGAAAGGGGAAATTCTGGCACGGCAGGGGGATGTATGCAACCGCCTCGTCATTCTGACCAAAGGCAGTGTTCGCGGAGAAATGATAGACTATTCCGGAAGATTAATAAAGGTAGAAGATATTGCCGCCCCCAGAGCGATTGCCCCGCTTTTTCTGTTTGGCGAAGAAAATCGTTATCCGGTGGAGGTGACAGCCAACGAACCGACAGAGGTTATAGAAATTCCTAAAACAAGTGTTCTGGAATTGTTCCGCAAGAACGAGCAGTTTCTCGAAAATTATATGAACCTTTCTGCCAACTACGCACGGACTTTATCCGACAAGCTCTTTTTCATGTCTTTCAAGACTATCAGGCAGAAGATTGCTTCTTATTTACTTCGCCTATATAAGCAGCAACAACAGTTACATATCACCCTCGACCGATCGCAACAGGAATTAAGTGATTATTTCGGAGTATCCCGTCCTTCGTTGGCACGCGAATTGGCACACATGCAGGAAGACGGATTACTCACTGCCGACCGGAAACAGATCACTATCCTTCAAAAAGAAGAGCTTGTCCGGCTTATCCAATAGAATTTGCCGGTATCCACAAAAAAATATTCATTGTTGTAACATTAGTTACAGAACTGCCCGCAACCTTTGCGCTACATTTGCGTTCATTAATCAAGAAGACTAATTAAAACGTAAATGTTATGAGTATGTTCTGTTATCAATGTCAAGAAACCGCAATGGGTACAGGTTGTACCTTAAAAGGAGTATGCGGTAAAACATCCGAAGTGGCTAACCTGCAAGACCTGTTACTCTTTGTAATACGTGGAATTGCCGTGTACAACGAACACCTGCGTAAAGAAGGACATTCCTCCGAAGAAGCGGACAAATTTATCTATGATTCTCTCTTTATCACTATTACCAATGCCAACTTTGACAAAGCAGCCATTATTGGGAAAATAAAGGAAGGACTACGCTTGAAAAAAGAACTGGGCGGTAAGGTTTCTATCAAAGACGCTCCCGACGAATGTCTTTGGAACGGCAATGAAGATGAATTTGAAGAAAAGGCTAAAACAGTGGGGGTACTTCGCACACCAGACGAAGACATCCGTTCGTTAAAAGAACTGGTGCACTACGGACTGAAAGGAATGGCAGCCTATGTAGAGCACGCACATAACCTGGGTTACCAGTCACCGGAAATCTTCGCCTTCATGCAACATGCATTAGCTGAACTGACCCGCAATGATATAACTATGGAAGAACTGGTTCAACTTACACTGGAGACAGGTCAACATGGGGTGTCTGCCATGGCACAACTGGATACTGCCAATACAAGCAGTTACGGCAATCCCGAAATTACCGAAGTCAATATCGGTGTACGCAACAATCCGGGTATCCTTATCAGTGGGCATGACCTGAAAGACCTCGAAGAACTGCTGGAACAAACGGAAGGTACGGGAATAGACATCTATACTCACAGCGAAATGCTTCCGGCCCATTACTATCCCCAACTAAAGAAATACAAACATCTGGCAGGAAACACGGGAATGCCTGGTGGAAACAAAAGGAGGAGTTTGAAAGCTTCAACGGGCCGATTCTGTTTACAAGCAACTGCATTGTTCCTCCACGTTCCAACGCCAGCTACAAGGATCGTATCTATGTCACCGGCGCTTGCGGACTGGAAGGGCACATTATATCCCGGAACGTAAGGACGGAAAACCAAAAGATTTCTCTGCACTGATTGCCCACGCCAAGCAATGCCAGCCACCGGTAGCAATAGAAAACGGTACTCTTATCGGCGGGTTTGCCCATGCGCAAGTGACGGCTTTGGCAGACAAAGTAGTAGAAGCTGTAAAGAGCGGTGCGATTCGTAAGTTCTTTGTCATGGCAGGATGCGACGGACGTATGAAGAGTCGTGAATATTACACAGAGTTTGCCCGGAAACTTCCGAACGATACGGTTATCCTGACAGCCGGATGTGCAAAATACAGATACAACAAGTTGTCTTTAGGTGATATCAACGGTATTCCCCGTGTACTGGATGCAGGACAGTGTAACGACAGTTATTCACTAGCCGTCATTGCCCTGAAACTGAAAGAAATCTTCGGTTTGGATGATGTAAACAAGTTGCCTATTGTATATAACATTGCTTGGTATGAACAGAAAGCCGTTATCGTATTGCTGGCCTTATTAGCTTTGGGAGTGAAAAACATTCATCTGGGTCCTACCCTCCCCGCTTTCCTTTCTCCGAACGTAAAAAATGTGTTGATAGACCAATTCGGAATCGGTGGTATCAGTTCGGTAGATGAAGATATTATGAAATTTCTGTCATAACTAATAGAACCTGAATCTTACATAAAGGCGCGGACAATGCAATGTTTTTGTATCGTCCGCGCCTGAAATTTATAGTAGAATCAACTTATTCTTTCCGGTCAGTCATTTCTCGGCAAAATCAAATTAAGGAGTACGCCTACCAAAGCTGCCAGTCCGATACCGGATAAAGAAAATTCCCCCCAGGTAAAAACAGCTCCGCCGATACCGACAGTCAATGTTAAAGATACGATGATAATATTCCTTGTACGACTCAAGTCAATACAATTATTTACCAGATTGGCTATACCCGCACAGGCTATTGTACCGAAGAGTAAAAGCATAATTCCACCCAACACTGCACTCGGAATTGATTTCAACAATGCACTGATCTTACCTATAACAGAAAATAAGATAGCAGAAAACGCGGCAATCCGGATTACCTGCGGATTAGTGATCTTCGTCAGAGACATGGCACCCGTTACTTCGGAATAAGTAGTTACAGGAGGGCCGCCTACCAGTCCGGCAAAAAAACAAGCCAGACCGTCTCCCAATAAAGTACGATGCAGACCGGGGTCTTTCACAAAATCTTTTCCGGCAACAGTGTTGACCACATATACATCACCAATATGCTCTATCACCGGAGCAATCGCTACCGGAATCATAAACAGCACCGGTTCCCACGAAAACTTAGGGAAAACAAATTGAGGCAAACCAATCCATGCCGCATCTCTGACACCGGATAAATCTAAATCATAGAAAAGCCATGCGGCCAGATAACCTACTATAATCCCACAAAAGATAGGTATCAGTTTTAAAAGTCCTTTCGCTTTCATCGAAACAATAACCGCAGTAACCAACGACAACAAGGCCAGCACCCAGTTTTCTTTTGCCATATTCACACCGGTTCCCGCCAGAGACAGTCCAATCAGAATAATGACCGGACCTATGACAACCGGAGGAAACAATTTCTCAATTACCCTTATCCCCTGCCACTTGACAAGCGCACTCATTACAAAATAAACAAGCGCAACCCCTACCATGCCCGATAAAGTGCCGGGTAATCCGTAAAGTTCCGTCGCTTTTATGATAGGAGCAATAAAAGCAAAACTACTTCCCAAGAAAATAGGAACCTTCCCACGAGTGACAGCGTGAAAGATAAGAGTACCGATCCCGGCGGTAAATAAAGCAGTGGAAGGGTCGAGCCCGACCAATAACGGTACAAGAACCGTAGCTCCAAAGGCTACAAACAGGAATTGTACTCCCACTATCCCTTTCCTTAAAGGAGTAAGATTATTTGAATCCATAAGTATGATGTAGATTAATTGAGTGCAAAATTAATCTTTTTAGACAATTTAACTACCTTTTTTCACAAAAATATATCCAAAAAGCCCTTTAATTTGTTGTTAATAATGTGTAACTTCGCACGGTGAGAACGAATACGACAATTTTATAACTTAATAATATATTGCCTATGATATTTACAGCAGAAAACACCTTACTTATTGGTTCTATCTTACTTTTCGTCAGCATTGTTGTTGGAAAAACCGGATACCGCTTCGGAGTGCCCACTTTATTACTATTCCTTGTAGTAGGAATGCTATTCGGAAGTGACGGGCTCGGACTCCAGTTCCATGACGCCAAAGATGCACAATTCATTGGTATGGTTGCATTAAGCATCATCTTGTTTTCGGGAGGTATGGATACGAAGTTCAAAGAAATCAAACCCATTTTAGGACCAGGTATCGTGCTTTCTACCGTCGGAGTTTTACTCACTGCCCTTTTCACCGGATTGTTTATCTGGTGGCTATCCGGCATGAGTTGGACAAATATTTATCTGCCTATCACGACTTCATTGTTATTGGCAGCTACTATGTCGTCTACCGACTCGGCCTCCGTATTCGCTATCCTGCGTTCGCAGAAAATGAATCTGAAACATAACCTCCGTCCCATGTTGGAATTGGAAAGTGGTAGTAATGACCCTATGGCGTATATGCTGACCATTGTGCTGATACAGTTTATCCAATCGGCAGGTATGGGAGTCGGTGCTATTGTCGGTTCATTTGTCATTCAGTTTATGGTAGGTGCAGGGGCCGGCTATGTACTCGGAAAGCTGGCTATCCGTATGCTGAACAAACTCAATATTGACAACCAGGCATTGTATCCGATATTATTGCTGGCTTTTGTATTCTTCACCTTTTCTATCACCGACTTGCTAAAAGGTAACGGCTACCTTGCCGTATACATCGCAGGGATCATGGTAGGAAACAT
>ERZ791624.1049-NODE-1049-length-14608-cov-4.033258_pt1 | contig 14608 bp, 17 predicted proteins | sample MGYA00510058_ERZ791624 | MGnify/ENA primary metagenome ERZ791624 (study PRJEB30046, sample SAMN00715158) | human gut metagenome | study: EMG produced TPA metagenomics assembly of the A metagenome-wide association study of gut microbiota in type 2... | reverse complement strand
TTTCAATATTTATTTGTCCATGACCCCACAAATTTCCGTGAAGAACCAAAAAAAGGCTGTGAAAAATGAAGGTGTCCGGTCTTCTGGAGTCCGTTCATTTTTCACAGCCCTATTTTGTTGTTCCCGCCATTGACGAGAGCCAATCATGCAGTACGGGAATCTTCTTTCAAAAAAATGAAGAAAAAAACAGCCCAAAGGCAGCGTCAAGTCACAATGAGCGGCCGGCTGGCCCGCCTTTTGCGTCATGGCCCCTTTGTTCTATTTTCGCTTTAAGCCTGTCACCATCGTAAGGGAAAAGAAAAGAACGGTTAGCCAAGCAAATGTTTTATGTACCTTCATAATAGTCCTCCTTTACCAAACAATTTTTTTCAATATACTATGAAAAACTCACGCTTGTCAAAAGCAAAAAAGAACCTGTATTTTTGGGAGGGAGTGCCCCACGGGGAGGGACTTTATGATATAATTCTATTTTACATAAGTGTGTATTCATGATTGGAAAGGGGTAAGTCATGGCTGAATTGAATTTACTGCAAAAAAAGATTCTCGCTGACGGTATCATCAAGAGTGGGGATGTGCTCAAGGTGGACAGCTTCCTGAATCATCAGATTGATGTTCCTTTCATCAGCGAACTGGGGAAAATCTTCAAGAAACTCTTTGCCAGCCGTCCGGTTACAAAAATTCTCACCATTGAGGCATCGGGTATTGGGATTGCGTGTCTGACAGCAATCCATATGGGTGTACCTGTGGTCTTTGCAAAAAAATCAGCAGGCAGCAATATGGATGCAGATGTGTACAGCACAGAAATCAAGTCCTTCACCCATAATAAAACAAATCACGTCATTGTTTCCAAAAAATATCTCAACGGCGGGGATCATATCCTTATCATTGATGATTTTCTTGCCAATGGCTGTGCTGTTGAAGGCCTGATGGACCTTGTCGATCAAGCGGGTGGAACCGTCGAAGGGGTCGGCATCTGTATTGAAAAGGGCTTCCAAGGCGGCGGTGATGCCCTGCGGAAAAAAGGCATCAATCTCAAGAGCCTTGCCATCATTGAAAAAATGGATGCCAAGACGGGAACCATTGTGTTTCGCTAATGAAGGAGGCTGCTGATGGAAAGAGAAAAAGATCCAATCTACGAACTGGATGGAAAAATTTCCTTTGAAAAAGCGATTCCTTTCGGGCTCCAGCATGTCCTTGCCATGTTTGTTGCCAACATTGCTCCTATCCTGATTGTAGCGGGTGCTGTCAAGTTATCCACAGAGGAAACAGGGGCCCTTGTCCAGGCAGCCATGATCATTGCTGGAATCGGTTCCCTTTTCCAGCTCTATCCGCTGGGACCCTTGGGCTCAGGACTGCCTATCATCATGGGAATCAGTTTCACCTTTGTCTCTACTTTCTGCGTCATTGGTGCTAAATATGGCTATGGTGCTGTTTTGGGTGCGGCCCTTGTAGGAGGCCTTCTTGAAGGTCTCATTGGGATGGGGGCCAAATATTGGCGCCGGTTTATTCCGCCTATTGTTTCAGCCAGTGTCGTCACGGCCATTGGGTTTTCTCTTTTAGGCATTGGAGCCAATTCTTTTGGCGGCGGCTTTGGCAATCCTCATTTTGGGGAACCCAAGTTTCTCATCGTAGGGACCATTACCCTCCTCAGCTGTCTCATCTTCAATATCAAGGCCAAGCATTTTTATAAGCAGCTTTCTGTTCTGTTTGGTCTTGTTGTAGGGTACATTGCAGCTGCGTTTCTGGGCATGGTGGATCTATCAAGGATGACCCAGGTGGGACTTTTTTCCCTGCCGATGCCGCTTCCCTATGCTTTGGAATTTCGGCCTGATGCCATTTTCTCTGTTTTCCTTATTTTCCTTGTCTCTGCTACGGAAACCTTAGGGGATACCTCGGCCCTTGCCGCCATGGGCATGGGAAGGGACGCATCAGATGGCGAAATCCGCGGTTCCATTGCCGTTGATGGGTTCATTAGTTCTTTGTCCAGCCTTTTTGGCTGCCTACCCATTACATCCTTCAGCCAGAATGTCGGTCTTGTCGCCATGACCCATGTTGTTAATCGTAAAGCCATTGCAAGCGGAGCCCTGATCATGATTCTTGCTGGTCTTTTCCCTGCTTTTGGGGTTATCCTAGCTTCCCTTCCTGATGCTGTTCTTGGTGGCTGTACCCTTATGATGTTTGGCTCCATTGTCGTCAGCGGCGTTCGGATGCTTGCCGGCTGCGGTTTTACCCAGCGCAATATGAGTATTGCGGCCCTTTCCCTTTCCATTGGGATTGGTTTCACGCAAACACCAGCTATCTTCAAGATGTTCCCGACGGTCATCAAGTCCGTCTTTGCTGAAAATTGTGTGGCCGTCGTCTTTGTTGTTGCTTTTGTGCTGAACCTTATCTTCCCCAGTGAACTTGAAATGGATAAAATGAATCAGTAATTTCCAGAAAGGAATGGAACCATGGACTTAGGTGATTTGCTAACCTTGCAGGGGACCCTTTTCCTCTTGATGCTTCTTGGGGCCTATTTGACCAAAAAAAGGATCATTACCAAAGAAGGAAAGCGCTGTATGACGGATCTTGTTGTCTATGTGATCCTTCCCTGTACAATCTTTAAGTCCTGTTTTGTCGATACGGGCGCCAATTTTGCAGCTGTCGGCTCCCTTTTGCTGTTGCTTTCCCTTGTCATTGAAGTGGGGGCCCTATTCTTCAATCAAGTGCTTTATCGGCGTTACAGCGGAGAAAAACGTAAGGTCCTCCAATATGGGACGCTCGTTCCCAACAGCGGGTTTTTGGGTACGCCCATTGCAGAAGGGGTCTATCATGATCTAGGGGTCCTTTATGCCGCAATTTTCCTGATTCCTGTCCGTATTTTCATGTGGTCTTTTGGAACGAGCTATTTCATGGTCCAGGAAGGAATGAGCAAAAAGGAGCTGTGCCGGAAGGTCATTACCCATCCCTGCTTGATTGCTGTTTTTCTGAGCCTTGCTGTCATGATTTTACGTCTTGAACTGCCAAGCGTCCTTAAGGTGACCGTTCTTGCCATCAGTAAATGCAATTCCGCCATTGCCATGTTTGTTGTGGGAACGGTCCTTGCTGAGGCTCCTACGTGGAAAATCTTTGATTTTGATACGGTCTATTACTGCATGATCCGGCTTGTTTTCCTGCCTTTATTAACCTTATGCTTGGGACGTATTATGGGATTATCCGGTGCCAGTCTGGGGGTAGCTGTTCTTATGATGGGCATGCCAGCCGGGGCGACGACCTCTATTTTTCCCTCCCTTTACGGCGGTGACGCACGCCTAGGGACCAGCTGCGTCATTCTTTCTGTCCTTCTTTCCATGGTGACCCTTCCTCTTTGGATCTATCTTGTTCATATATAGTCAATATAAGGTACGTGGCTGTGAAATGATGAATTTCATCGTTTGGCAGCTTTTTTTGTTCTTCACGGAAATTTGTGGACTAAAAGACTTTTGACTATTGAAAAAAGGACGATTTTTTCGTAAAAAAGGGCGAAAAAAGGAAGACCCAATGAGACGCCCCTCATGTTTTCTGAAAAATATGGTATAATGCGGCATATGAGCATGAAACTGAAGGAGTGATTTTCATGAATAAAAAGATTCGCATTGGCCTTGTCAGCAGGACCTTGACCTTACGGGACGAGGTGCCCACTTATCAAAAGGCCCCCTACGTGCCCCGCGATATTGTGACCATCCTAGGCGAACTGGGCGCGCTTCCCATTGTGTTTCCCGATGTGGAAGGAGCTAGTGGAAAGGATTATGTGGACCTTGCCGACGCGCTTTTTCTCCCCGGCGGACAGGACGTAGACCCGACCCTTTTTGGAGAGGAACCGACTTGGAAGGTGGGCGGTGCTGATTATAAAATGGACCGTTTTGAAATTGATCTCATTCGGGCCTTTTATGAAGCGGGAAAACCCATTTTTGGCATTTGCCGCGGCATCCAGGTTCTCAATATTGCCCTTGGTGGGACGGTGTACCAGGATCTCCAGGCTGACTGCCCCGGTGCTTACATCGGCCACAGCCAAAAAGCCTATGGGGCCTATCCCGTCCATCATGTAAGCGTCAAGCAAGGCAGCTTGCTCCATGCGGCCTTGGGAGATACGGCCTATGTAAACTCCCGGCATCATCAGGCTTTGAAAGATGTGGCCAAGGGCCTTGTGGTTACGGCTACGGCACCGGACGGTGTCATTGAGGGCGTGGAATCAGAAGGCAGTGACCAAGTCGCTGCTGTACAGTGGCATCCGGAGAATATGTGGCGCGAGCACCCGGAAATGAGGGCTCTTTTCGAACAGTTCATAGCACGCGTCGAGAAAAGTGTGCAAAAATAAGAGAAACACTAAGATTGAGCGGGAAAATCGGTTGACACACCCCGCCCCATAGCATATAATTGTATGAGCTGTCAAATGATTTTTTGATCGATCTTGGCAAATCACCTTTGAAGTAAGGAGGGTTAATAGATGAAGAGAACGTTCCAACCTAACAACACGAGAAGAAAAAGAACTCATGGCTTCAGAGAAAGAATGAAGACTCTGGGTGGAAAACAAGTCTTGAAAAGAAGACGTGCGAAGGGCAGAAAGAGATTATCTGCATAAACTATGAGATGGGCCGCCTTTCGCGGCCTATTTTACTCTATGAGGCAGGTGCCAATCGCTTTGGAACAAGAACAAATGCCCAGAAAAAACACCTACACGCAGGCTCATCGGGTCAAGGCCCATGAGGATTTCCAGAAGATCCATGACAAGGGTCAATCCGTTGTGGATGGCTTTGGCGTTTTTTATTTTCTGCCTTCTCCTCATGACCATTCCCAGCTGGGTACAGCCGTAGGAAAGAAACTGGGAAATGCGGTATTGCGCAACAAGATCAAACGGCGGATGAGGGAAACCTTTCGTCAGCACCAGTACCGCCTAAAAAAACCCGTTTCCATCGTTTGGGTAGCCAGACGTCGGTTGGCCCATGCACCCTTTGCTATGTATGAGACTGTGTTTTTGCGTCTGGCAAAGAAAGCTGGACTGCTATAGATCCGGAGAGGCCTATGAAAACGATCGCAATCTTCCTGATTCGTTTTTATCAGATTTGCATTTCCCCTCTTCTTGCGCCCCGTTGCAGGTTCTATCCTACGTGCTCCCAATATGCGCTGGAAGCGGTGAAAAAGTATGGTTTTCTGAAGGGAACCTATCTGGCTACGAAAAGAATACTGAAATGTCATCCCTTCCATAAGGGCGGGTATGACCCGGTACCCTGACCGCAGCAGGAGAAAAGGAGAAAAAACTTGGAATTCTTAAGTTCGTTTGTGCAGCAGGTGGTTTCTGCCATCTATGAAGCAACCCGCGTGATCGGAGAGCCGAGCTACGGGCTTGCCATCATCATCATGACCATCCTCATCAAATTGCTCCTCTACCCTTTGACGAAGCGCCAGATTGCCTCGACAAAGGCCATGAGCCGCATCCAGCCTCGTATGAAGGAACTTCAGATGCGTTATCGCGATGATAAGATGAAGCTCAATGAAGAGCTGTCCAAGCTGTACAAGAAAGAAGGGGTCAATCCCCTGGCTGGATGCCTTCCCCTTGTCATCCAGATGCCAATCATGATTGGGATTTTCTACGGAATCCGTGATTTTAACTATGAAGGACCGAGCAGCTTCCTTTGGATGCAAAGTATCGGTCAGCCCGATCCGTATTATATCCTCCCTATCCTGTCTGCCTTGACGACCTATATCCAATCTCGGCAGAGCATGCCGCCGTCCGATAATCCGACGGGGAAGGTCATGCTTTATTTCATGCCCCTGTTCATTGGTTATATCAGTTTGAAATTCCCGGCTGGTCTTGTTCTCTACTGGGTCGTGATGAATCTCATGCAGATTGGTCAGCAGTTCTTTATGGACCGGTCCGATAAGAAAGCCTAAAAGAGTAGACAATGCCAAGCGGCAAGGAGGCATGGATATGAATCGCATTGAAAAGACGGGGCGTACCGTGGACGATGCTGTCCAGGCTGCCCTCAAGGAACTCGGCGTAAGCCGTGAAGATGTCCTCATTGAGGTCCTGGAAGAAGGCAAGGATGCCCTTTTTGGACTCATCAAGCGGGACGCCAAGGTACGGGTTACCGTAAAGGAAGCGGAAAAGGCTGCGGAACCGGACTGTTTGGAAGAAAAAACGGAAACGGTCCCGGAAACGCCGGATCGGCCTGCTCCAAAAGAGGAAACAGAAGCTGGCGAAGCGCCCGTTTCTTCTGATGCCGAGGAAGAACGGAAAGCCGCTGCCCAAGATGCCAAGGTCTTTTTGGAAACCCTTTTCAAGGCCATGGGGATGGATCTTATCATTGAAAAGTTCATCAATCGCAAGGATGGTGAAATTGAACTGAAACTCCATGGCGACGGGTTAGGTGTCCTTATTGGCAAGCATGGCCAAACGCTGGACAGTCTGCAATATTTGACGAACCTTGCGGCCAATAAAGGAAAGAAAGAATGGCACCGCATTGTCCTTGATGCTGAAAACTACCGGAAACGCCGCCGGGATACATTGGAAAAACTGGCTCACAACCTTGCCCATCGCGTCAAGCGGACGGGCCGCAAGGCGCTTCTTGAACCGATGAATCCTTATGAACGGAAGATTGTTCATGAGGCCCTGCAAAACGAGCCCGGGATCGTGACCTACAGTGAAGGTGAAGAACCTTACCGCAAAGTCGTCATTGACCTCAAATAAATCACACTTGAACGTTACGTGCTCCGGACCCTTGTTCGGAGCTTTTTTTTGGAGGAATCATGGAAGATACGATCAGTGCCATTGCGACTGCCCTGGGCGTTGGCGCCGTGGGCATCATCCGCGTCAGCGGACCGGAAAGTCTCAGTCTCGTCAATCGGATTTTTCGGGCGAAAGAACCCCTTTCCCCTTCCCGTCCCCGTTATCTGCAGTATGGTCATATCCATGACGGGAAGGGTGTCGATGTGGATGAGGTCCTGGCAGTCTATATGCCGGGCCCCCATTCCTACACAGGGGAAGACGTGGTGGAAATTCAGTGCCATGGCGGACGGGAAGCGCTGAAGGAAATCCTGCGGCTGACCTTTAGCGAAGGGGCAAGACCGGCAGAACCTGGAGAATTTACCAAAAGGGCCTTTCTCAATGGCCGCCTTGACCTTACGGAAGCGGAAGCGGTCATGGATATCATCAATGCCAAGAGCCGTCGTGCCCTCGTTGCAGCTGGAAGAGGCCATAAAGGGGCCCTGTCCCGTTCCATCAGGGAAATCCGCGGCCGCCTGCGGGACCTGGTGGTCCATCTGGAAGCGATCATCGATTATCCGGAAGATGATATTGAAGATGTGACTTATGACGAGACGGAAGGTGTGCTGCAGCAGTGCTATGACGCAGTCATGGGCCTTCGTAAAAAAGGAGAGACGGGCCAGATCCTTCGCGAGGGTCTGCGGATTGCCATTGTGGGGCGCCCCAATGTCGGCAAGTCCAGTCTCCTGAACCGCCTGCTCCAGACGGAACGGGCCATTGTTTCCAATATCCCCGGCACGACGCGGGACATCATTGAAGAACAGATGACCCTTGACGGGATCCCTTTGGTCCTGACCGATACGGCAGGCCTGCGGGATACGGAAGACTATGTGGAGCAGATCGGTGTAAAACGCAGCCGCGCCATTTTGGAAGACGCAGAACTGGTTCTTGTCGTTCTTGACAGTGCAAGTCCCCTCACGGACGAAGACCGGAACCTCCTTGCAGCGGTCAAGGACCGTCCCCATCTGGTGATCCTCAATAAGAGCGATCTTGCACCGGCCATTTCGCGGGAGGAAGTGGAAGCCCTTGCGGGCGGTGACGCCCTCTCCCTTTCCGTTAAAGATGGTGCTGGAATGGATCAGGTTGCAGTTTATCTCCGTCATTTTGTGATGGGCGAGGGATCCGATTCCGAAATGGGAATGATGACCCAAAATGCCCGTCAGGGAACGCTGCTTGAGCAGGCAGCCCATCATCTTGCAGAGACCCTTCGCGATGCGCGGGCCCATCTCCCCTACGACTGTCTCACGATTGACCTGACACAGGTCCTTCATGAGCTAGGCGAAATTACGGGTGATGATGTGCCCGAGGAAATCATCAATGAGATCTTTGCACAGTTCTGCGTCGGGAAATAGGACGCATAGAGGAGGATATAAAGTAACATGATCGTTGTGGATCATTATGATGTTGTTGTCGTAGGTACAGGCCATGCTGGCTGTGAAGCAGCCCTGGCGGCAGCTCGGATGGGGAAAAAGACCCTTCTTGCGACCCTTTCCATGGATAATATCGCTCTTATGCCTTGCAACCCGTCTGTAGGGGGACCGGCTAAAGGCCATTTGGTGAGGGAAATCGATGCCTTGGGCGGGCAAATGGGGATTGCGGCTGATGAAGCCTGCATCCAGATGCGCATGCTCAATACGGGCAAGGGCTATGCTGTCCAGGCTTTAAGGGCCCAGGCCGATAAGCCGCTTTATCATACCATTATGAAGGAAGTCGTGGAAAATACAGAAAACCTCGACGTCAAGCAGCTCATGATCGATGAGCTCCTTGTTCACAGCGGTGCCGTGGAAGGCGTCGTTGCTGAAACGGGGGAAGTCTTTGAAGCTCCCTGCGTCATCCTTGCCACAGGGACCTATTTAAGGGGACGTATCCTATATGGGGAAGTTGCTTATATGGCAGGCCCCAACGGGCAGCGTTCAGCCATGAAACTGACCGATTCCCTCGTGAAAGCCGGTCTTACGCTCATGCGTTTCAAGACGGGTACCCCGGCTCGTGTGGACCGCCGGACCATTGATTTTTCGCGGACCGAACCGCAGTACGGCGATGAAGCGGTACGAAATTTTTCCTTTATCAGCCCTATTACGGAACGTCAGCAGGTTCCCTGTTATTTGACCTATACCAATCCTCGGACCCATCAGATTATTCGGGACAATCTTGACCGAAGCTGTATGTTCAACGGCACCATTGAGGGGGTGGGGCCCCGCTACTGTCCGAGTATTGAAGCAAAGATTGTCCGTTTTGCCGATAAGAGCCGCCATCAGCTCTTTTTGGAACCGGAAGGGCTCAGGACCAATGAAATCTATGTCCAGGGCATGAGCTCCTCTCTTCCTGCTGAGGTCCAGGTCGCGTTTATGCAGACCATTCCGGGTCTGGAGCACTGCAAGATGATGCGGGCTGGATATGCAATCGAATATGACTGCCTCGATCCCCTGCAGCTGACGGCCAGCCTCGAACATAAGGCCATCAAGGGGCTCTTTAGCTGCGGTCAGGCAAACGGTACGAGCGGCTATGAAGAAGCAGCGGCCCAGGGCCTTATGGCAGGCATCAATGCCGCGTTAAAGCTCGACAGCCGTCCGCCTCTTATCCTTGGCCGAAGCGATGCCTATATTGGCGTCCTTATTGATGACCTTGTCACCAAAGGCACGACCGAACCCTACCGCATGATGACAAGCCGTGCCGAGTACCGCCTGCTGCTACGGCAGGATAATGCCGATCTGCGTCTCACACAGAAAGGCCGCGATGTGGGTCTTGTAAAAGATGATCGATATGCCTCTTTTACCAAGAAGCGGGACGAAATCGATCGGGCCCTTTTTGCCCTTTCGAAAAAGAATCTTGCCCCATCGGAAGAAAATCAGCAAAAGATTACTGCCATGGGCTCTGTTCCTTTAAAGAGCTCCATCAACTTGATGGAACTTCTGCGCCGTCCGGAAATCACCTACGAAAAGCTTCAGCAGGCTTTTGATCTCGAACCTCTCTCCCCCGTTGCTGCAGAGGAAGTGGACGTAGAGGTCAAGTACAAGGGCTATATCGATAAACAGAAACAGGAAGTCATGCGGGCCATGAAACTCGAAAATCGCCTGCTTCCGGATGATATCGACTACAGTGCCCTCCATGAACTGTCATCGGAGGCGGCGGAAAAACTGGGTAAGCAGCGGCCTCTTTCCATTGGTCAGGCAAGCCGCATTTCCGGTGTTTCCCCTGCTGACATCAGCGTCCTTATGGTCTATCTGGAATCGAGGAAACGCAAAGGAGAAGAAGCATGACCTATTTGGAGACCTTGAAACAAAGTGCCGAAGCAATTGGCCTATCCCTTTCTGACGAAGCGCTCCGGCGTTTTGCAATCTATAAGGATGAGCTCCTGGAGACAAACCGCTCCCTCAACCTGACTGCCATTACAGACCCGGAAGAAGTAGCGGTGAAGCATATGGTCGATTCCCTGACCGTCTACAACGAAAAGCGCTTCCATAATCGGACGATTGCTGATGTAGGAACGGGCGCGGGCTTTCCGGGCCTGCCGCTAAAGATCTACGATCCAACCATGCGGCTGACCCTCATCGATTCCCTGGCCAAGCGCCTTGCTTTTCTTGAACGGGTGGCTGGCGAGATGGGCCTTGGGCAGGTCCGCTGCCACCATGCGCGGGCAGAAGAAGCGGGCCGGGATCCGAAACTTCGGGAAAAATTCGACGTCGTCGTGGCCCGAGCTGTGGCGCCCATGCCTGTCCTTGCCGAGTACTGCCTGCCCCTTGTGCGGGTGGGCGGTGTTTTCTATGCAATGAAGGGCAGCAAGGGTATGGAAGAGGCCGAAGAAGGCCGTCAGGCCATTTCCATCCTAGGCGGCAAGATTGTTGATATTCGCCATTTGACGCTTCCTGGTCTTGATGATAAGCGGTATATCATTACTGTTGAAAAAATCCGTCCTACGGGTGAGCAGTACCCCAGACGGCCGGGCATTGCGACCAAGCGCCCGCTGGCCGTGAAACCTAAAAAATAAAACAGACGATTTCCTAACCATGGACTGGACCGGAATGATTCCGTATCCAGTCTATTTTTTACCCTAATATGCTGATTTTCCCCTTAAGTTTGTCTTGAAATCGGGGAATTAGGGAATGAGTACTAAAAAAATCCCCTATAATTCGACCCTGCCATGATACAATGCGAAAACAGGAAAGGAGGATAAGCAGGATACCGTAAGTTTGAATGAGAGGATGAGAGAAAGGTTGGTGAGCGCGCAAGAGGCGCCGCATAATGGACAAAAAACATAAGCTTTGTCGCTTCATTGGGGCCAAGATCCGCTACGATAGGATGTTGCGGGCTATAGAGCATAATGGATTCAGTCAGGCAGACTTGGGGAATTTAGCCCATCTTCATACGGATACGATTTCTCGGATTGAGCGGGGAACCTATCATGACAGTATCCCCTTGTCAACACTCATGGATATTTCCGATGCCTTGGGCATTGATGTAGCAGAACTGATGACACTGACGGAAACGGAAAAGGAACTCATTCATTGGGAAAAAGAATACAAAGCATAAAGGATTTTATCGGGAGTCATTTCTAAAGAGCGGATCATAATGGGACGGCGCGAAACTGGAAAGCAGGGAGGTTACAGGGAAATAAACGAAATGTTTCGGTATCTTGGGTATGGAAAGACTCTTTTCCCCTGCCCCTGATTCGTGCAATAAGGAGGCGAAGAAAATGGATACTAGCTGCAAAACAAGGGATGAGGCCGCAGAAAAAAGCAATCAGATAGCAGCGGTCCTATGAGCTGGAGACACCTTGGATGATACTTTGAACAATCTTCAGGGGCATTTTGCTAAACCAAAGACCTATGACCGCGAATGCGATGAGAATGCCGCCGTCCTTGGCGGAATTGCAGCGGCCCCTGCCCCTCTGGCTGCCGGCGTATTTATGGAAAATAAGACCGATGAAGGGATGGATGAAGCCCGTCGCTTCCGAGCCGAATCACGGGAATTTGAAGGAATATGCAGCCATAGTACCCATCTTGAAGCCGTTGAGACGCGGGCTCAACAGACCCGGGATATCATGGGCAAACTAAAAGCCTTTGTTGAACCGAGCGAGGAAGAAATGAACCTTGTCATTTGCCGAGAGGGAATGGATTGGCGGGATCATGGTGACGAGGGAAAAAGCCTGTCGGGAAGTCGGCCCCTCTTGTCAAGACGCTGAAGCTCCTTATTGATAGGCCCCTTCTCCACGAAAATGGGACGGTGACGGAAGCGTTAGGAAATGTCATCGCCCAGATTGAAGGAACCCATGCCTGCTGTAAGTTCGGCCTTTGCTGTGCGCGTGTAGGCACACTCCCTGAATGATCCGTCCTGGATTTCGGCGATGGCGTGTGCCCCTATTATGATGAAAAGTCTCATCTGTGCCTTATTTATGAAAGGAGGCTTCTTTTTGCTGGATCAATGCCTATGAGGATGTCCTGATGAGTGCGGAACGTCTCCGCAAGGAACGGTATAGACTCAATGAAAAAGTCTGTCTCAGGCTGCAAAAACAAAGCCACGGCAAAAGCGGCCTCAGGCCTCTGCCCTATGACAAAAAGAACCAACCAGAAGAAATGATCTTCCTGGCCGGTTCTTTTTTACGTTATTTTGCAGGAACGATGGTTCCCTTGAATTTTTCTTCAATGAATTTCTTTACCGCGTTGGAATGGAAGAGGTCCGCAATCTTTTTATAAGTCGGGTTATCCTTATCTTTTTCGCGGGCGGCAAGGACCATGACAGCAAGGGGCTCATCATCCTTTTCCCAGAAAAGGCCTTGTTTCTTGACATCCATGCCGCTGCTCATGACATAGTTCATGGTAATGACTGCAAGGTCCACATCATCAAGACTCCGAGGCAGCTGGGCCGCTTCCAGTTCCTTGAATTTGAGGTGCTTTGGGTTTTCCGCCACATCGGCTGCTGTTGCTTTGAAACCGACGCCTTCTTTTAGCTTGATGAGACCTGCTTTTTCAAGAAGGACGAGACCGCGCCCGCCGTTTGTTGGATCATTGGGGATGGCAACGACACTGCCGTCAGGAACGGCCTTGATATCATGGATCTTGTTGGAATAGATGCCCATGCGCATGAGAATGGTATTTCCAATGGGAACAAGCTGAACGTTGTTTTGCTTGGCAAAATTTGCCAGAAATGGTGCGTGCTGGTAACTGTTGAGGTCCAAATCACCTTCTGCCAAGGCTTTGTCAGGCGTAATGTAATCGGAGAATTCAACGACTTCCACATTAAGCCCCTGCTTTTTTGCTTCGTCAGCGACGGCGTGGACAACGTCAGCATGAGGGCCCGCAGTCGCGCCAATCTTGATGACCTTGTTCTGCGGTGTGTTGGCTTCTTTTTTTTCACTGCTGCCGCAGCCGCTTACAAGGGCGAGCCCAAGAAGGCTGGCAGCAAGGAGGGTAAGAACGTGTTTTTGCATAGAAAAGACTTCCTTTATGATTTAATTAGATGTTTCACGTGAAACATTACTTTTAGGGTAAGGGGAACTCAATCGGCATCGGGCCAGACTTCACGAGCAATGCTACGGATGAGGCCGAGTTTCTTCCACTCATCTTTTTCCGTGAGGAGATTGCCTTCTTCCGTAGAAGCAAAGCCGCATTGCGGGCTAAGAGCCAGCTGATCTAAGGGAACAAGGGTACTTGCTTCCTTGATCCGTCTTTTGATGGCCTCCGGATCTTCGAGGGCGGCTGATTTAGAAGTAACTAGGCCAAGAACAACCTTTTGGTCCTTGATATGATGGAGCGGATTGAAGTCCCCTGCCCTGTCCGTATCATATTCGAGAAAGAACCCATCGACGGGACAGTGCGCAAAGAGGGTTTGGGCAATGGGTCCGTAACCGCCGGAAGAAAACCAGGTGGAACGGAAATTGCCGCGGCAGATATGCATGGTTATGACCATATCCTTGGGCTTGATGGAAAGGATTTTATTGAGGACCTTGACATATTCTTTGGCAATACGGTCCAGGTCAAAGCCGCGTTTGGCATAGGCTTCGCGTTTATCTTCGTCACAGAATTCGCCCCAGGATGTATCGTCCAGCTGGAGATACCGGCAGCCGGCATCGTAGAAGGCAAGGACCGCTTTTTGATAGGCGGCGGCAATGTCTTCAAAGAGTACGGCTTCATCGCGGTAACGCTCAATTGGTGTGTAGGACTCTGCCCGCACACAGGCGATGAGGTGAAGCATGGACGGGGAAGGGATGGTCATCTTGGCAAGGGCCTCCCCTGCTGCTTTTTTAAGGAAACGGAAATGATCCAGGAAGGGATGGTCCGTAAAATCAATTTTCCCTGTAATGGCGATGGTGGCAGCTTTAGGCTGCGCGCCCTTGAACGCAACAGACCAATGGTCGGCATGGATTTCCGTGACTCCATCAAGAGCGGACAAAAAATCCAAATGCCAGTAGCGGCGACGGAATTCACCGTCCGTGACGGCTTTGAGTCCGCAGGCCTTCTCTTTTTTTACAAGGTCAAGGATGGCCTCATCTTCGGCTTTCGTGAGTGCTTCTTGGGAAAGGGTGCCTTCTTCAAAGGCCTTTCTTGCTGCTTTGAGGGCGGCAGGTCTCAGGAAGCTTCCAACAATATCGTAACGAAATGGTGCAGTGGTGGTCATGGTATCGTCCCCTTTTACGCTAACATTCTGATTCATAGTGTTGATGTAGGGTATTGTATCCTATCAAAAAAACTTTGTATAATCCCAAAAAAGTATAAATGGATATAACTTCAACGCATAGCAAGAAAAAACATATCCTCATTTACTATAAGAAAAAAGGTTCTTCACGTATTTTTGGGGGATTCCAAATCATACGTAGGTAAAGACAGGTAC